>AMWB02023175.1_pt1 | contig 15911 bp, 13 predicted proteins | sample 200311 | NCBI WGS metagenome assembly AMWB02 (sample SAMN02737377, study PRJNA173069) | bioreactor metagenome | biome: anode biofilm in microbial fuel cells | place: USA: California | collected 2010-12-16 | reverse complement strand
ATAAGAAAAGGGAGTATGAACTCCCTTCCCTAGAGTTTTCTATAAACTTACTCAATAATCTTTGTTACAACACCAGAACCAACTGTTCTACCACCTTCACGAATAGCAAATCTTAATTTTTCTTCCATTGCAATAGGAGCAATCAATTCGATAGATAATTTTACATTATCGCCAGGCATAACCATCTCGGTGCCTTCAGGTAGTGAGGCAACACCTGTAACATCTGTTGTTCTAAAATAAAACTGTGGTCTGTAGCCATTAAAAAATGGTGTGTGTCTTCCGCCTTCATCTTTAGAAAGCACGTAAACTTCACCTTCAAACTTTTTGTGAGGAGTAATTGATCCGGTTTTGGCTAAAACCATTCCTCTTTCAATTTCGTTTTTATCAATACCTCTTAATAAGATACCTGCATTATCCCCTGCCATAGCTGAATCTAATTCTTTTCTAAACATTTCAATACCGGTAACAACTGTTTTCTTGTGTAAGCCTAATCCGATAAGTTCAACTTCTTCCTGAATTTTTACTTGTCCTCTTTCAACTCTACCTGTAGCAACCGTACCACGACCAGTAATTGAAAATACATCTTCAACAGGCATTAAGAATGGTTTATCTGTACTTCTTTCAGGAATCGGAATATAGCTATCAACAGCATCCATAAGCTCCCAGATACAATTATATCTCGGATCATCAACAGGAGCATCACTTGCGCCGGCTTCCAAAGCTTGAAGAGCTGAACCTTTAATGATTGGAATTTCTGAACCCGGAAATTCATATGCAGTTAATAAATCTCTTAATTCTTCTTCTACTAATTCAATCAATTCAGGGTCATCAACCATATCTATTTTATTTAAGAACACAACAATTTTAGGCACACCAACCTGACGAGCTAAAAGGATATGTTCTCTTGTTTGAGGCATAGGTCCATCAGTTGCGGCTACAACTAATATTGCACCATCCATTTGAGCAGCACCAGTTATCATATTCTTAACATAATCTGCGTGACCAGGGCAATCTACATGTGCGTAATGACGATTAGCCGTAGAATATTCTACGTGTGCTGTCGCAATTGTAATACCTCTCTCTTTTTCTTCAGGTGCATTATCAATACTATCAAAGCTTCTAACGGCAGACAAACCTTTTTTAGCAAGAGCCATTGTGATGGCTGCTGTTAAGGTTGTTTTACCATGATCTACGTGACCAATTGTTCCTATATTAACGTGAGGTTTACTCCTGTCAAATTTTTCTTTAGCCATCGGAATCTCCTTTAAATTTTTCTTTTTTTTTGTTTTTTAATTTCAGTTATTAATGTGATGTTGATTTTTTACCTAATGTCTTTTCAGATATTTCCTCAGCAATTGATTTTGGAACAGCAGCATAATGATTAAACTGCATTGTATAGATTGCTCTGCCCTGGCTCATAGATCTAAGTACTGTTGCATATCCAAACATTTCTGAAAGAGGTACAGATGCTTTAATAACCTGCGCATCTTTTCTTGCGGAAAAACCTTCAATTTTACCTCTTCTTGAGTTTAGATCGCCCATAACATCGCCTAAATATTCTTCAGGGGTTACAACTTCAACAGCCATTATTGGTTCTAACAAAACAGGGCTTGCTTTTTTTGCTTCTGCTTGAAAAGCCATTGAACCTGCAACTCTAAATGAAATTTCATCCGAATCAACATCGTGATAAGACCCATCATACAATTTTGCTTTAATATCAACCATCGGGAATCCGGCAATAACTCCATTTTTCATTGCATCACTGATTCCGTGCGATACGGCTGGAATATATTCTTTTGGAACTACACCACCAACAATACCATTAATAAATTCAAATCCTTTTCCAGGTTCATTGGGACCCAACTCAATCCAAACATGTCCAAACTTACCCCGACCACCTGATTGTTTAACAAACTTACCTTCTGCCTGAACAGTTTGAGTAATTGTTTCTCTGTAAGCAACTTGGGGTTTACCAATATTTGCTTCAACTTTAAATTCACGCTTCATTCTGTCAACAAGAATTTCAAGATGAAGTTCACCCATTCCGCTAATGAGGGTTTGTCCGGTTTCATCATCAACCTTTACCTTAAAAGTTGGATCTTCATCCGAAAGTTTAGATAAAGACTCAGATAATTTATCCTGATCCGCTTTTGTTTTTGGTTCAATAGCAATCTGGATAACTGGTTCTGGAAATACCATTCTTTCTAAAATTACCGGATCATCTTCAGAACATAAAGTATCGCCAGTGCGTGTAAACTTTAAACCAACAGCAGCGGCAATATCTCCAGCTTTAACTTCTGATATCTCTTCTCTATGGTTAGCGTGCATTTGAAGTAATCTGCTTATTCTTTCTTTTTTCCCGCTAACTGAATTATAAACATAGGATCCAGCTTTTAGTGATCCTGCATAAACTCTAAAGAAAGTAAGTTTACCGACATAGGGATCATTCATAATTTTGAATGCTAATGATGTAAACTTTTCATTTTCATTAATATTTCTGAGCACAGCATCATTTAATCCAATATGATGTGCTTCTAAAGGTGGATTATCTATCGGTGATGGTAAGAAATCAACAACAGAATCAAGTAATTTTTGAACACCTTTATTCTTAAAAGAAGATCCGCATAATACCGGTACAATTTTCAGATCAATTGTTGCGCGTCTTAAAACTGCTTTTATTTCAGACTCACTAATCTCTTTACCTTCAAGGTATTTTTCTAATAATGTATCATCAACATCAGATACTGCTTCAAGCATCTGTGTACGGAATTTTGTTGAAATTTCAATTAAATCTTGCGGAATAGGGATTTCATCAAAAGTTGATCCGAAAGATTCTTCATGATACATTCTGGCATTAAATTTTATAAGATCAATAACACCAACAAACAAATCACCTTCACCAATAGGCAAATTTATTGGAATAGCATTAGCACTTAATCTTTCTTTCATCATTTCTACAGCATTGTAAAAATCTGCACCAACTCTATCCATTTTATTGATAAATGCAATTCTTGGAACACCATATTTATCAGCCTGACGCCAAACAGTTTCTGATTGTGGCTCAACACCACCTACAGCGCAAAAAAGAGCAACAGCACCATCAAGAACTCTTAATGATCTCTCAACTTCTACAGTAAAATCAACGTGACCCGGGGTATCGATTATATTTATTTGATGACCTTCCCAAAAACATGTTGTTGCAGCGCTTGTAATAGTAATACCGCGTTCTTTTTCTTGCTCCATCCAGTCCATAGTTGCAGCACCATCATGCACCTCACCTATGCGATGTAACTTACCTGTATAGTACAAAATTCTTTCAGTGGTAGTTGTTTTACCTGCATCTATATGTGCCATAATACCGATATTACGTACTTTATTTATTTCATTTTTACTAGCCATTAAAATCTAAACTAATCCTTCCATTACCATTTAAAGTGGGCAAAAGCTTTATTAGCCTCAGCCATTTTGTGAGTATCTTCTTTTTTCTTAACTGCTGAACCTTCACCATTCGAAGCTGCTATTAGTTCTGAAGCTAATTTAGCAGACATTGATTTTTCACCTCTTGAACGCGAATAGTTCTTAATCCATCTCATTGCTAAAGCTATTCTTCTTTCAGGTCTAACCTCTGTTGGCACTTGATAAGTTGCTCCACCAACCCTACGGCTTCTAACCTCAATCATAGGCTGGGTATTAGAAATAGCTTTTTTGAAAACCTCAAGACCCGATTTTTTTGTTTTTTCTTCAATAAGCGTAAAAGCATCGTAGATAACATTTCTAGCAACTGCTTTTTTACCGTCATACATTACACAATTAACAAATTTAGCGACTAATACGTCGTTAAATTTAGGGTCTGGTTTTAGATAATTTTTTTCTGCTCGTCTTTTTCTCATTTTTTATTTCACTTTTGGTTTCTTAGCGCCATACTTTGATCTGCTTTTTTTTCTATCATCAACACCACTGGTATCTAAAGTGCCTCTGATTATGTGATACCTAACACCAGGTAAATCCTTAACTCTACCACCTCTAATCATTACAATTGAGTGCTCTTGTAAGTTGTGCCCTTCACCCGGAATATAAGCAGTTACCTCAATATTGTTAGTTAGTCTCACTCTTGCTACTTTTCTTAAAGCCGAGTTTGGCTTCTTAGGTGTTGTAGTATAAACTCTTGTACACACACCTCTCTTTTGGGGACAGGCATCAAGTGCCGGAGCTTTATTTTTTGATAGAATACTGATTCTACCTTTTCGAACTAACTGATTTATAGTAGGCACTAAAATGTCCTTAAAATATACTTCTCAAAAAAAATTCAGACTTCAAATATAGTTTTCTGTACAAATTTTGTCAAGAAAACTTAAAATATTTTTATTTATTATCTAATTTTAATATAATGAAAGATGAAACTTATCAAACATCAACATTTGTCAACTAATTTGATTGAATTTCTTCTTCACTTTCTTTTTTCTCTAAAACCTCTGCCTCTTCAACTTCTAACATAACCTTTTGATATTTTTTAATTCCGGTTCCTGCTGGAATTAAATGCCCCATTACAACATTTTCTTTAAGCCCTAAAAGGTGATCAACCTTAGCTTCTGTTGCTGCATTAGCAAGTACCTTAGTGGTTTCCTGGAATGATGCGGCAGAAATAAAGCTTTCTGTTGATAAAGCTGCTTGTGTAATACCAAGAAGAAGATGCTCAAAAGTAGCCGGCTCTGCATCTCTTACAATAACTTCTTTTTTCTCTTTTTTCTTTAACTCAGAATTGATTTCTCTTACCTTAGCTCTTGATATTAGCTGACCATTTTTAAGTTTAGAGTCACCTTTATCTTCTATATAAACCATATTTAGCATCTTACTATTTTCATCAAAGAATTCATTTCGACCAACTATATCTTCTTCAAGAAATCTTGTATCACCAGGTGAGACTATTTTAATTTTTTGAAGCATTTGTTTCACAATAACTTCAATATGCTTATCATTTATTTTTACTCCCTGCAACCGATAAACATCTTGAATTTCATTAACAAGGTATTCCTGCACTGCGCTAGTACCTTTAATAGCCAAAATATCATGGGCATTTATAGGACCATCTGTTATTTTTTCACCAGCAGGAATCTCATCCCCTTCTTGAACTAAAATATGTCTTTGAAGAGGAACGTTATATTTCTTTTCATCGGAGCCATCAGGAGCCGTTACTGAAATTTCTCTTGACCCCTTTTTACGAGCTCCAAATTTTACAATCCCTTCGATCTCACTAACAATAGAGGGTTCGTGTGGGCTTCTAGCTTCGAAAAGCTCTGTAACTCTTGGTAAACCACCAGTAATATCTCTACTCTTGGTAGTTTGCTTTGATATTTTTGCAAGAATAATACCTGCTTCAATTTGTTCTCCATCATCAACTGAAAGATAAGCCCTTACAGGTAGATTAAATAATTTTTTGTCCCCATTTGCATTTTCAATTAAAATGCTTGGATTAAGGTTTTTATCTTTAGATTCAATTACAACTTTTTGTACGTGACCGGTTTGTTCATCAGTAACTTGTTGAAGCGTTACATTATCAACTAAATCAACAAATTTTACATGCCCAGAGATATCGGATAAAATTACAGAGTTATAAGGATCGTGGTTATATAATGGTTGTCGCTTCTTAATCCTTTGTCCATCACTAACAACAAGCTCAGCACCATAAGGCACGTCATATTTTTTAAGCTGTCTGTTATTATCATCTAAAATCTCAATTGTACCTCTTCTGCCAGTTACAACTTTTACATTGATATCTGCCCCACCAAAAGGATCTTTCTCAATTTTTTCTACAAAGTTAACTTTATCAAATTGAACTAAACCATCAATATTTGACTCTACTTGTGATTGAGATGCAATTCTTGATGAAGTACCGCCTAAGTGGAAAGTACGCAATGTTAGCTGTGTACCAGGCTCACCAATTGATTGAGCAGCAATAATACCAACTGCCTCACCTATTTCAACTTGCTTGCCTGTAGTTAGGTTTCTTCCATAACATTTAACACAAACACCATGTTTAGATTCACAAGTAAGCACTGTTCTTATGTAAACAGAATCAATGTTTGAATCTTCAATTCTCTCAGCAATATCTTCAGTGATCATTTCACCTGCTGAAACAATTAATTCTTCCGTCTTAGGATCATAAACATCTTGTTGAGAAAATCTACCGGTAATGCGTTCTGCTAATGGTTCTCTTTCTTCTTCAACATCCTTAAGTGCTTTTATTTCTATCCCAAGGATTGTTCCGCAATCTACTTCAGAAATAATTACATCCTGAGCAACATCAACTAATCTTCTGGTTAAATATCCAGCATCCGCAGTTTTTAATGCAGTATCAGCTAATCCTTTTCTTGCTCCGTGTGTTGAAATAAAATACTCTAACACAGAAAGACCTTCTTTAAAATTAGCAACAATAGGATTTTCGATAATTTCACCGGCTTGACCTGATAATGTTTTTTGAGGTTTCATCATCAGACCTCTCATTCCAGCTAATTGTCTTACCTGCTCTTGTGATCCTCTTGCACCAGAATCAACCATCATGTGCAATGAATTAAAGCCTTTATTATGTTGTTTAATTTTATCCATTAAAGCGCGGGCAACGTCATTTGTAGTATGAGTCCAGACGTCAATTATTTTATTATATCTTTCTGCATCGGTGATAACACCCATTTCATGTTCATTAAGTATTCCATCAACTTTTTTATTTGCTTTTGTAATTAGTGCGGCTTTTTCTTCGGGGATAATCATATCGCCAAAGCTTACAGATAATCCTCCTGCAGTGGAATATCTAAACCCTAAATCTTTTAAATCATCTAAAAATTTAGCGGTTACTTTATTGCCAAGTTTTATAAACATTTTGCCAATAATTCCACCAAATGCTTTTTTAATTAAAAGTTGATTGATATAACCCATCTCTTTTGGAACTATTTGATTGAAAATAACTCTACCTGTAGTAGTTTCAATCATTTCATTATCAATACGAACTTTTATTTTTGCATGTAAACCAATTATTCTGTTATCGTAAGCAATTATAACTTCTTCCGGTGAAGAGAATAACATTCCCTCGCCTTTATCACCTTCTTTAAACTTTGTAAGATAATAGCAACCTAAAACAATATCTTGTGTAGGTACTACTATTGGACTACCGTTTTGCGGTGAAAGAATATTGTGACTGCTAAGCATTAAAAGTGCAGCTTCAAGTTGAGCTTCATAGGAAAGTGGAACGTGCACTGCCATTTGATCACCATCAAAGTCAGCATTAAACGCTGTACAAACCATTGGATGAAGTTGAATGGCTCTTTGATCAATTAGTATCGGTTGAAAAGCCTGGATACCAAGCCTGTGCAATGTTGGAGCTCTATTTAACAATATTGGATGAGCTTCAATAATTTTAGATAAAATTTCCCAAATTATGGGATCTTTTCTATCAACAACTTTTCTTGCACTTTTTACAGTTTTGTTGTGTCCTCTTTCAATAAGTTTGCGAATTATGAATGGCTTAAAAAGTTCAACTGCCATATCCTTTGGAAGACCGCATTGATGTAGTTTTAACTCAGGGCCTACAACTATAACAGAACGACCTGAATAATCTACTCTTTTACCAAGAAGGTTTTGACGAAATCTACCTTGTTTACCTTTTAGCATATCGCTTAAAGATTTTAGAGGTCTATTATTATCACTTCTTACAGCGCTACCTCTTCTTGAATTATCAAATAAAGCATCCACTGCTTCCTGAAGCATTCTTTTTTCATTTCTAAGGATTACTTCCGGAGCTTTAATATCAATAAGTCTTTTTAATCTATTATTACGGATTATAACTCTTCTATAAAGATCATTAAGATCACTTGTAGCAAATCTTCCACCTTCTAATGGAACAAGTGGTCTAAGTTCCGGTGGAATTACGGGGATATAACTTAAAACCATCCATTCAGGTCTATTAGGAACTTTACCATCTTCTTCTTTAAATGCTTCAATTACGCGAAGTCTTTTTAAGAGATCTGCTTTTTTCTGCTGTGATGTTTCTTCTTTAAGTAAAGCTCTTAATTGTTTAGACAGTTCTTCGATATTAGTATTTTTTAATATTTCTCGAACAGCATCACCGCCAATTTTAGCTACAAATTTTTTCGGATCATCATTATCTAATTTTTCATTGCCATCAGGTAATGAACCTAATACTTCAAAATATTGGTCTTCTGAAATTAAATCTAAACGGCTTAATCCGGTTATACCAGGGTTTAATACCACGTATGATTCATAATAAATTACCTTTTCAAGTTCCTTTAAACTTAAACCGATAATATTACCAATCTTTGAAGGTTGTGTTCTGAAAAACCAAATATGCACAACGGGCACAGCAAGAGCGATATGCCCCATTCTTTCACGGCGAACACTTTTTTGAGTAACCTCAACACCGCAACGATCGCAAATAATACCTTTATAGCGTATCCTTTTGTATTTACCGCAAAAACATTCCCAATCTCTTGTTGGTCCAAATATTTTTTCACAAAACAGACCATCTTTTTCAGGTCTGAATGATCTATAATTTATTGTTTCAGGTTTAGTTACTTCGCCATAAGATCTTGATAAAATATCATCAGGGCTTGCCAAACTAACGGTAAGGCTGCTGATATCTTTCATTGCATTTTCTTGAACTCTAAAAGCCATTTTTATCTCCTAATTTCTGAGTGAAAAAATTGTTTAACGTTTAATTTATTTTGATATCCAGACCTAAACCCTGGAGTTCTTTAATAAGAACGTTAAACGATTCAGGAATATTTGGTTCCTGTAAGTTTTCACCTTTTACTATTGCTTCATATACTTTTGCTCTACCAGCAACATCATCACTTTTAATTGTTAAGATTTCTTGTAGAATATGTGATGCACCATACCCTTCAAGCGCCCACACTTCCATTTCTCCAAATCGCTGTCCACCAAACTGAGCTTTACCGCCGAGTGGTTGCTGAGTAATTAGAGAGTATGGTCCAATTGACCTTGCGTGAATTTTATCATCTACCAAGTGACTAAGCTTTATCATATAAATGTATCCGCAAGTAACTTTTTGATGAAATTTATCACCTGTTCTTCCGTCAATTAAATCTGTTTTACTACCAGATTCAATCCCGGCTTTTGCGAGCCATTCTTCAACATCTTCTACTTTTGCACCATCAAAAATTGGGGTTGCAAATTTAACTCCGAGGTTTTTACCAACCCACCCTAATGCGGTTTCATACAACTGACCAAGATTCATACGAGATGGTACGCCAAGCGGATTAAGAATAATATCAACGGGAGTTCCATCAGGTAAAAATGGCAGATCTGCAGCAGGAACTATTTTTGCAACAACACCTTTGTTTCCGTGTCTTCCTGCCATTTTATCGCCTACAGAAAGTTTACGTTTTTTTGCAACATATACTTTTGCAAGTTGAACGATTCCTGGAGGTAATTCATCGCCACTCTGAACTTTAATTCTTTCTCTCTTAAAGTCTTCTTCAATATCTGTTTTAATAATAAAATAATTTTTAAAGAGTGTATTTATAAGATTATTTGTTTTTTTAGTTTCAAACCAATCAAGAGAATAATCAAGCTTAGTTACATCATCCATTCCTGCAAAAGTTTCATCTTTTATAGTTGCTCCGCTTCTTAGCACAACACTTCCATCAAGATCTCTGATTCCAGTTGTTGTTTGATCCCTGGTAATCTTAGTTAATTTTTCTACAAGCTTATCATAATGATCTTGTAGTCTTTGTTTTAATTCGTGATCCAGTTTATCTAAAGCAGTTTTTTCTTGTTTCTTGGATTCATTATCTCTCTTTTTTCTACTAAAGAGCCTTGTTTTAATTACAGTTCCTTTTAATCCCGGAGGCGCTTTCAAAGAGGCATCTTTAACATCGCCGGCTTTGTCTCCAAAAATTGCTCTTAACAATTTTTCTTCAGGTGTAGGATCGGTTTCTCCTTTAGGAGTTATTTTACCAATTAATATATCACCCTCTTTAACTTCAGCACCTTCTCTGATTATTCCATATTCATCAAGATTTTTAACAGCCTCTTCACTAACATTTGGGATTTCACGAGTTAATTCTTCTTCACCTCTTTTGGTTTCCCTAACCTGTAACTCAAACTCCTCAATATGTATTGATGTATAAAGGTCTTCACTTACAACTTTTTCACTAATAATAATAGCATCCTCAAAATTGTAACCACGCCAAGGCATAAAAGCTACCAGAACATTTCTTCCAAGAGCTAATTCCCCACCCTCGGTAGCTGCACCATCAGCAAGTACATCACCTTTTTTAAGCTTCTGTCCTTCTTTAACAATTGGAACTTGATTGATACAGGTTTCCTGGTTTGTACCGTGAAATTTGGTAAGTTGATAGGTAATTTTTCTTACTTCATTAAAACTTGTTAAAGCTTCAAAGCTATTGGGATTTATATCATATTTAACAACTATCTTATTTGCATCAACGTATTCAACAGTTCCACTATCTTCTGCTAATACTAAAGCTCTTGAATCGTGTGCTAGTTTCTTTTCCATTCCCGTTCCAACAATTGGAGCTTGTGGTTTTAACAGTGGAACTGATTGACGCTGCATGTTTGATCCCATCAATGCTCGGTTAGCATCATCATGTTCTAAGAACGGAATTAAAGCAGCCGCTGCACTTACAATCTGAGCAGGGGCAACATCCATATATTGAACATCATCAGGATATACAATAGGAAATTCACCTTTAAGTCTTGATTTTACTCTTTCGTTTAAAAACTTACCTTGTTCATTAATAGGAGCATTTGCCTGTGCTATTGTGTAATTATCTTCCTGTTCAGCGGTTAGATATTCTACTTCGTTACTTACCTTACCTTTTGATACTTTTCTGTAAGGTGTTTCTAAAAAGCCATATCTATTAACTCTTGCATAAATTGTTAAAGATGAGATCAATCCAATATTTGGACCTTCAGGTGTTTCGATTGGACATAAACGACCATAATGAGTGTAGTGAACGTCACGTACTTCAAATCCAGCTCTTTCCCTTGTTAAACCGCCAGGTCCTAATGCAGACATTCTTCTCTTGTGAGTCATTTCTGCTAATGGATTAGTTTGATCCATAAATTGGGAAAGTTGGTTGGTTCCAAAAAATGCGTTGATAACACTACTAATAGTACGTGCATTTACTAAATCTTGTGGAGTAAAGTTTTCAGTATCCCGGGCATTCATTCTTTCTTTTATAGTTCTTGCCATTCGAGACATACCCACATTAAACTGCTGCCCAAGCTGTTCTCCAACTGTTCTAATTCTTCTATTACCAAGATGATCAATATCATCTACTGAAACAGCCCCTTCTTTTAGTTGAATAATATAAGTCATAATTGATATAATATCTTCAACTGTAAGCACTGTAGTTGTTTCTGGAATGTTCAACTTTAATTTATCATTCATTCTATGACGACCAACATCACCCAAATCATATCTTTTATCATTAAAAAATAATTTTTCGATTAATGATTCAGCGGTAGCTAAATCAGGGGCTTCACCAGATCTTAATTGCCTATAAATAGCATAAGAGGCTTCTTCACGGGTATGTGATGTATCTTTCCTTAATGTATTAACAATTAGATTTTGATCGTTGGATGATTCTGATTTGATAAATTTTAAAACATCAACTTCTGCATCATTTATTCTTTCAAGGTCTTCTTCAGTTAGCAGAGCATCCCTGGTAAGAAATATTTCACCGGTTGACATATCAAAAATATCACTGGCAATCATCCTACCTAAATAATTTTCTGATTTAGCTTTTTTAACATTTACGTTTTCAACCAGGTTGAATAAGTTTAATATTTCTTCATCAGATTGATATCCCAATGCTCTTAATAAAGTAGTTGCAGGAAATTTCTTTCGTCTATCAATATAGACGTACATTACATAATTTATATCAGTTGCAAATTCTACCCAGGAACCTCTTAAAGGAATAATTCTGGCAGAATAAATTGGTGTGCCGTTTGGATGTACAGTTTGAGCAAATGCAACACCAGGTGATCTGTGTAACTGAGAAACAACAACCCTTTCAGCACCGTTTATAACGAAAGTACCTTTATGAGTCATAAACGGAAGATTACCAAGATAAACTTCTTGTTCAACTGTATTTATAAATTCTTCAGTTTCAGGGTCTTTAGTAGAAAGACGAAGCTTAGCTTTAAGCGGAGTGGCAAATGTTAATCCACGTTCAAGGCATTCTTCAATAGAAAACCTTGGCTTTTCAACATAGTATTCTAAAAAATCGAGTCTATAATTTTCTTTATTATCAAAAATCGGGAAATTAGTAGTAAATACTTGCTGTAAACCTTTGTTTTCTCTTTTCGTAGGATGAATAGAAAGCTGAACAAAATCCTCAAAAGTTTCAGTTTGAATACCTAATAAATCTGGTATATCAATAACTGATGGGATACGACCAAAGGAAATACGATTATTATCCAATTGAAAACCTCCTATGTTTAACTATAGCTATAATTAGCATCTTATATCAACACACACTACATAAAACAAAAGCGATAAGACGGTAATTTCCGTCTTATCACTTAAAAAAAGATTAAAAAATAATTAATGTTTTTTAATTACTTTAAAGTTGCAGTACCGCCAGCTTCTTCAATCTCTTTCTTTATTTTCTCAGCTTCATCCTTAGATGCAGCTTCTTTTACAGTTTTTGGAGCACCGTCAACAAGGTCTTTAGCTTCTTTTAAGCCTAATCCTGTATGGGCTCTGACAACTTTAATAACATTTATTTTCTTTTCGCCAGCAGACTGAAGAATTACATCAAATTCCGTTTGTTCTTCAACAGGTGCGGCAGAAGCGCCAGCAGCAGGTCCAGCCATCATAACGGGTGCGGCTGCAGTTACGCCAAATTCTTCTTCAAGTGCTTTCTTTAACTCTGAAGCTTCAAGAAGAGACATCCCTTTTATAAGTTCAAGTGCTTGTGCAACTTTTTCTGACATTTTTATTTCTCCTGATTTTAATTTCTTAATTAGTTAAGCTGCTTTTTTTTTGGAAACTTCGTCAACAACGCTGACTAATTCTCTTAATACGGCAGCAATTGATCCAACAATACCTGAAACAGGTGAATTGAGACTGCCAAGAATTCCGGCAATAACTTCCTGTTTTGAAGGTAGTGAAGCTAACTCAGCAAGCCTACTTCCATCATAATATTCAGTTTCGATGTAGCAAGCTTTTAAAGGTAGTTTTTGTGAAGCATCAAAGTACTTCTTGATTATCTTTGCGGGTGCTACCGGATTTGTTGAAGCAAATGCAAAACCGGTCATACCTTCCAGATGATTAGCAAGCTTTTCAAACTTACCGGACTCTACTAAGGCTCTTTTAAATAAAGTATTTTTAAATACCTTATAACTAACGCCTTCTTTTCTAAACTGATTTCTTATATCACTGATATCAGCAACATTTATTTTAGAGAAATCAGTAAGATAAATGGCAGTAGAATTTTCGATCAGTTCTTTTGCTTCTGCTATTAACTCAGCTTTTTCGTTCTTATTCATTTTTCTCCCGTTCACAATTAATTATTTCGGGTCAGTTAGAAGCTATTATTATTGTAATTATGAGTGCGTAAAATCTATTATTGAACAATGTTCAAATCATCTTTAGCTATTTTTAATCCAGGACCCATTGTGCTGGATAGATACAAACTCTTAACATATTGCCCTTTGGCGCTTGAGGGTCTTAATTTAATAATTGTATTAAGAAATGCTTTTGTATTTTCAACAAGATGATCAGTTTCAAAATTTAATTTGCCTAAAGCTGTATGAACAATACCTGTTTTTTCAACTCTAAATTCTATCTTGCCAGCTTTAACTTCTTTTACTGCTTTGGCAACATCCATTGTTACAGTACCACTTTTAGGATTAGGCATTAATCCTTTTGGACCTAAAACTTTACCAAGTTTACCAAGTTCAGACATAGTATCAGGAGTTGCAATAACAACATCAACATCAGCCCAACCGCCTTTAATTTTTTCAAGATAGTCTTCAAAACCTGCAAAATCAGCCCCTGCATCTAAAGCTTCCTGAATTTTAGCGCTTTTAGCAATAACTAAAACGCTAACGGTTTTACCTGTTCCGTGTGGTAAAGAAACAGTTCCTCTTACCATTTGATCTGCATGTCTTGGATCGACTCCTAATCTAATAGCACAATCCAGGGTTTCAACAAATTTAACTTTTGATTGAGATTTTAAAATAGCTATTGCTTCAGCTATTGAATGTTCTTTTTCAAGATTTACAGATTTGATTATTTCTTTATTTCTTTTTGTCGCTTGCATTCTAACTCACCAATAAATTTTAAATACTTTGCAAATTTTATTTTATTATTCTTCTACAGATATGCCCATACTTCTTGCGGTACCGGAAATCATACTCATAGCATGATCAATATCAAAAGCATTAAGATCGGGCATCTTAACTTCAGCAATTTCTTTAACTTGTTTTTGAGAAACTTTACCAACTTTGGTTCTGTGAGATTCTGCCGAGCCTTTTTCCAATTTTGCTGCTCTTTTTAGCAATACAGAAGCCGGTGGTGTTTTTGTAATAAATGTAAATGATTTATCACTAAATACGGTAATTACAACCGGAATTATTAAACCGTCTTTATCTTGTGTTCTTGCGTTAAATTGTTTACAGAACTCCATGATATTAACACCTTTTTGCCCTAAAGCAGGACCAACCGGTGGTGATGGGTTTGCTTTACCAGCAGGTATCTGTAATTTAATGTAGGAATCTATCTTTTTAGCCATATTTTAACCTATTAATATCTTTTAATTATTTTTCTAATTCTGCTTGAACAAAATCAATTTCAACAGGCGTCTTTCTTCCAAAAATGGAAACCATAACCTTAATTTTCATTTTTTCTTCATTCACTTCTTCAATAAAACCTGAAAAATTATTGAATGGACCATCAATAATTTTCACTAAATCACCATTTCTAAAAATCGTTTCCATTCGTTCAGTGGTTTCATCCTGAGTAATTCTTCCAACTATTCTTTTTACCTCTTCAGGTTGAAGTGGGTTTGGATTTCCACCAGTGCCTAAGAATCCCATTACTGATTGGGTATTTAGTATAAAATCTTTTACTTGATTATCCAAATCAGCGTGAACTAAAATATAACCAGGAAAAAAGTTTTTTGTTTTGCTTTTCTTTTTCCCATCTTTAACCTCAAACACTTTTTCCATAGGAACAAGGATTTCTAAAATCTTTGCTTTTAAACTCTCATTTTCATTTAAGCCGGTTTCAAGTAAAGTTTTAACTTTATTTTCATGCCCGGAAAATGTTCTAACTACATACCAATTTTTTTCCATCATTACAAAACCTAAAATATTCCTTTAAGAGCCATACTAATAGCCATATCAATAACATAAGTAAATCCAGCAAGCACAAGACAAACAATAATTACAACTTTTGTAGATTCAAAAAGCTCTGCTTTAGTAGGCCAGGTAACTTTATTCATTTCTTTATAAACATCTTTAAAGAAGCCAATTATTTTTTCCTTCATAAAATCCTTTCAAATTTCAGCACGTCAGGAGGGACTCGAACCCCCAACCTGCGGTTTTGGAGACCGCTGCTCTACCAATTGAGCCACTGACGTATCGATTATTTTGTTTCTTTAAAAATTACGTGTTTTCTGACAACCGGATCATATTTTTTATACTCAACTCTAGAAGGATGAGTTCTCTTATTTTTAGTGGTAGAGTACCTATATCCTGATCCAGCAGTGCTTTCCAAAACGATAATTTGTCTAATATTGCTTTTTGCCATTTATTTTCTCCTAAAAACTAATCAAACCTTACTCTTTTTGAGCTGACGACCGGGATTGAACCGGTGACCTCATCCTTACCAAGGATGTGCTCTA
>AMWB02143919.1_pt2 | contig 15926 bp, 10 predicted proteins | sample 200311 | NCBI WGS metagenome assembly AMWB02 (sample SAMN02737377, study PRJNA173069) | bioreactor metagenome | biome: anode biofilm in microbial fuel cells | place: USA: California | collected 2010-12-16 | reverse complement strand
ACACGATTTTTGTTGTGCAGGAATCTGCCGCAATCAATAATAAAAGAAAGGCGGAGATGATCAAAATGCGTTGGGTACTCTTCCGGTTCATGCTATTTCGGGTTATTGAATACAGCCTCTTGAATTAATACAGTTAGTTGACACAAAGAAACGAAAGAGGGCGTCTCAAATGAGGCGCCCCCGTCTATTATATAACATAGATGCTTAAAAATTCAGGCTCCGATGAGTTTTTTGTAAGCTTCGGCATCAAGAAGGTCATTCATTTCAGAAGCGTCGGAGATTTCAACCTTGACCATCCATCCCTGACCGTATGGATCGGAGTTGACGAGGTCAGCCTTTGTATCAAGCTCCTCGTTCTTTTCCAGGACAGTGCCGCTGACCGGCATGAAGAGATCAGATACGGTCTTGACGGCCTCAACCGTTCCGAAAACCTCACCGTGGCCGAGTTCCTCGCCCACAGTCTCGATCTCGATAAAAACAATATCGCCCAGCTCATGCTGAGCAAAATCGGTAATGCCTACTGTTGCCACATTACCGTTGATGAGAACCCACTCATGATCCTTGGTGTACTTAAGGTTTGCCGGAACGTTCATTGTTTGATATTTTATTTATGTTAGACTTTGATCTTCAGGTAACAGATTGTCAAAAATACATCTTTTTTAATATATAAAACCTGATAAAAGCTTTTTTTGCAGGGCGGTCTGTTCCGTCACTGTACCAGGGTAAACCTCAGGCTGAACCCAAAATTGGTGTTTGAGGTAAGGAAGGTGTTCGCCACAAAGGGATTATTCAGTGTATGGTCAGCATAGATCTGCAGGTTAAATCTGTCACTCAGCACGTAGTCGGCAGTGGCCCCCAGGGTGAAAACCTTCTGGCCTGCCACTGGCTGGTTAACCTGCTCTATCAGCTTACGGGCCAGTGTTTTATTGTCTCTTATTGAAAAGTCAAGTTTAATGTTCAGATCGCTCTCCAGCGCCTTCTGACCGGTGCGTGAGCGCAGCATGATTGCCACATCATCAAACCGGTAGCCCGCCCCTATTGTGATCTCGTCATTCCTGATGTCAGCCACCTGGTTGCTTGCCAGGTTGAGGGTGACTGTACGTGACTTGCGGTACTCAATCCTGGTCGTCAGTGAGTTCTTCCATCCCAGGTCAACGTTGATAAGCGGACTGAACTGCTCATTGATGGTGACCGTATTTATTTCGTACTGAGGTATGAAGTTTGACCGGAGGTCACGGATCCTGCTGACGCCTGAACCGTCCGGGTCATAATAGAGACTGGTGTTGAATGAACCAATAGTATATGTTGAACGGTACTGGTGTGACAGGCTCACCGAGTTGAATACCTTCCTCACTGCTTCAAACTTTGTCAGCCCCTCGAAGTTGATCCTCCAGTTGGGCATCATGTGCAGCATAGAGGGGAATGGTGAGAGCGAAATCTTTTCAGGATCTCTTCGGGTGTAGGCGGCAAGGAATGCCGGAACAAGCACTTCGCCGGAGGTTATTCCGTAACCGCTGGCATAGGGACCTGTGACCGGCTCCCCGGTGACGGGATCGAAGCCCGGATCATACAGGTTGTCAATCTGCTGGCGCTCTTCCGACCTGCGTTGCGAGATGACAGCCGTATAGTCACGGAACCGCTCGAAGGTCTCCGAAACATAATCTCCGGTCTTTGGGATTTTTTCAAAGGCAGTGCCCCATGACACCACCGAGATGGTAAAGTTACCGGTGAGACGGGTGTTCCTGGTGCTGTCAGGGAAATTGCCCAGACGGTCAGCCCTCAGGTATGATGATAAAGTCTCGGAGTAACGACGGTCAGCCGTAACATCAATGCGCAGGCCCGGGAAGGGTTCAATATTGGCCCGGAGGTTTATCTGCTCACGCTTGCTGAAGGTGGCAGCATTGTTGAGCAGGGTGTCAGTGGTGATCCAGCCGTTGATGACAGCCTCATCAAAGAACCTCTCATCTGTCAGGCCGGCAATGAAGCGCCAGCCGGGAGAGAGCATCCCTCCGCTGTTCTGCTGGCCAAGGAAGCTTGTTCCGGGAAGGTAACCGGGAAGAATATGTCCCTGTTCTAAGGTATAGGTGGCTGACACATTCCGAAGCGCCATCAGTCCCCTGATCAGATATCGGCCAAACACGCTGGCTGCTCCGGGCTTCTTCTCCACCCTGCCCTTAATGTCAACACTGGCATTTGAAACATCTGTGTCAGGAGTGAAGTCGATCCGCATGTCAGATACAACGTCATACTTGCCGTTGACAACTGTGCCGTCCGGTGCGGTGACCGTCACGGTGACATCCTTTGTCTTCAGGTTATGGTTGATTATGCGAGCCCTTCCTGCTCTAAGTACCAGGCCCTTCCTGCTATGTGTCACCTCCTCGTAGCCGAGGCTCATGCGCCGGGCGGCGCCGGGCTGAGTAGTGGCTTCTATCTCCTTGAGGAACTTCACCTTGCCATATAGGTTCGTGAGGTTGGCCTGAAGGGTGAACTGCCCGTTGTTGGAATTCTTTATGATGTTCCCCGGATTGATGTTCACCGAGTCCGGGAATACGGTCCCTGCCAGCCAGTCATACCTGGCGCTGTAACGGGCATTGGATGTCACCCATGATAGCAACGGCAGCTTGTTGACCGGAACATTGTAGTTGAAATTAAGCAGGTGGTAATAATTGGTAGTTCTGCCGAAACCGGAGAGGTTGGTCATGACAGAGTCACGCCAGGCTTCGAACAGGTCAGGGTACCGCCTGCGGTCTACCCCGCCGTCAGGTTCATCGATGCGGGCGATGCTGCTTGCGGTGAAGTCCACCTTCAACTGCTTGGTGATGTCATATTTGACGTCATAGAAGCGGGTCCACTGAAAGTCCTTCGTGAAAACCGGCTCTATCAGAATACCGGGATTGTTTATATTCCTGGTTTTAACCTCGTTATAGTACCTGTACAAGTCAGTGCGAACGGTGATGTGTTTGGGGAAGAGGTATACATTGAAGTCCTTTATCAGCCTGAAGGCAGATGAGTTGAATATCTGTGCCTTCTGGAACGGAGTGAAGTTTTTCGGCCGTGCATCGAAGTCATAGGCTATACCTCCCCTGTATGTCTTCTCCACGTCTATCTCTGTCCTGGGATCGGTGTTGTACACCTCGTTGAAGGCATAGCTGACAGTGACGTTTGCAGGGTCCCAGGCATGTGGCTTCTCACCTCTCCTGGTGGTGCCGGCATTACTGACCGTCAGGGTACGCCTGCGCGAATACTCCTCTGACAGGTTAAGGACGCTGTCTCTCTCTGCCTTTGTCTCAAGGTTATCAAGCGCATCGGTCAGCAGGATATCCGGATCCAGCGGATCATACTGAGGCCTGATCCGGTTTTCAGAGTAACCCATATAGACCGGAATACGGATGCCTGCTTTCTCGGGAAAGAATTTACCCAGCTCAAGGTTTGAAGAGAGGTCATACTGTATCACCTGCTCCATGCTGCGCTGGTTTACGTTTTTGTCAATGCTGCCCCACCCGGGTGTGCTGGTCTGTCCCACCAGGTTAACCGTTCCCAGGTCAGCCAGGCGTGCCTGCATCTGTGCGTTGGCTGCCCATCCTCCGTCCTCGCGGAAGTCGCTCAGCCGCAGCTCGTTGATCCATACCTCTGCGGATATGGGTGCCCCGTCATCGCTCTGCGGACGGCGTGTCCTGATGGGGTTCCTGACACCCACCATCACAACCCTTACGTTGCTGAGGTTGGGATTGCCGCTGACGGATACACGGGTATTCCCTGACTGAACGGAAAAGATATCGGCCTCGCTGAGGGTTGAGCCGGGCTGGCGCATGGCTGCATCACGGGCCTGCTTCGCTTCAAGCAGCTCTGAGAGGTCTATGTCTATCCTGTTCTCTTCAGGCCATACAATCTCCCTCTGCTCCTCGCTGCTGTTGCTGTACCTGCCGTACGGGGTCAGCTTAAGGGGTATCTCGTACTCGTAAAAGTTGCTCCTGTAGTCTGACCCAAGCCTTATGAAAACCGTAACATCTTCATCATCAAGCGGTTCACCAATGAGGGCTTCGGCATGTACCTCCATCTTAAGTCTGCGGTACTGCCTCATGTCAAGGGTGACATTCTTGTACGTGGCCCTGGCATCACCGTCGGCGAGGCTGCGGACGCGAAGAACCATTGACTGCTCATTGAGCTGCCTCAGTTGCGGGTTGGCGGGGTCAATGACACGGTCGAATCCGGGAGGCAGAACGTAGTTAACCGGCTCCTTGCCGGCGTTCTCCTCAATGCTCACCGAGCTTATCTCGAAGGTGCCGTCATCCTCCTCAGGCACGGTGATGCGCTCACCGCCCTCGAAGAAGGTAAGGTTATACTTGCGCCATTCGGACCGTACGAGCTCGAGGCGGGCAAAGCGCATGATTACCTCCTCGTCAAAGTTGCGCGCAAACATACGGAGGAAACGGATCGACTTGAAATCACGGATGGAGCCGATCCGCCTCTCATAATCAGTGACAGGGATCTTGAACTGGTACCACTTTACAGGCGACTTCTCGCCATTGGCGAAGGTGGCTGTGTACTCCAGCTCATCAACGATGAAGTTTTCACCCACAACCATATCCTCCGGTCTCAGGCTGATGTGATACTGGTAGTAGCTCTCGGTCTCGCTCAGAGTGTTATCACGGTTGATGTCTTCCATATCAGGCAGTGTGGTTCCGCTGGTGGGATATGACTCGGAAGACATCTCTGACGTAGGCGAGTTGCCGTCAGTGCCGTTGAATCTCTTGTATCTCTCCAGGATGCCCAGCTGCATCTGGTCATAGTCGGATCCCCTGAAGTAATGGAAGTCATCATTTGACGGGTCTTCCCTGATCTGCTCCATGACCACCGGGCTGACCACCGCTCCCACAGCCTGAATGAAGCTGTCAAAGAATGCAGCTTCGTCTTCATTGCTGAGACCGTCAAGCCCGACATCCTGGTAGCGGCGAGAGTCAATGTTATTGTCAAAGGCCTGAACAACAGCCTGTACTGTTGGCACCCGGCCCCATACGGTGGTGTCCACATTTACCAGCAGCGGAGAGTTGGGAAGACCGTTCTCAAACTGCTTGCGCGAATCGCGAAGTATGTCCTCTGAAATATTTCCCAGGTTGAAGTAAAGATCACCCCCCTCATGGTCAGGGTTCTCTACAAATGGATCCATGACCCAGAACTTGATGTACTGAATGTTGGCCGATTCAAAGTCATTGGTGAGCAGTTCGCGCATCATCCCTCCCCAGCGTGTACGCGGGGAGTTGAGCAGACCCTCACTGCTGAGCCCGGCCGAGTATGCCCCGGGCAGCACGTCAAAATTGAAGGGCCCTCTCTCCCCGGGATAAAAGGCCACGTTCAGAACGGAGATGTTCGTCGGGATACCGCTTGGCGACTCCTTGAAGGGGAATATCTCAGTCTCGTATATCTCCCTGACGAAATGACTTGACTGCAGATCAGGGTTGGCACGGATATGCCCCGGCGTGGTTGAGCCGTTGCGAAGGAAAAGGGGGTCAATGACGTACCACGCCATTCGCGCCCTGTTGAATCCCGAGCGCAGGTCCTTGCTCAATCTGGCCTCGGGGAAGAGCTGGTCCTGTCCCTGCGGAATGCTGGCAAGTGACCAGGCATTGAAAGCCCTCAGGTCAAGCGATATTTCACTGGCTTCAAAGTCATCAATATAGACAGCCCCTTCAGCAGTTATTGCCCTGCTGTGCCCGGGGACAAGGTGTGCAAACTCACCGAAGAAGTTGATTGATGAGGGAGCATTTGTCTCGATAAGCGGAAGCCAGTCGATGGCGTTGGTAAGAAGTTGCGATTCAGTGCGGTAAGATGCATCAAAGCCATAAATCGTGTTAGAGATCGGATCATCACCGTAAGTGACCTTTTGCGTATAGGGCCTTTCAGTGAGCCTGAGCACCGTCCCTCCCAGATTTAATTTTTCCGAGAAGCGGTAATTGAGATGGGTGCCAACGAGTGTCTTTGTCTGAAGGCCAAAGAACTGGTTGCTCTCAAGCGAGACCTGGACAGGTGTCTGTGACTCGATGATTGCGGAATTAATGATCTTCACCGAGCCCATGTTGTAGTCAACGGTAAAATCAACGTTTTCCGTCAGTGAGACACCACCGGCTGTTACCTTTACGGATCCGGCCGGAATATTGGCCACATTTAGCCGTATCTCTGACCCGGAAGCAGAGGAGAACTGACCGCGCATCAGGTACTTGTTCTTTTCGGCCATCTGTCTTGCCACCGTCTGGGTAGAGTCATACAGTTCCGTGAAAACATATTTCCTTATCTGCTCAGGATCAGTTATATACTTAAGCAGATGGCGGCCAAAAGGCTCAAGCACGGGAAAGATGATCCTGCCTCTCTCTGACATTACGGTTATACCTTCAACGAAGTCGAACAGGCCGTCAGGCTGCCTGTCAAGCTGTGAGTTCAGCCGGTCAAGGCCCAGCGCCTGCAGCAGCACCTTTCCGTCAAGAGGCGTTTCCGGAAGGTAGTTGAGGGCGTTTCCGGTCTTGTCATCCTGGTAGAGGATATTGACCTCGAAGTTCTTTGGTTCAATCCTTCCTGATCCGACGTTGTAGATGTTTTTCATCATCAGTTTCCATGTCGGTATCTGCGGACTGAGGGTGGTACCCTTGATGAGCTTGAGGATGAGCGCGTCAGGCGCCGTAATCCCGTCGGTGGAGAACTCCCCTACCTTGAAGACCTGGCCGTTCAGTGTATACTCATAGGCCACCGCCAGAACCTCATCGTTATTGAGAGCCATATTGAGCGAGATATAGCCCAGCTGGCGGTTGATAGTATATTCCCTGTCAGTAAGCCGGCGCGCATTCTCGATCTTTTCATAGTCACGCCCGATCTGGAACCCGGGATAGAGCCCGGTAAAGGCATCAGCCACCTGGTCAATATTCCGGATGGAGCTGTAGGTGGTGTTCAGCTGCTCGTAAAGGCCGTTTGTATTGTTTGACGTGTTGAGCGGTGCACCGGGAATACCCTGGAACTCAGGGACAGTGTTGTAGATGTTTGACTGGGTCTCAGCCAGGTCTATAAACGCAACGATGTTCCTGTTGCTTACATCCTCAAAACGGCTGGTCTGGTTGGTGATCCACACCTCAATCTTTTCGATGTTGAGCCCGGTGCTGACTATAGGAAGGTTTTCAAGTGCCCCGTCAAAATTCTCCCTGAATTCCTGCGAGAGGAAGAAGTGGCGGTTGGCCTCATAACTGTCAGCGGTGATCTCGTACTCGCTGATCTGTGAACCGCCCTTGACCTCCACCACTGATGACTCACCCTTCTGCTGCGAGAAGACGGTTGTCATTGTCAGCTTGCCGAACTGCAGCTCGGTCTTCAGGCCGAAGAGGCTGTAGCTGCCGGTGATGAGCGTGCCATTGAGCGGCAGAGTCACATCGCCGGCTTCAATCTTTTTTATGATCTCGTCTTCCTTGCCGGAATACTCAAGCTTGGTACGGTTTTCAAACTCGAACATAGCTTCGGTGTTGTAGTTGATACCCAGCTGCATCTTATCGCCAATGGTGCCGGTGACGTTCATCTGTATCTTCTCCTGGAAGTCGAATGTGGGTATTGTACGAAGCCTCTCCGAAAGGGTGGGATTTTCGGTGTGGGATATGTTGATACCGAAGATCAGTTCGGCCGATCCCTGTGGGACGATGTTTATGACATTGCTGCCGAAGATGCGGTCAAAGGTCTCTCCTCCCACCTCGATCTGCGGAATCAGCGATGACCTGAATCCGGAGGCGTCACCACGCAGTGTGGCGTCCCAGTATTCGCGCATCGCCTGGTTAAACTCGTACTTCCGGTACTCTTCAGGAGACATGTAAACCGGCCGGCGGTAGTTCAGGCTGCCTGCCTTCTGATAGATGATGTACTGATTGTTCCGGCCGTCATACTCTACTCTGGTGCTGATGTTGGAAGGATTACTGAGGAAGAGCGGTGAAGATTGGGTGGCCTCCCATGGATAGGCCGGATCACTGTTAAGTTTGAGAAGGGAGTCGCCCGGGTTTGTCTGCGCCGCAAGGGCAAACGGGAAAAGAGCAGGAAGAATCAAAAGCCCTACCCTGATCCAAAGATCTCTAATATGTGAAGTAAACTGCAATCCGGCACCCTGTTTATAACAGTTTCAGCGCCCTTCTGACCAGTTCCTCCACCCGGAGTTTGTTGTTTTCCCTGAGGAGGTTATCTATAACCTTCGTGGCGCTGTTCCTGGCAAAGCCAAGCATCACTAAAGCAGATAACGATTCTTCGCGGGCTGTATTGTCGGAAAATGCAATTATTTCACCGGAAACAGAGTGTTTTCCGATCTTGTCTTTCAGGTCCACTATGATCCTCTGAGCAGTCTTCAGTCCTATGCCCTTGACTGCCTTGAGAATGCCGACATCGCCGCGGAGAATTGCATCTCTCAGGTCAGACGGCCGGATTGATGAGAGCATCATCCTGGCGGTGCCGGCCCCGACACCGGAGACGGTGATCAGCTGCCTGAAGAGATCACGCTCATCGGCTGTCGTAAAACCAAACAGCAGGTGAGCATCCTCACGGATAGATTCATGGATCAGGATCTTGCACTCACTGGCCCTGTCCAGTTCGGCGTAGGTATTAAGTGATATGTTGATGTTGTAGCCAATGCCGTTGCACTCAACCACCACGTAAGCAGGGTTCAGTTCTGTAACCTTTCCGGTAATATAGTCAATCATAAGTGCTGGTCAAAGTTTTCAGGTTCGGGCGGCAGTTCGTCCACATGTTCCGGGTGTATCTCTATTTTCTGCGGTTGCAGCGGATTGCGTATCAGTTCCTGGTAAATCTCCCTGTTCCTGAATATGTCAACGGCTGCATAGATGGCCTGACGCATCGAGTTACCCGAGGCCTCGTTCTTTCCGGTAATATCGAATGCCGTACCGTGCACCGGCGATGTCCGTATCACCGGCAGTCCGGCGGTAAAATTCACCCCCGTATCAAAAGCAAGTGACTTGAATGCTCCCATCCCCTGGTCATGGTACATTGCCAGCACTGCATCAAACTTGCTGAAGGCCCCTGATCCGAAGAAGCCGTCAGACGAGTAGGGCCCGAAAGCCAGTATCCCCTCCTCGTTGGCCTTCGTGATGGCCGGCATTATTATGTCTTTCTCTTCGTTGCCGAGCAGGCCGCCGTCACCGGCATGCGGGTTGAGACTGAGCACGCCGATCCTCGGTCCGCGGATGGCAAAGTCCTGTAAAAGAGACCTGTTAAGGAGCCTCAGCTTGGCCAGGATTGTGCCTATTGTGATGGCACCTGGCACATCGCGAAGCGGAAGATGCTCGGTGACAAAACCAATCCTCATGCTCTCACTTATCATCAGCATCAGGACCTCATGGGATCCGATCCTTGATTTCAGGTAATCAGTGTGACCGGTAAATCGAAAATTGTCCGACTGGATATTGTGCTTGTCTATCGGGGCTGTCACAAGGACGTCAATCCTTCCTGCCGAAAGGTCCGCCACAGCACACTCGAGTGCAGCAAGAGAAGCCTGGCCTCCCTCCGGAGTCGATTTGCCAAGCTCAACCCGTACGTCATCACCCATGCAGTTGACAATATTTACCTTTTTCGGATGCGCCTCGGCAACACTGCGGATGTTGTTGAAATTGAAAGTGGTATTATTCAAAACCTTACGGTGATAGGCTGCCACCTTGGGGGAGCCGTAGACAACCGGTATGCACAGGTCGGTGATGGCAGAGTCAGACAGGGCCTTGATTATGATTTCATATCCGATACCGTTTATATCGCCCTGCGTGATTCCCGCAACTATTGTTTTTTTATCCATTGTGATTCATCTCTTCCGGAGATCAGAGGGTCCTTCCGGGGTGGTAAAGTTAATCAAATAATTGAATGAATCAGCTGAATTGTATTACCTTTGCGAACTCCGCCCACAATGCGCAGGAGGTCACAGGATGGGAATCAGAGAACATTTATATGAACAACTCAGCGGAGGCGGCCGCATCACCGCTGACGAGGCGCTGACACTGTGGGAGAAAGCCCCCATTGAGGAACTGTTATACGTTGCCGATCAACTGAGAAAGAAGCTGCATCCGGAAAACAAGGTCGGGTGGATGATAGACCGCAACGTCAATATCACGAACATCTGTTTCTCCCAATGCCGTTTCTGCAACTTTTGCCGCACAGCGAAGAGTGAAGAGGCGTATATCACCGCCGATGAGGAGTATGACCGCAAGATAGAAGAGTTGCTGGCTCTCGGCGGTGATCAGCTTCTTCTGCAGGGCGGCATGAATCCGTCACTGGGGCTCGATTTTTATACGGGATTGTTCAGTCGTCTCAAGAGCCGCTGGCCGGGGGTCAAACTCCACGCCCTGGGGCCCCCGGAGGTGGCATGGCTCGCGCGGGCAGAAAAGATGAGCTACCGCGATGTGCTTGTGGCGCTTCGCGATGCAGGCCTCGACTCCCTGCCCGGTGCAGGGGCCGAGATACTCTCTGACAGGGTTCGCAGGCTGGTCTCCCCGGCAAAGGCCACCGTCGCCGAATGGCTGGGAGTGATGAGAGAGGCACACAGGCTGAACCTTCCCACCTCAGCAACCATGATGTTCGGGCATGCGGAGACGGTACAGGAGAGGATAGAGCACCTCGACATGCTTCGCAAGCTGCATGATGCCAGGCCCGAAGGACATGACGGGTTTATCACATTCATCCCGTGGCCTTTCATGGACCGCGGCACCAGGCTGGCGGAGAAGGACGGCATACGGAGCAATGTCACATCAACTGAGTATCTGAAGATGATTGCCATCAGCAGGATCATGCTTGACAACATAAGGAACATCCAGTCATCAATACTTACCGTCGGCAGGGAGACAGCCATGATATCGCTTCATGCGGGGGCCAATGATCTCGGATCGGTGATGATGGAGGAGAACGTGGTGAGCGCCGCCGGTGACCCGTTCAGAGTCAGTCCCGATGAGATGCAGGAGATAATCCGTGAGGCCGGTTTCACGCCGGTGAGGCGGGATCAGCGGTACCAGGCAGTAAGGGATTGAATGCGTTGGATAATGGCTATAGGCCATTAAGAATTGTAAAAGCGGGCCCCCACCCCTACTCCGTACGCTTTTTAATCGTATACATCAGCGCCTCAACCTGGCGGAGGAGTTCTCTCTTCTCTTCCCTTGGCGCATAGACGAACCCTGTAACCACAACCGCCCTTGCTGATGCCGAATCAATAAATGCATACGAGATGAACGGCCCGCCCATGAAGCCGCCTTCAAGAGTCCACAGACCTCTCATCTCAATGTAATCAGTTCCGCTGCGGCGGAATGAACGGCAACTGACCGGAGCCTTTTGCTCGATGACCATGAAAGAGCCCCCGTCAGGACCCTTCACCTCGTCTGACATCTTCTTCTGCGTCAGGTCTGCCAGCTCAATGCATCCCAGCCTGGATGTTGTACGGTCAGTAACGGAAACCATTACTGACTGCGTTGTGGCGGGGGTCTCTGCCGAGATCATCATAATTCCTTCACGGTTGAAATCAGGCTTCCAGCCGGCAGGCAGTACAAGTTCCCACTTCATGTCACCGGCTGTCAGCACGCTTCTGTCCCTGCCTGCTGAATTGGTCAGCCAGTCTGCAAGTCTTATAAGTTCCGCATCATTTATTCCGCGCCGTATGGCTTCTCCGTTATCCCGGATGAGCCGTGCAAGTGAGGCAGTGTCAGGGGCGGTAAGAGTAACCACATACTGAGTCTCTGCCCATTTATTGCGCTCCACAGTCATGTCAGCCTTCGCCTTGCCGGGATCAATAACTGCCTGAATCACATTGCGGTGGGCTATGTAGATGTCACGAAATCCATCCGGGTTAACGGGCATGAGGGTAAAAGCCGGCTCAGCCTGTGGCAGGCTGATGAGCATCGGGCTCACCTGCTCCCTCACAGCCTGACCGGGACTGCCGTCCCACATCTGTTTATCCATTACTACCAGAACATCGCCTGTTTTTCCAGTCACATTCGGAAGAGTCCGCGTCACCGAGGTATCACCGCAAGAAGCGATAAAAACAAGCGCAGGAAGAATAAAAATCATAGCATGTTTCATGGTCCCGGAAATTTGTGAAATAAAAAGCCCGCACTCTCATGCAGGCTTAAATATAAAGTTTTCTGATTCTAGTTCTCCTTTGTGGCGCCCTTTTCGGCATCAGTGTCAGCACCCGTGTCCTTTGCTTTCTTAAACTCCTTCAGCCCTTGTCCTATGCCTTTCATCAGCTCGGGAATCTTACGTCCGCCGAACAAAAGCACAACAACCAAAAGTATCAGGATAATTTCAAGTGGTCCGATCTTTCCCATTTCTCAGAGTTTTTTGTTTATGCAAATGTACTAATTCTTTCGCACAAGGTTATTAATCAAATGCAATTATCATTTCCTGATCAGCTTGAGGATGTCATTTCCGTTGGCAAAGATCAGCAGGGCGAGGAGTATCACCATCCCGGTGATCTGGGCATACTCCATGAACTTGTCACTCGGCTTTCTGCCCGTGACCACCTCGAAGATCAGGAACATCACATGTCCGCCGTCAAGGGCAGGTATTGGCAGGATGTTCATAACTGCCAGTATAAGTGACAGGAAAGCAGTCAGGTTCCAGAACGACTGCCAATTCCATTTTCCCGGGAAGATGCTCCCGATTGTGATAAAGCCCCCGAGCGACTCATAGCCCTTTGTATCCTTCGCGAAGATCAGCTTGAACTGCTTAAGGTAGTCTCCGGTGGTCTTCCAGCCTTTGGCGATGCCGGCGGGGATGGCCTCGAACAGGTTATAGTGCTTAGTGCTGAGCTCGAGGAGATTGGCTGTCTCCCGGTAAACGCCGAGGAGTCCCGCATTGGTGGTTGTTACTGACAGGTCCTTCAACTCCTCCCCTCTTCGTACTGACACCGTCACCGGCATCGCCTTGCGCGAAGAGAGATAGGACTGGAACTCATCATACCAGGTGAACGGAGTGCCGTCGACTGCTATGATTTCGTCACCCGCAGCGAGACCGGCTGCTGCTGCAGGAGATTCATCGGCTACCTCCGATATGACAAAGGGACCAAAGGGAATCCGCGCATCTATTATGTCAGGGTTCTTGAGCAGTATCGGGATATATTCGCGTTTAACAGGTATGTCTACTATTTCCCCGCTCCGGTCGACGGTTATCACCTGTCTCTCATTCAACAGTATATCGGGGATTATTGCATAGAAGTTATCCACCTTTTCACCGTCAAGCGCCAGGATCTTATCACCATTGCGCAGACCCATGGCATATCCGGTGGAGTCAGTAAGGATACCATACTTAACGTTTGAGGCAGAGAGGTAAGTCTCACCCCAGACGCTCAGCACCGCCACATAGATGAGCATGGCGAAGATGAAGTTGAAAAAGACCCCTCCGAGCATTATCATGAGCCGCTGCCAGGCTTTCTTGGACCTGAATTCATGTGGCTGCGGCGGCTGTTTCATCTGCTCCTTGTCCATTGACTCGTCTATCATGCCCGAGATCTTCACGTATCCGCCAAGGGGGATCATGCCGATGCCGTATTCGGTCTCGCCAAATTTCTTTTTGAAGATGGCCCAGGGCCAGTCAAAGAACAGGTAAAACTTTTCAACCCTGGTTTTGAAAAGACGGGCGAAAAGGAAGTGCCCGAATTCGTGTACGATAACCAGTATTGACAGTGACAGCAGAAGCTGTAATATTTTAATAAGAACAATCATTTTTTCTTCAGTTTGTTTATGTATTCATCAGCAAGCTTCCTGCTCCGGTTGTCGGTAGAGGCATAAACGTCCATTGACGCTTCTTTGTTGAATTCTGTATTTTCAAGTATATGCTCCACGGTACCCGCAATATCATTGAAACCTATCTGTTCCCTGAGAAAGGCTGCCACGGCCTCTTCGTTTGCAGCGTTGAGTGCGCATGGCATATTCCCTCCCTGTTTCAGCGCGGCGCGTGCCAGCGACAGACAGCGGAATCGAACCAGGTCCGGTTCGCTGAAAGTCAGTGAACCAGTATCTGCCAGCGACGGGCGGGGCAGCTCGGTCCTGACCCTGTCAGGGTAAGTCAGGGCGTAAATAATTGGCAGACGCATATCGGGCACTCCTAACTGTGCCTTTACCGAGCCGTCGGTGAACTGCACCATGGAGTGTATTATTGACTGAGGATGGATGAGAACGTCAATGCTGTCGGCAGGGGTTCCGAATAACCAGTGAGCCTCGATCACCTCGAGTCCCTTGTTCATCAGTGTGGCAGAATCAATGGTTATCTTGCTGCCCATGGTCCAGTTTGGATGGCGCAGGGCCTCCAGGGGTGTTACCTTTGCGAGCCTCTCAGCCGGAGTATCCCGGAATGGTCCGCCTGAGGCCGTCAGTATCAGCTTCTCTACCGAGCTCTCAGGTTCACCGTTGAGGCACTGCATAATGGCTGAGTGTTCGGAGTCGACCGGCAGCAGGCGGCTTCCGGTAAGGGCTGCAGTCCGTGTGATCAGTTCTCCGGCCACCACAAGTGTCTCCTTGTTTGCCAGTGCCACCTCGCGGCCGGCAGCCACCGCTGCAGCAGTAGGCCGCAACCCGGCAAAACCTACCATGGCGGCAACAACCGTGTCTATCCCGTCCGATGCAGCCACCTCTTCCACTGCCTTCAGTCCGGCCATGACCTCTATCCCAAGACCTGCAAGGCCGTCTCTGACTACTCCGTAGAACGACTCGTTGCTAATGACAACCCTGGCCGGGCGGAAGAGCTTTGCCTGCTCCATAAGGAGTTCGGCATTGTTTCCTGCCGTCAGGACAGAAACTGTAAACAGATCAGGATAACGGGCAACGATGCCGAGTGTCTGAGTGCCAATTGACCCCGTTGAGCCTATGATTGCAAGCCGCTTATGCATCTTTCGCCTTCCTGTCAGAAATATATATACTGTGCGGGGTCAAGGGCCACCCCGTTATGCCACAGCTCAAAATGCAGGTGGGGCCCTGAAGTGTACAACTCACCGGAGTCGCCCACAATGGAGATTGCTTCCCCGGCCCAGACCCTGTCACCCATCTCCTTCAGGAGCCTGGCGTTATGCTTGTAGACGGAGATGAGGTTGTTTGCATGCTGTATTGCAATCACAAAACCGGTCTCCATAGTCCATCCGGTCATTATCACCGTACCCTCGAGGGTGGATGAGACCACAGCCTTGGGCTGGGTGACAATGTCCGTTGCATAATGCCGGGTGCGTGCATCGAAGTTGCTCGAGATGATTCCCTGGACCGGAGGAAAGAAGTGAATGTTGGCAAGATTAGTACCCTGCTGCGAGCCCCTTTCGCTCTGCTCCGGGAGTGCAGACAGGCTGTATTTCTCCTCCTGCTCAACACGTGCCCTGAAGAGCGAGTCCTCAGATGATTTTCTGAATTCGATATTGCTGTAGTCCCTGGTACTGTCACGCATAGCGACGGAACCAATGGGCTGCCTGCCGGAGATTACATCATTCAGGTCACGGAAGTACTTGTCCCTGATCTCCAGCTCATGTTCGAGGGAGTCAAGCATGATGGCGTTCATGAGGATGTTGCGGCGCATCTCCACATCGGGGTATCCGGGGATAAACTCTCTGAGATTGGTAAAGGCTATTAGTGAGGTGTTGACTGCAAGAGTCAGTACAAGCAGCAGTGCTGCTGCCAGCAGTGCATTTACCTTTGAGAGGCGTACCCGCCACAACTCCTCGAAGGTTGTGTCATTGAATATGGCGAGCCGGAACCGGTCGTTCCATTTCCCCTTTCGTTTCTCGCTTTTTGCCATCTGATGATTGGACCGAAGGGACAAAGATAAGAATGATGTTGGAAATAAGGCAAGAGGCAATAGTGGATGTGCGATTTGCGATTTGCGAATTGCGAATTGCGAATTGGAAGTCAGACCCTTAGATTGAGACCCGAAGGGTTGAAATCCCGTAC
>AMWB02165989.1_pt1 | contig 15949 bp, 13 predicted proteins | sample 200311 | NCBI WGS metagenome assembly AMWB02 (sample SAMN02737377, study PRJNA173069) | bioreactor metagenome | biome: anode biofilm in microbial fuel cells | place: USA: California | collected 2010-12-16 | reverse complement strand
TCAGGAATCGAGTGTGAGCCCGGCGCGATCCGCGGCCGCTTCAAGTTCAGCACGATCAGCTTAAGTGACACGTAAGTCGGCAATGCCAGAACGCTTCCTGGTGTCACTCCCACTTTTTCTTTTCCTTCTGCCCGAATCTTCGGAGTCGTTCATTCGATCACCTTTTTGAGGATTGGGAACCCCTCAGGAAGGAAGCCCGCATGCGGGCTTCAAAAGGGGGGTGGATGGGGGATTTCTTCCCCTGCCAGACTTTTGATGCAAGCCGGCAAGGTTGGTGTGAGCGGGCATAGGAAAAAACAAAGAACGTGATGATTGGTGATGGGGATAGCCGGGATATGGGTATATCCAGCCTAACGCATCGAAATACAATTATTTATATAATTCAACAACTAACATGATCTAACACACTCCATTACAGCTTCCCTTTCATTATCCACTTGCGCTGATTGTCGATTGCCAATATATTAATGAGTGAGCACTCACATTATTTATTGCAAACAAGTACACAACGGACTAAGCAAAAACTTGGGGGAATCATCATGCAATACACACAACTCGGAAGATCTGGCCTGAAAGTTAGTAGACTGACGCTGGGCTGTATGAGCTTCGGCCAGCCCGCCCTTCAGGGCACTTGGACGCTCGACTACGAGGCCTCGGAACCGATCTTGAAACAGGCACTGGATCTCGGCATTAACTTCTGGGACACCGCCAACGTCTACGGCTACGGGTCATCGGAGGAGATCATTGGGCGCGTAATTCCCAAGTTTTCTCGCCGCGAGGACATCGTGCTGGCAACCAAATGCAGATTCCCCATGCACGGCGGCTCTGGTGGTGGAGGATTGTCCCGCAAAGCGGTGATGGAACAGATCGATGCCTCTCTGAAGCGACTCGGCACCGACTACGTGGACCTCTATCAGATCCATCGGATTGACCCCGAAACACCGATCGAGGAAACGATGGAAGCGCTGCATGACGTGGTGAAAGCAGGTAAGGCTCGCTATATAGGCGCTTGCTCCATGTGGGCATGGCAGTTCTCCAAGATGCAGTACGTCGCTAGGCTCAACGGCTGGACCCGCTTCGTGTCGATGCAGCACCAATACAACCTTGTTCATCGCGAGGAAGAACGCGAAATGTTCGGTCTTATCGAAGATCAAGGCGTGGGCTCTATGCCTTGGAGCCCACTGGCGGCTGGGCTGGTTGCAAGACCGTGGGGGGAAATCAGCACAACGCGAGGTGGAGAAAACCCAGCCAAAGATCAGTTTGAACGTCCATTGTTCCTTGAAAGTGATAAAGCGATTGTCGATGTCGTCGAGATGATCGCAAAAGAGCGCGGCGTCTCGATGGCGACGGTTGCCATGGCTTGGGTATTGAGCAACCCTTTGGTTACGTCTCCGATTATTGGAGCAACCAAGCCCAAACATCTCACCGATGCGGTCGCGGCCCTTGAATTAAAGCTGACGGATGAAGAGATTGCTTCCCTTGAGCGACCCTACGCGACTCGTCTGCCAACGTACTTCTGAAATCAAAATCAGAAATCTACATAGATTCACAAGGAAAAGGAGTAAAATGATGCGAGGTCTAAAAGGTAAACGAATTCTCGTTGCAGGTGCAGCATCGGGTATCGGTGAGGCGACTGCCCGTCGATTGGCCGCCGAAGGGGCTAATCTTGTTCTTGGCGACATCAATTCCGATGGCGTTAAGGCTGTGGCCGACGATATTGGTGCGAAGTGGATTTGGTTTGATCTTGTTGATGCAACAAGCATCACCACCATGGTTGCTACTGCCGCCAAGCAACTCGGCGGACTGGACGGTGTTGCGAATGTTGCCGCCGCACTGGACTTGGAGACGATGGAAGGGGATGTCGATCTGCTGGGTATGGACATTGCTCTTTGGCAGCGAGTCATGAACGCGAATCTGATCGGTTTCGCGTTGATCATCAAAGAGGCAATCCCGCATCTGCTTAAAGCCGGAGGTGGTGCCATCGTGAATGTCTCTTCCATCACGGTTCACATGGGGGGAGCTGACGAACCTGCATACGTTTCGTCGAAAGCAGGTGTGAATGCGCTTACCAGGCACGTGGCTACGATGTGGGGTAAGGAAAATATCCGCGCCAATGCAATTGCGCCTGGAGTAATCGCCCACGCAAGGATGCGTGAACTAACGCCCAAGGAAGTCCTCGATGAACGCTTGACCCATATCCGACTCCCTCGATTAGGGGATTCCGACGACGTCGCAGCCCCCATCGCATTTTTACTTTCCGACGATGGCGAGTGGGTCACAGGCCAAGTGTGGTCTGTCGATGGAGGGCAAACTCTTCGTGAATAACAGTGCTTAAGATGGTTGGACATCCCGTCCAATCAGGACAAATATAACAGCCCTTGATCCCGTTTCCTTTTTTAGGGGGCGGAGGAGTGATAATAATGAATTTTTTGAAAAAGTTCGGTTTCGTTTTTGCAACATTTGCGATTTTCACCTTCAGTCAACCAGGTTTTAGCGCACAGAATGCCAAATCAGTAAGTGGTGGATTAACTATGCAAAAAGTTTCTTTCAAAAACAACCTCGGGATTGATATCGTTGGCAACCTTTATTATCCGAAGGGTTTTGATAGCAGTAAGAAATATTCTGCGATTATCACAGTTCCACCTGCAGGTGGCGCAAAAGAACAAACAGCAGGTCTTTATGCTGGCAAGATGGCTGAAAAAGGATTCATCACTATTGCTATCGATGCCTCTTTCCAGGGAGAAAGCGGAGGTTATCCCAGATATAAGGAAGATCCGATGGCTCGTGTAGAAGACGTTCGAGGTGCAATCGATTACCTCGTAAGTCTTCCTTATGTTGATGAAAACCGTATCGGCGTTTTGGGGATCTGCGCAGGCGGTGGATATGCGGTAAGCGCATCCATGACTGAACGTCGCATCAAAGCGGTCGGAGTCGCTGTCCCTGTAAACGGCGGGAGAGAAATGAGGGCTGGAGGTCAGAAATCAACAATCGAAACTCTTGAAACAATAGCTAAGCAGCGGACAGCGGAAGCCCGTGGAGCTGAGCCGATGATCGTGCCCTGGATACCTGACGAATACAAGGATGCCGATGACATCGATTTGCGTGAGGCGTATCAATACTACCGCACCACGAGGGGCGCGAATCCAAACTGGCAGAACAAAATGCGTTTCACCAGCCTGGATGCAGTAATGGCCTTTGATGCTTTTCAGCTTTCAGATATGCTTCTCACTCAGCCTTTGCAAATCATTGTAGGAAGCAAGCAAGGCGCGTTTGGATCGAACAAAGACGGCCAAGAATTGTATAACCGTGCTGCATCAACCCACAAAAACTTGGTAGTTATGGAAGGAGCTTCGCATTTCGATATGTACGACAATCCTGAATATGTGGATAAATCCGTAGAGATATTTACTCAATTTTATCTCACGCGTGTTAAGTGAATTGAATATAGCCGTTTTGAATGTGAAAGGGAGATAAATCATGGCCCGTCCTAGAAATGAAGAGAAGCGCTTGTCGATATTAAATGCGGCTGCGGAGATTATTGCTGAGCAAGGATTAGCAGCAGCCCCCACTTCTCAAATAGCCAGGAAAGCCGGGATCGCGGAAGGCACCTTGTTTCGTTACTTTGCCACTAAAGTTGAGCTGCTCAACGAGCTCTATGTTCATTTAAAACAAAGCATGTGCGAAGCACTTGTGGAGCGCTATGTCGCTACTGAGCCATTTCGTAACAGGGTTCAGTGCTTATGGGAAAGTTACATTAATTGGGGGCTTGCTCATCCGGTGGCAAATAAAGCTGTGAATCAACTTGCGGTTTCATCTGTATTAACTCAGGAGACGCATGATCGGACAAATGAGATGTTTCCTGAGTTGGATGTCGCAACAAGGTTCTCAAACAATGAAGTATTCGCGGGGCGTGATGATTTCGCTGAAGCTGTCTTCTCCGCACTCGCTGATGCAACAATGACTTTCGCAGCGCGGGAGCCGGAAAATGCTAAAGCAATCATAGAAAGCGGTTTTGTCGCATTGTGGAAAATGTACGGGGACGAATAATTCGTCCCCTTTTTTTAAACGAATAATGAGCGAGTGGTCGCGTTGCTTATGGAGTTTGTAATACGTATTAATGCATTCTTACAAGGAAGATGGCGTTGGGCATCTCTGACGTTGTTAGTCGCAAGTGGAGTATTCATGATGTCCTGCTCAACATTTGTTGCGAGCTTCGGTCAGTACCCTGATGGCGAGAGACTGGAGCTGATCAAGACTTCAAAAAATTATGTAAATGGAGAATTTCAGTATTACGTACCCACTTCATTGTGGACTGGTGGTGGACGCCTTTCTTATTTGAAGGAGACGTTTTTTGGTGAAAGTAAGCAGGTGAGACCTGATCATCCTTTGCCAATAGTCAAAACTGACTTGTCAGCGCTGGATAAAGAGGACAACCTGATTGTCTGGCTTGGACATTCAACTTTTTTTATTCAACTGGATGGCAAGCGAATACTCATCGATCCCGTATTAAGTTCTTATACCTCACCGCTACCATTTATTTCTTCTGCATTCGACGGTGAATATCCTTATTCAGCCGAAACGATTCCTGATATCGATTATGTGATCATATCACATGACCATTGGGATCATCTGGATTACCCCACAATGAGCGCTTTACAAAACAAGGTTAAAGCAGTGATTTTGCCTCTTGGAGTAGGTTCTCATCTCGTAACATGGGGATATCCTGCCGAGAAAATTCACGAAGCTGATTGGAACGAAGATGTATCCTTAGGACCTGATTTTAACATTCACGTATTACCGGCTCGACATTTCTCTGGTCGTGGTTTGTTTTGTAGTAATCAAACCCTTTGGGCAAGCTTCCTTCTTGAAACGCCTACGACCAGGATTTTTTACAGTGGAGACAGTGGATTCGGCCCTCACTTCGCAGAGATCGGCAAGCGTTTCGGACACGTCGATTTGGCAATCATGGAGAGTGGCCAGTACGATCAACATTGGGCGCAGGTCCACATGTCACCGGAGGATGCTGTGCAAGCCGCGTTGGACATGCGGGCGACCATGCTACTGCCTGCGCACTCGGGACGATTCGCCCTGGCCAGTCACGCCTGGGATGAGCCCTACGAGCGTATTTCAGCCGCAAGCGAGGGCAAGAATCTTAAGCTGCAAACGCCCGAAATAGGCGAAGTGGTAGACATCGGGAACCCCAATCAGTCTTTCTCTCGATGGTGGATTGAGAGGCCTCGGAAAGGTGAAGCTTCTACTCTCGCAGCGTCCAGAACGTATCGATAGTCGCCTGGCGTCAAGTCGACAATAATAACCACATGGATAATTATATGAAAATACTAATTTTCGGCGCAACAGGCATGGTCGGCCAAGGGGTGTTACGTGAGTGTCTGGCATCAGATGATGTTGAGACGGTGCACGTTGTCGGTAGGACTCCTGTTGCGCAGAGACACCCCAAGCTCCAACAGCAGATCCTTCCCGATTTGTTCGAGCTTGGTTCCGTCAAAGATCAGCTCGCGAGGGTTGATGCGTGTTTCTTTTGTTTGGGCGTGTCATCAGCGGGAATGTCTGAAGAGGAATATATCCGGCTCACTTACGATCTGACGTTGGGTGTGGCCGCAATGCTGGCTCGCCAGAACCCGGATATTGTTTTCATCTACGTCTCAGGGTCAGGCACGGACAGTACGGAACGCAGTTCAACAATGTGGGCGCGCGTGAAAGGGAAAACCGAGAATCACCTGATGCGGCTTCCTTTCACAGCGGTAGGACTTTTTCGTCCCGGAACCATCATCCCGATGAATGGTGAGCAGTCAAAGACGAGGAGCTACCGCCTGTTCTACGCAATCTTCAAGCCTCTGCTAAAGATGCTGCATCGCCTCTCGCCCAATTCGATCCTGACGACCGAGGACATCGGTCGGGCAATGTTGAGCTTCTCCAAGCGTTCTTCCAATCACCGGATACTCGAGATACAGGATATTGCAAAGCTAGCCCGGCAATAGAGAGTGAACAATAATAGCGTCAGGAGAGAAACGTCTTACGCGATCTGCGGTTTAGTTCTTCTCTATAGGAAAGCTGAGCCTATCTACAAAGACCTCTTGGAATCTCAGGTCGCTGGCGAGATCAACGGTGGTGATTCGGTTAGCCATACCTATGGCCTTCTGTAAATATTCATTATCACACAATACCATTACAGCCCCGGCTCCGGCAGAATTGCCGGAAATTTCCACCGTACCGGCCTCCATGGCCGGGATCATGCCGAGGGTGAACATGTCTTCGATCTCAATATATGTTCCGAAAGCTCCGGCGATGATGATTTTTTCCGGATGTTCATAGCCGGCCGCCTTGAGTAGAAACTCAATACCGGTAATGAGGGCCGCCTTGCCAAGTTGTACCGAGCGAACATCCTTTTGACTGATGTAAATCGAAGAGCCATCTGCCGTTGCTTCGTGTGGGACCAGGATGTATCTGAGCTTGCCTTCTTCATCCCGGACCAGTGGTTTTAGGTCATTTCCTTTTCTGAATGCACCCCCAGTTTCAATGATCCGCTTTCGCTTTAGTTCAGCTATGCCGCTTATAACCCCGGTTCCGCAGATGCCATTCGCCTTTACCTGCAGAGAATTGTTCGGCTTGATAATGGTGTGATTGGGGTATTCGTCATCCCTTATGATAGAGATTTTGTTTATCGCGCCGGGAATGGCTTGCATCCCGCAGGCAAGGGTTGCGCCTTCGAATGCCGGCCCTGTGGCGCATGAGGTCGCGTAGAAACCTTTGTTGCTCTTTAATAGGAGTTCTCCATTGGTGCCAAGGTCAATCAAGAGAGTACCGTCCGGTTGATGTTCCATGTCCACGTCGATCGCGGCGCTGAGGATGTCTCCTCCGATAAAGCCTGACACTTGGGGGAGGGTTTGCAATGAGGCATTGCCGAAACAAAATCCCGCATCAGCCGCGAGTATGGTCTTTGCTTCGTAAAATACAGGCTGATAGGGATAGGTACCAATTGGGCTCGGGTCAACTCCCATGAGGATATGAATCATGGTGGGATTGCCAACCGCCACGATTTTCGTGATCTCCTCCTGCTTGAGCTCACTTTTCTCTAGAAGTGCTCTGGCTCCCCATTCTATCGCTTTGACGACAATGCTCCGCAGGTGTGTGAGATTGTCCTGTCCCATGTCGATGGCGCCAATGCGGCTCATCACGTCATCGCCGTACAAGGATTGTGGGTTTTTGACGGCAATGGAGGCTATAATATCTCCCTTCTGGATATCGCAGAGATAGACGGCTATTGTGGTGGTTCCAAGATCGACGGCGATACCATGCTTTTTGTCTTTCCGGATTCGAGTGGCCAGTTGTTGCTGAAACGAGGGGGGGAAGGTTGCAGGCGCTTTACTAATTACATGGGAAGAGTGCATGGAATTCCCAGGAATCTCGATGGTCAGGTCAGTCGTGATCTCAAAAGTGCATGAGTTGGCGGGCTCCTTGGTACCGTCAGCGTTGATCAAGTGCACTTTACACTTTCCGCAGATACCACGTCCGCCGCAATCTGAGCGGAGAAAGATAGAATGATCAACCAGTGCTGAGATCAGACTTTTTCCGTGAGCCGATTCGATTTTCTGTCCATGGGGGAGGATATTGATGGTGTGTGTAGTGGGCATGGACTTTATAATCCTCAAGCTGGATGTTTGATTTGACAGCTATCTTTTTTAGAGCAAACCTGGCATGTAGTGCCCACGGTTAAAGAGGTGTAGCTGGCTCCGATACCGATCATGCTGGAAAGGGACTTAAACGGGGTGAGAACGGCATCGTCGCTAATAGCGAGGCCAATGTCGTGTAAAGGTAACAATGAACAGAGGTTACGCTGTTCCTCTAGATCCCAGCCGTGGATTGACCCAGGGCTGAGAAACGGGCTCACCCTCCAGCCCAGATCTGCCGCTTTCCGCTCCGCCAGCTGTTTTACCCTGTCGCCGGTTTTTTCGAGCACCAGCAGGCCGATGAGGTCGAGGATATACGACAGGAGGAATTCCTGGTTGTCCATGGCCTTCATCGCTTCTCTCTCAATTTCGGCGCCGGCCGTGTAGGCGGCTACAAGAACGTGTTCAGCCTGTTTGATAAAGCGGGTGGAGTGGCCAAGGTTGAGAGTGACCGAGGTTTCATCGTGGTCACCATGCAGGACGGTACCATGTGGCTCGCCCTGATCTGGGGTAATGTATAGCCAGCGGTAGACAATCGCGGGAGTCCAGATTCCATCCACCTGTTTGAGAGCGGCCTCGGCGGTGCCGAGAATATCCGGACGAGGTGTGCCTGTGCGGATCTTCTTTACCAGATCCGCAAAATCAATAGTTATGGATAGTGAGGTCAGTGCCTGCGGTGCGGTATCGATATGTGTCATAAGTGGCGATAGGTTTATATGAAAGTCACCCAAGAGCAGCGGCCTCGCCATGCCGGAGTGACAAACTTTCATGTTTTGTTGTGGCTGGCCCAGTCTGGTCCAGCCATGCTGGTTAGAAGCTGAGCCGAATGCCATTGCAATAGTTCAGACTGACTCCCCATCTGGCTATTGAGTCAGTTCCCGCCGCCGCCATCAGGAGCCTTTCGATACCAAAGCCGAGTCCGACCCAGGTGTCGGAGATCTTCCAGGCAATATCAAGCGGGTGCGGCCCCATGGCCCCTGAGGCCACTTCCATGTTCTCGGGGCCTGAGACCACGTCTATTGTTGTCCCATAGACAGTCGACTCTTCGTGTTCCAGCCGGAAATCGGCAAGACCTGCCGTCCTGGCAACAGTGGTGGCGAGAGTTTCCAGGGTTGAAAGCCGTTCATCAACGGGTGTCCCCATCTCAACGACATTCAGCATGGTGAATTCCGTGTTATGTTTTGCTCCATCCGATTCTTTCCGAAAACAGGAGCCGATTTCAAAAAAGCGAATCGGACGGTGGTTGAGTTTGCTGAAGCCGGCCATCAGGCTGTAGAGATTTGGCGCCAGCATTGGTCGTAAACAGGAGTTTCCATCGAGCCAGTACACTTGCTCATGCAAAGGATGGCCGTCATCAATTGTCATCCTGGCCAGGGCGTTTTTGGAGATAATGGTCGGCGTTACCACCCTGGTGAAACCCCGGCTGCAAAGCTCATCGGAAATTTTCTCCTTGAGTGATTCCAGGGCGACTCTGCCGCCTTTCTTGAGTAACGCACCCAACTGTTCTTTATTGTGTTGTATATATTTCCCTTCAATTTGCTGAAACATGCGGTCGCGTTCAGATTGACTCGAGAAAGCCGCGGGAATGTCAGATTGTTTGACTGCCAGTTCCTTGAGTCTCTTTGCCTGAGTCGCGGACCAGAATATGTCGCTCACTGTGGTCACCTGTTGAGGATGGGGTTTACCGCAAGAAGGGATGCCGCCATGGCGGCAACGCCCAGTTCGAGTTTATCATGGATAAGTCTGGCCCCTAAGCGCTTGGCAGCGTCGCTGGATAGTCCTAGAGGCACTCCGGGTGCGGCGACGATGGTTGCATCCGTTACGTAGGAGTAGGGTATGGTGTCAGCTACTGGGGTAGCATCAAGAACCAAGCGGTGTGTTCTCAAGGCATCATCGATTGATTTCATGAGGTGGATTTTTTGTTTGTTCCCTGAAGAATCCCTTAACAGTCGTGCTTTCTCCGGTGAGGTGTCAAATAAAGAGACCATAGCTCCCAGTTCAAGAAGCTTCAGCGCGGCAGCCGTGCCCACCGGACCGCATCCGAGAACGAGAGCGTCCTTATTGCGGATCCCGCCCTCTGCCAGAAGATCAAGGGCTGTGGCAAACACCTTGCCGGTTGCTTCGGAGTTGTCAGCCACAGCGCGGGTGAGCATGTTAAAGGCGATAAACCGATTGTCATCGGACATGAAGACACCGTCAGTGTGGTTTTCGAGTGCTTCCGCCAGGCCCGCGGTATCACTCTGTTCCGTGACGGTCGCAGTAAAACCGAGATGACGGAGAATGGCGCATACGGTGTCACTGAAGGCGGTTATGAGCCCTTCACCGGCAGTGACGGGAACGACGGAAAGGGTAAAGGAAGATGCACGTCTGATGAACAATGATTCGCTTATGTCGAAGCAGCTGCAGGCAATACCGCGTAGAGTTTTTCCGGTTTTGGACCGTAGCTCCTCGTCATAATCTTTGATTTTGGCCGCAATCGATCGTATGTCGTCAAGTTTAAGTCGAGTCAATGCTCTTCCTCCCGCGGGGTGCTCTGTAACTGTCGAATGGCGGTATGGCACCGGGTTCGACGGGTCTCCAGCTCTTCACGTGAATCGCTTACGAATATCAGGGTCGCCACCCATGTGGTGCGGCCGGGGCGATAGGTGGTTAACGCCTCATCGGCGCCGAGGAAGTGGGGATGGAGGGTCAGGGGTCCATCGGTACTCATAATATGCTCACCACAGACCTCCAGGCTGTTTCCGCGAACGAGGATATGCTCTACGCTGCTGTGTCGTGTATTCTCTAACTCGCAAGGGTAGTTTTCGTGGCCAGTGAAAATCTCACCCAGCATCTCGACCATATTGATTCCTGTGGACCAGAAGACCGCCATGGGTGTCTGGCTTGGAATCCTGGCATCGATTTCAAGTAATTTCAATTGGTTTTCATTGAGGATGACCTCCACATCCATGAGCCCCTTGAGTCTGGTCTCTTGAGCAAGGGTCATTGCCAAATGCTCAAAACTATCAATTAATGCTTCACTGAGGCTGGAAGGTGTGGTGACTCGCTTGCAGTCATGGATATCATCCATATGCAGCTCGGTTACCTGGAGGGCTCGATAGTTACCTGGTACCCCGATCACTTCGATGGAGTACGATGATCCGGCAATATACTCCTGGATGACCACATTTCCCTTTTTGCTGTGTTCGCTTAGGTAGTGCTGCAGCAACTCGGGTGTGGCAAGTATTTCCACGCCGCGGCTGCCGCTTTCATCATCCGGTTTTGCTATTACAGGGAGGTCGCAGTCAGGCCAGGGACGTGGAGCGGGCAGGTTGAGATCATGAAAAAGTCTGTCCGACAGGATCTTTGACCTGGTAAGGGAATACGCCTCATGATCAAACGCCAACGGGATGCCTGTTGCTTCGGCCCATATTTTTAGAGCCTCCAGGACTTCAAGGTTTTCAGTGGCCGGCAAAATAAGATCAACCGGAGGACAAGCTGGTGGTATCGGATGATCATCGCTAAAATGATAAGGGATGAAAATGTCGCACAAGTTAACTGCTATCGCCGCGGGGTTCTTGTCAATAAGAACTGTCTGGAAGCCGGCTTTTCCGGCAAGATAGAGTGCTTCGACACCTTGTAGTTTTCCTCCAATCACAGCAATCCGCATAAGCTTAGACCTCCCTATTTCCGTATATGTTTGAGCCGGTTGGAAAGATTATGTTCGGAGAGTTTTCGAACAACCTGGGATTGGCTTATATGCAGATGTCTGGCCAGGGCTCTGGTGGAAGAATGCTTTTGCAAGGCTGACAGAAGGATATTTTTTTCATAAACCGCCACGGCTTGTTTTAATCCCTGATCGCGAAGGTCCGCGGGGGGAGGAGCCTCCTGCGGCAGGGACAGCGTGTCGTCTGCCTTGATGATTGAATCGACGGAATTTGTGTCAGCCAGAACAATCATTTTTTTAATGATACTTTTTAGTTCACGGACATTGCCGGGGAGTTGGTAGTCTTGAATCTTTTTAATTTCCTCGGTGGTGATTTGCCGGTTTGAATCATATTTGGCATTGTATTTTTTTAAGAGATGCAGAGAGAGTTCGAGAATATCTTCTTTTCTATCCCTCAGAGGAGGGATGGTGATGGAAAAAGTATTCAAGCGAAAAAACAGATCGTTTCGGAAAGTTTTGTTCTTGACCTGTCTGGCGAGGTTAACATTTGTTGCCGCAATGATATTGCAGTTGATTTTGATCGGTTTAAGCCCGCCAAGATGCATAATTTCTTTTTCTTCGAGGCAGTGCAGCAATTTTGCCTGCAGCTCCAGTGGCAGCTCGCCGATCTCGTCTAAAAAAAGAGTGCCGTCGTTGGCCATCTCAAACAAGCCGATTTTCCCCTGATCTCTCGCCCCGGTGAAGGCTCCCTTTTCATAGCCGAAAAGTTCCGCTTCGAGCAGGTTCTCGGGGAGGGCGGCACAATTGATGGTGACAAGAGGGCCTTTCGGGTTGCCGCTCTTATGAATGTATTTTGCGAGAAGACTCTTGCCGGTACCGGATTCGCCAAGGATGAGAATGTTGGAAATCCGCATGGCTGCGAGCTTGCGGGAGATCATGAGAATGTCATTCATTTGCTTGCTGGCGGCGATTATTTCTTCGCCGGCCATGCCCTGTTGGTGAAGTTCGGTGAGCTCGTCCTTGAAGCGTCTCGATTCGTTTTTTGCCTGATGCAAGGCCTCCTGCAATTGATTGAGCTGGGTCAGGTCACGCTCGTTGACGATAACCATGGAAATTCTGCCGTCGTCATCTAATACTGGTGTGCCTGTCACCAGGAGTTGTCTTTTGGTTTTCAGTGTATGCTGGATCATCGATGTTTGTTGGCCGCTTCCAAGTACTTTTCTGGTTACAGAGGCATCCATGAATCCATCTTCAACGAGTTGATCGATATTCTTGCCGACGACATCCTTTGTTTTGATACCCAGCAGTTTTTCGGTAGCTCTGTTTATGCTCAGTACTTTGCCGTCGCCATCACACACCCAGAGGCTTTCTGAAGAGGTGTTGAAAATCGTCTGCAGTTGCCAATTCATCGCTTTCAAATCTTGCGTTTTTTTTGCGACTTCAGTTTCCAGGTTTTTTTTTGAGTCTCGAAAAAAGTTCTCTCTGTTTTTTCTTTCTGTTATGTCGTTAACAATTGAAATTATTGCTACTGTTTCATTGTCGTCACCAATTAACGGTGATGAACTCATGGAGATGACAAGATTGCTTCCATCCGGTCGGATAAGTATAAACTCGAAATCCTTGGCTACCAGATGTTTATCTGAAAGGAAATGCTGGTGAAAGTAATCGGGATTCCCGTCGGTCTTCTCCAAGTAGTTGAAATTTCCGCCTCTTCTCTGAAATTCCCGGGTGAAATGTTTGCCGACGAGTTCTCCTCTGGAAAGTCCTGTCAGCTTTTCCATTTCCGGGTTCATCATTACGACTGTATTGTCCGAACTGCTTGTAATCATGACCCCTATTGGAACCTGATGGATGGCAGCCTTGATTTGAATGCACTGTTGCGCGAGACTGATGTTTGCCTCACGGCACTCGTTAAGCTGTTTCTGTAATGCCTCAACTTGCTCTGTTGTCCATTCCATCAATGTCCGTCCCTTATGCATCTACGTTGTTGACGTTCCAGTAGTGGTTAAGCACGAATCGTGCCATGCCTCTGAGGTTCATTCCGCTTGGCTGATGACAATGTGGTGTCTCGTCTAAGGCTTGGCATCAAGAGCGTATTCCAACGCATTTGTCATCCTCATTAGCATGTGACATTTTCCTGAAACCTGTTGTTCAACACTATTCAGGTTTTATTCAAAGATAAAGAGTGAACCGTTAATGAATCAATAATTTTCGGGTTAACTCCATGTATCAGGTTGTAAATAATACATAAAACATGTGAACCATTTAGGGGTCAAGGTTAACAAGCTGTAATAAAAGGATAATACCAAAATAGTGATGCTAGATAGACTCACGATGAGCACTGAGCAATTGATTATTTTATCGGCATATCCTCCTGAATGCCGCTATGACGGCGAATAATTGAAAAAATAGGCGCATGGTATGCTTTGTGCAAAAGATATGCTGGCGGCCCGATAGCCGGAATATTGGTTTGATATGCTGGGTTGATATGGAGCGCTTTACTGCCATAAGGCGTTTCTCCTCCTCCTGGTCGGGCCGGCCACCCACAGGCCCGGCCAGGAGTTTTCAGAATATTTTAAGGAGAGTGAGATGATCGTAGTTGGAGAGCTGATCAACGCGAGCCGGAAAGCAATTGGTGAGGCCATCCTGAACAAGGATGCCGCCGCGATCCAGAAGGTAGCCAAGGAGCAGGCTGATGCCGGTGCGAATTATATCGATGTCAATGCAGGCATTTTTGTCGAAGAGGAAAATGAGTATCTCAAGTGGCTGGTCGAAATCGTCCAGGAGGTCGTTGATGTGCCCTGTGCCATCGACAGCCCGAGTCACAAGGCAATAGCAGATGCCCTCGCCGTGCATAAGGGCGATAAGGTGCCGATGATTAACTCTATTTCCCTGGAGAAAGAGCGTTACGAAGCGCTGCTGCCGCTGCTTGCCGGTACTGATCTTAAAGTCGTCGCCTTGTGCATGAGCGATGACGGAATGCCGGAGACGACAAAGGACCGTCTCGATATCGCGGGAAAGCTTATCAATGGGCTCGTCGGTGTCGGTGTTGATATCGATAACATCTATGTCGATCCCCTGGTGCAGCCTGTCTCGACCAACATCGAATTTGGCGTGGAGTTCCTGAACGCCATCGAGGCAATCCGCACCGAGTTCAAGGGGGTTCATACCATGTGCGGTCTTTCCAATATTTCCTTTGGACTGCCAAACCGGAAATTCCTCAATCAGACATTTGCGGTTATGGCCATTGCCAAAGGGCTGGACGGCTTGATCGTCAATCCCCTGGATAAAAAGATGATGGCGAACATGATTGCCGCTGAATCGCTGGCGGGCCGTGACAACTACTGCATGAATTATCTCAAGGCCCATCGCGCCGGGAAGTTCGAAATCTGATTACGGGCAAAGAGCGTCAATGTGCCTACGATGCGGCGGTGGCCGTACATTTCCAGACAAGGAGGAAGGGTAATGAGTGCAGTACAGAACAGTGAAATCCAGGCATTACGGTCGCAGGTCATTTCAAACGGGTATGCGAGTGGTAGTGTTCATTATATCGCCTCAGCCAATGGTTCGGTGCTTACCGATGTCGAAGGCAATGAGCTTATCGATTTTGCCGGTGGGATCGCGGTGATGAACGTCGGACACAGTCACCCGAAAGTTGTACAGGCGATAAAAGATCAGGCGGAAAAGTTCACCCATACGTGTTTCATGGTGCATCCTTATGACATCGCGGTCAGGCTGGCTGACCGATTGGTTAAGGCCACTCCGGGGGACTTTGCCAAGAAAGTGCTGTTTATCAACAGCGGCGCCGAGGCTGTGGAAAATGCCATCAAGATAGCCAGATACTATACCAAAAGGTCGGGTATCGTGGTTTTTGATGGCGCTTATCATGGCCGAACCTACCTGACCATGACCATGACAGCCAAGGTGAAGCCGTATAAGTGGGGATTTGGGCCATTTGCTCCTGAAGTCTATCGGGCTCCCTTTGGCGATATTGAAGCGTTGAAGGAGTTTTTCATCACCGGCATAGATCTTGAGAACACCGCTGCAATTGTTGCTGAACCGGTAATGGGCGAAGGCGGCTTCATTGCCCCGCCGGATGATTTTTATCCGGCTGTGGCAAAACTCTGCAAGGAACACGGAATTCTCTTTATTGCCGACGAGATTCAGACAGGCTTCGGTAGAACCGGCAAAATGTTTGCGATGGAAAACTGGGGCGTTGAGCCGGACCTTATGACGGTCGCCAAAAGTCTTGCCGCCGGAATGCCGCTGAGCGCGGTTGTCGGCAGGGCGGAAATAATGGACACCATTCATCCGGGTGGCCTTGGCGGAACCTATGGTGCTAATCCTATCGCCTGTGCCGCGGCTCATGCCGTGCTGGACATCTTCGAAGAAGAAAACATCTTGGAGAAGGCCCGTAAGCTGGGAGACACCCTGACCGAACGTTTCAGCAAGTGGAAGAATGAACTCGACATCGTGGGAGAGATCAGGGGGCTGGGTGCAATGCGAGGTCTGGCTCTAGTGAAAAAGGATGGAAAGCCGGCGGCTGACGAAGCCAAAAAACTTGCTGCGTACTGCCTGGCTAAAGGGCTGAGCATCTTGGTCTGCGGAATTCACG
>AMWB02166589.1_pt2 | contig 15973 bp, 15 predicted proteins | sample 200311 | NCBI WGS metagenome assembly AMWB02 (sample SAMN02737377, study PRJNA173069) | bioreactor metagenome | biome: anode biofilm in microbial fuel cells | place: USA: California | collected 2010-12-16 | reverse complement strand
CGGGCCCGCCGCGATTCGAACGCGAGTCAATGGGTATCTTCACCATGGGTTTCGAAGCCCATTAGGATATCCTGGCTACCCTACGAGCCCACTATGGAACATCTGATTACGATCAGATTCTTAAAGGTTTCCATCAGAAAGAATTCCGAACAGGCCTGCTATCATTCTCAAGGCCATGATCCACAGCACCAGACCAAGCATTTTCCTCAATGTTTCCGGCTGCATTCTGGTATGCATGAGATAAGAACCCACCTGTGCACCTAAAAGAGCTGCTATCGTAATATAGATCACAAGTTGCATATCCGGTTGCCACGAACCGAGGTGTGCGACAAATCCGGCAAACGAAGTGAACAATACAATAAGCCCGGAAGTAGCAGCAGCTGTTTTAACAGCGTATCCCATATAGATCAGCAATGGCATTACCAGAGAACCCCCGCCAATTCCCAGCAAACCACCGGCAAAACCTACAACGGACCCCCCGGCAAGGATAATAGGAAAAGAACGTATGTTCTCTTGGTTCCCGGTTCCTGGAAAAAAAATTTTTCCAGGTAACAGCATCTGAGTTCCTATCAGTACCATAATGATACTGAATATCCCAAGCAGTATATCGACGGGTACCAACCGTGTGCAATAAGCACCTACCGGTGCAGCTATCATTGATATGATAAGGAACGGGATGGCCACAGACAGTTGTACAAGTCCCTTTCGCAGGTATGTCACGGCTGCAGATGCAGATGTCACAGTATTCAACAACAAGCCCATAGGTATAGCACTGAGCAGGTCAAATCCTGACCAATAGAAAATGGGTACATAGACTATGGCGCCTCCAAGACCTATCATGGAAAACAGCACAGACAAAAAAAATACCATTACCGCAAATACCAGAAACTCCATGATATCATCATCTTAGTTTTTCAGATGCTGTTCCTTGAAATGTTCATCTCTGCCTTGCGCCGAGCAAATCACCAACGATGCCAAATTATATTACAGGGGCTAAAAAGGATGCAATGTATCTGGCAACTGCAACACGCCAGAAATACATGTGCTTCATGTATCACCACATCCAATTATGCCTGTCCTCAGAAACCATGCACTAAATAAGGTCCGAATATCATGAACATAAAGGACATGAATATCAGCACTGCAAATGTGGCAGTTACAGCCGTAGAAAGGCGAAGTGACTGCTCTTCGTTCCTGGTCAGCCTGTAAATAAATGCTTTTATGTAATCTTTGAATATGTGCCCACCGTCAAGAGGCACTGCAGGCAGGCAATTAAAGAGACCCACATAGAAGTTGAGCCAGCCGATCCACAGGAGGGAGTTGGCTATCCAGAATATACCAATTCCTAAGGGTTCAGCCCATCCGGCAGGTGTATAGAAATTAGCAAGCATCCCGCTGAACCCTGGGAACCCCTCACCGGCAAAACCAACGATCGGCAACCCCAAGAGGATGAGCCAGCCGGCTATTCCTTTTAACATACCAGGGATACTCTCAAGCAAAGAGAGATAGGTAGTTGCAGGGAATTCCCCTACCGTGATACCAAGACGAGTAGCCACATTTTCATCCTGACTGGTAAACACTCCCAGAAAACCCTTTTTATCTCCCTCATCCGGATGTGATGAAAGCTCAAGCGTCAACTCAAGTGTGCCTGATGAATTAGCAGCAAGCACCAGTGTCACAGACTGACCTGCAGATGTGGTGTTCATGAAAGAACGGAAGTCATAAACAGTGCGCATGGGAAGAGTGTCCATCTCTATTATCCGCATGCCTTTCTGTAAACCCGCAGCTTCCGCAGGAGATGCAGCTACTATATCCTGGATAAGAACGCCCCTTATGTCCTCTTCAGCTGATCCGACCTTGATATCATAGGCAGAGGCGACCCTATCCTTTGAAGCATATAACCTGACAGTTTCACCTTCCGGGAAAGTATCAAGATATTCAAGCATTCCCATTATGTTATCAACAGGTCTGTCATTTATTTGAGTGATGATCATCTGGGACTCCAGCCCGGCAGCAGAAGCCTCACCCTGTGCATCCATGATCATTACGTTACCTATAGGTGCAATTGCACCAAGCACGGGACCAAAGAACAGGATGAAGGCAAGAAGTGCAACAACGAAATTTGCCATGACACCTGCTGCAAGGATACGTGCCCTTTGCTGACGGGTAGCAGCCTTAGAGCTTGTCCGTTCAACTGGCCCCTCACCTTCCTTTCCAGTTGCTTCGGTGCCAAAAAGTTCATTCTCATCTGGTTCTGCAAACCCTCCCACCGGTACAAGAGCAAGTAGTATGCCCATTGACTTAACACGGATATTTTCTACTCTGCACAGAATGGCATGAGAAAACTCATGCACCACCAGGGTCACAATAAGAGCGATCAAACCCCATGTAAAAGGGATGAACTCATTGACACCGGGAATAAGGAATATGTTGCGCGCCTCATTGAACTTGTTAGGTTCTGGCATTGTATTGTCACCCAGGGATGAAAGCATGGAAATATCCGAAACTATCACAATGAGCAGCATGGCGAACATGCCTATGAACATCAGTCGTATACCGACATCAGCAAATAATCTCCAGGCTTTTTTGGGCACTGCAAGCCTGTCAAGTAGTTGAAGCCCCCTTGTGGTCCTGATCATCAACAGGGGACCATAACTTGTGATATTATATCTTTCAAGGATACCTTTCCTGTTCAGATACGATACTAGCATCCAGTACAGGAGAAACAATGCAATTCCAGCGGTCGTCCAGTTCAAATAAACTCTCCAATTAGGCAATGATCATAATGTTGACAATGCCTGATTTTTATAATATGGGATAAAGGACATTTTATGCTATAAAAGAGTATAGCATCATGTGCTCTTTAATTGTCAGGGAGGTCTATATACTCTTTTCTCTCAACGATCTTCCCTTTTAAAGGAAGAGACACATGTACGGTCGTGCCTTCACCTTCTTTGCTGGTAACCCATATAGAGCCATTGTGTGCCATTATGATGTTCTTACAGATATACAGACCAACGCCCGTACCACCGTACCTGCGGTTCATAGAACTATCGAGCTGGTGGAAAAGTGTAAAAAGACTGTTCAAATGGCCATCCGGTATTCCTATCCCATGATCAGAGACCTCTATCCTGAGCATGTCCTCTTCCTCAGAATAAACAGCTATCTCTATCTTTCCACCTTCGTGCGAGAATTTGATAGCATTATCCAGTATGTTGTGGAGCAACTCCTGGATCTTTTGCGGTTCAGCTTTCATGAAAGAGATCTCATGTGAGATCCTTGTATCTACCGTTATACCTTTATCTTCCAATTTCCTTGCGACATTAGCAAGTGCCTCGTCTATGGCACTGCGAATATGCATAAGTTCGAAATTGTATTCTATTTTTCCTGAATTCACATAGCTCAGATAAAGCAGGGAGTCTATTAAGCTGCGCAATCTTTCTGCATTCCTGTATATAGACTCAGAAGCCTTTTTCTGTACATCGTTGAGTTCTCCCAGGGTCAATGAATCCAGCAGTTCACTATAACCTATCACAGAACTGAGCGGTGTCTTGAGCTCATGTCCCAGGTTTGCCAGGAACTCGTTCTTTATCCTGTCTACAGATTTAAGTTCCTCGTTCATCCTCAGCAGTTCCCGGTTAAACTTCTGTATTTGCTCCTGGGCCTTTTTTCTTTCAGTGATATCAAGCGTTACCACAATGCCGCCATTTACATCACCACGACGTTCTTTCAAAGGATAACCTTTCACGCTCCATATGCGGCCATCCGGGGTTGTCCTTTCAATTTCCCTGGAGATCCCCTGAATGTTAGCCTGCATGATAGCGCAATTACCATTGCTGTCTATCCCAACCGGCCAGATCTCATTGCATAGCTTACCTATAACCATACTGCGCTCATTATTGAAAAATTTGCAAGCTGCCTTGTTGGCCCACAGTATCCTCATATCGAGGTCGTGGTAAACAACTTGTTCTTCCATTCCATCAAGTATCATCTCTTTTTCGATCTCGTGCTTGCGAACAGCTGCCTCTGCTTCTTTTCTCTCTGTAATGTCTCTTACAATAGTAAGTATGCGCCTCTTTCCATCAAGTTCCACAATACTACTGCTAAGTTCCACAGGATACGTAGTACCATCACTGCGCAGATGCTCCGATTCAAATATGCCATGGTCGAAAAGATTTATGGCTGTCATCCTGGACTTTATAAGAGGGGAATTATCAGGAGTTTCAATATCTTCCGGCCGCAATTTCAGCAGTTCTTTTTTTGCATAGCCAAGCCTTTGACATGCAACCTGGTTCACTTCAAGCAGATTGAGATCCATGTCCTGCATGAATATTTCATCATTCACATTGTCAAAAATATACCGGAACTTGTTCTCAGACTGAGTTAACGCGGATTCAACTCTTTTACGCCGGCTGATATCCTTCGCAATGCTGAGAACCGCCTGACGATTCTCATAATAGATGATACGGCTACTGACTTCAACCGGCAATACGGCTCCATCATTACATATATAGGAAGTTTCGTAGACATAATACCTGTTTTTGAACAATGCATTTTGCATTTCCTGTTCTTTTGAGTGAAACTCTTCAGAAGTGATAGCAAACAGCTTGGTGTCAACCATTTGTTCCCTGCTGTATCCCAGATGTTTAGAGGCAGCATCATTCATTTCCAGGATATTCATATCCATATCCTGAATGAAGATCAGATCATTGGCGCTATGGAACAAAGTTCTGAACTTGTGTTCGGAATGTGCTATCTCTTTTTCAGCTTTTTTTATGTTATCTATATCAAGTTGTGTACCAATGATCTTAAGAGGACAGCCCTGTGCATCCCGAAGGACAACAGTGCCATTCACAGCAACCCATTTCCATACACCGTGCTTAGCTAGCATACGGATCTCATGCCTGAAATTATCATTTATGTCTTTTGATCCATGAAAACTGTTAAAGAACAGATCTTTCCAGTCATCCGGGTGAGCCAGTTTATTCCAGAATGATAGATGGGGCTTGATCTCTTCAGGATCATATCCAAGCATGCATGCCCAACGTTTGTTCACATCAAGAGTACCTTTTTCCATATCCAGTTCCCACACTCCCAGATCAGCATCTTCAAGAGCTGTTTTCAGGTCATGGAAGGGATATTGGTCTCTGAACAGCCTGTTACTTAAAAAGCTCATCGATCCCATTTTCAGAACTGGAGCTAATAACAAAAAGAAGAACAACAGGATGAGCAGATCATAATGCTGAACGGACAATACACGAAGATCGGGGGCTGGAGCAATATTTGAAAGGGATATGAAAAGCACCAGTAATGTGCTTAAGAAAAGTACCCTTTTTGTATATGATCGCATCCAATTACCTCTGATCTTTTAGTCTTTTTTCATGTTAAACAATGATGAACTTAGCAGATGTAAGATATGAATCTTCCGTTGAATATGTTAAGCTAGATACTTCCTGACAGTTAGGTTTATAATTAATACCTGTATTACTGCTATCTTAAACCTGAATGCGGGAGTAACCAAGCGGCCAACGGTGGTAGACTCAAGATCTACTCGCGCAGGCGTTCGGGGGTTCGAATCCCTTCTCCCGCACCTATAAAATAAGGTCTGTTCCTGTTTCGGGTCATTATTTTTTCCGTCTGCTTCTGGTTTTGGTCGTATTTTCCATGTGATCTCATGACAATAATGTCCAGATTATCATACATGAGAAATATTAATATAGTTGAACATCAGAGGGAAGGTCTGTCTAAGGTACAAGAAGTGGTACTCGTTCCAAAAAGCAATGTTTAGCTCAATGGTGGTCCTACAAACCTGGCTTCATGGATGGGTGGTGGAATGATAATCAAAACTATCAAATTAGGAATATACGGCTGTATAATAGTCGCGGCAGCGGTCTATGCCCAGCTTAACAACAAATAACGATAATAACAAATAATGATCAACTATGGGGTTCATCGTCTTTTCAGGGTGGTTATTTGACAGGTCGGATCAATTATGAGGATGTGGTTCTGGCAACAGTGAACATTATAAGAGAAGCGGAAGTCTGTCTGCCTCCTGATGTCATTGATGCTATTGAGAATGCCTATGAAAGAGAAACATCTGAAATTGCCAGAGCACAGCTTGCGGCGATCTTAAGGAATATCGAACTTTCCAAAAAAGGATCCATACCAATGTGCCAGGATACCGGCATTATGGTTTTCTTCGTAGAGATCGGCCGTTCCTTGATCCTGGACTTCGATCTTGAAGGTGCCATTGTCGAAGGCGTGCGCCGTGCAACAGTGCAAGTCCCTCTTAGACCAAATGCCGTATCTCCTCTTTCCAGGCAGAACAGCGGCGACAATACTGGTAGCGGCCTGCCTGACATCAATTACAGTTTTGTGGAAGGCAACAAGCTTAGCATCACAGTGGCTCCCAAAGGTGCTGGCTCTGAGAACATGAGCGCTCTGCGCATGTTCAATCCCACAGAGATTTCCAGGATAAGGGAATTCGTGCTGGAGACTGTGCTCAAGGCAGGAGGGATGCCATGCCCTCCGATCGTTGTAGGAGTAGGCATCGGAGGTTCCTTTGACAAGGCGGCAAGACTTGCAAAGCAAGCTCTTCTATTGGACATGGACAAAATGGACCCGTTCGAACTTGAGCTGCTTAAGGACATCAATGCACTGGGCATAGGTACCATGGGCATGGGTGGATGTACAACTGCTCTTGCTGTACATGTAAAGCAGGCACATTGCCACACTGCATCACTGCCTGTGGCTGTGAACATACAGTGCTGGGCCAACCGGCACGCAAAAGTGGTGTTGGAGGGTTAGCATGAGCAATTATGAGCTATTCACTCCCCTTAAAAAAGAGGATATTATAAAACTGGTTGCTGGTGATGTTGTGTACTTAAGTGGTATTGTATACACCGCCAGGGATGAAGCCCATGCTCACATACTGGAATTGGATGACAGGAACGAAGAACTGCCCTTTGACCTGGAAGGCGCGGCAATATACCACTGTGGCCCCCTGATGCTCAAAGAAGAAGATAAATGGAGAGCAATTGCTGCAGGTCCCACCACAAGTGACAGAATGGCCAGGATGACACCCAAACTGCTTGAAAAACATACTGTCAGGGCCCTCATTGGAAAAGGGGGCATGCAAGGAATAGCTGGTACACTTGAGGATAAGTGCGTATATCTTGCCTATACGGGAGGATGTGCAGCCCTTGCAGCAGGATCGATAAAAAAGGTCAGGTCGGTGCACTGGCCACAATTAGGAATGCCTGAAGCCGTATGGGAACTTGAAGTCGAACGCTTTGGTCCCCTTGTTGTGGGTATAGATGCTCACGGAAATGACATTTTTGAAAAAGTGAGGAAGAATGCCCTCAATGCATTCTGCCAACTCAGATGAAAAAAGTGAACGTTACCCAGGCTATAAATGACAGAACTATTGAATGTTTAAGCCCGGCAGATACAGCTCCTTCTCCCATCTGCCCTGCGACAAGCCCGCTGAAGAATCCCTGAACAAGAGATGCGTGGAACATCACCCTTATGAACAGGTCCGGATCGAAAGCACCCATGAACTGACCGCCTGCGCCAGAATCTGTGGCAGCCTGGCCTGCTGTTGCCATAGTAGGCACAAAGGTCATTGAAAGCATAGCTATGACGAAGAGGAACACAAAGAAGGACATGTAAATGATCACCAGATACACCATCATGTTACCCTTTCGTTCCCTTTCGAGCTGTTTCACTTCGGTAGAATCCCTGGCAGCAGCTTCCAATACCTGAGAGACCCGACCACCGGCCTTGCTGGCCTGAGTGATCAGAGCAACAGACCTGTCAATGAGAGCAGTGTTCATACGGTATGCGAAAGTGAGCAATGACCGTTCAAAGGAAACTCCCCAGGACATCAGATCATTCATCTTTTTTATCTCGGGAGAAAGTTCGCCATACTCTCCTTTTGCCACTGTGGCCACTGATCTGGAGAGAGTAAGACCGGCACGACTCATCTCAGAAATATCTCTAAGGAACGTAGGCAAGTATTCTTCGATCTTCGTGATATGCTTCATCTTCTTCTGATACATTACAGAAGCTGGGAATATGGCTATCAGAACACTGAAGAATATAACATCATCTATTATCGGGTTTGGCCAATTCCTCACAAGACCCATGATCAGGAACACCAGGGCAACTGGTGTACTAATAAGGAACGTATAGTCCGGATAGGCACACAGTGTCGTGTATGGATCTTTTATGAACTGTTTCAATACTACGTTCTTACGCGAATTTTCCAATCCTACTCTTACAGTGGCATCTTCCATCTGACGGAGAGTTTCCTCGTCAAAGTTTGGATCTACAGGGAAGTCGTTCTTAAAGAGTTTCTTCCATTCCATTTTCATGCCTCCGGTGTCATGCTGCTGATAAGCAGAATGTACATTGCGCTTCCAAAGGGTATGATCGCATAGATCAGCAGATAGAGGAAGATCATTTCAGCTCCTCCCATTATTGCCATGATCGATATAACAACTATCATGAAAAGAGGTCCGGCAACAAAAGCCGTAACATAGGTCTCACCCAGCAATCCCAGTGTTTCAAGGAACTCTTTTTGTTTTTGCCGATTATCAATAAGGTACTGCTCGGTCTTTATCTTGAAATAAGGCTCCAGTTCTCCACCGGATGTAACCACCGTGATGGCTCCCTGCAGGAAATCCTGCAAAGAAGGCGAAGGTGTCGTCAGAGCAAGGTTCCTCATCCCTGTTACAAGATTATGCCCAAGTACTTCGATATCCCTTACCAGATATCTTGCCTCTACCGCCACATCCCTGTATATATCGTTAGCTGCAAGAGAACGGAACAAATCTAAAGGTAACACTCCGGCCCCTGCCATTGAGGACATATAGTTAATGGCATAAGGAAGCATACGTTCTATTCCTCTCTTCCTTTCTCCTGCCATAACGGCCGGATATATCACGAATGTCTTATACACAGCAGCGAAAACGAAGATCGCTGTGATAGCGTTCATGGCGAACCATATGGCTATTTTCTTGTACTCACTGAACTGTAACATCCATTGAGGAGCAGTAATTCTCGATCCTGTGAGATCAGGCACACCTGTAAAATAAAAAAGCAGGTTAACAGCAATCAGTGCAAAGAACATACATGCAAAAGCAGTGAGCATTGCACCGGACAAATACATGTCATAGCCTATGCTCATTCGGTTGCGGAGCATGTTCAACCGAAGACCATAATACTCAAGCCTCCGGTCATCATAATATTTCCCGAATATCTCATAGGCTACATTGAAATAGATATTAGTCATTCAGATCCTGCCTTACCATCTTCATTATAGTTTCAGGTTCCCTGCCATATGTCACCACAAGTTTAGCAAAGTCCTTATAGTGACTGATCTTTTTCAGACGTGCCCATTCAAGAAGATCCTGTCTTTTCTTAAGTTCATCCTTAAGTTTTTCTTCGTTCCATCCCCTGTTCTCCATTATACTTTCCAGCATATATGAGCGGCCTGAATACTGGAAACTGTCCTTTGCCGCATCCCAGATGAATACTTCGTTCGTGAGCAATTCACCTGTTCTCGGATCCACACCCACTATCTCTGTAAGTGATTTGCATCTTCTTACCCTCTCATTATTCACTTTTACCTGTGCCTGAATAGAAACAATATCAAGAGCCTGTATCATGATCCTTGGAACATTGATCGGAGGATTTTCAAGCCTGTGCACTACAGATTGCACTGAATCGGCATGCATGGTAGAGAACGTAGTATGACCTGTGGACATGGCCTGGAAAAGGACATAAGCCTCTGCTCCACGTACTTCACCCACAAGAATGTACTCCGGCCTTTGACGCAGGGATGCCCTGAGAAGCTCATACATCTGGATAGATCCTCTTTCTTCACCGGCAAAGGACTCTCTTGTCACGCCAGGTATCCAGTTGGGATGTGAAAGATTAAGTTCCCTTGTATCTTCTATTGAAACTATCTTCATTTCAGGCTGGATAAAAAGAGATACAGCATTCATTGCAGTGGTTTTGCCCGATGCAGTACCACCCACGAATACGATGCTTTTGCTCGAGTCCACAGCCATCCACAGGTATGCCATCATTGCCGTGGAGAAAGTGTGGAAATTTACGAGATTTGCCGGAGTAATAGGATTCTCATTGAACCGCCTTATGGTAAATGTGCTCCCTCGGGTGGTAACTTCCCTTCCAAGGGTGATCTGGATGCGTGATCCATCGGGCATCGTTGCATCAAGAAGTGGATTTGCTATGGATATGTGCCTTCCGCATAACTGGGCTATCCTTATGGCAAAGGTGTCAAGCTCATCATCATCTGAGAAAAGAACATTCGTAGGCACTGAATTGTAGGCCTTGTGGTAGATGTATATGGGAGTGTTCGGGCCATCACATGATACGTCCTCAAGCCTCATATCCCGCATGATAGCATCTATTCTTCCGAATCCAAGGAAATCCCTTATCAAGTGATATATCACTCTTTCCTTTTTACGGACAGAGATGTCTATCTTGTATTCTCTAAGATATTTTTTTGCTTGATTCCTCAGGTACTTTTCAGCATTCTTATGATCTGTTTCTTTAAGGTTAAGCTCCAGGGTTTCTATCAGCTGTTGCTTTATATTGTCCAGCAATCTCTTTTCGTCTTCCGAGAGCAGGGGTTCAAGTACCTGATACTGGTATTCATGTGCAAATGGATCATAGGCCATTCTTATATAAGCATACGGAGGATTGACAGCATACATTTCGATCTCTTTGAAATTGCTTCCTTCGGGTATACCAAAATCTACAATGGGACCATGTATTGCAATATTATATTCCTCTTCCTCTTCAGAGCTGTTAGAAAAAATTGTTATTAGTCGCTGGTACAATGAAACCTGTTCATCTTCCTGCGCTTTGGTATCGGCCTCTACGTTTAGTTCCTTGCTGGCGATAACATTTCTTATGTTCTGTTCCCATGCGGCATTTGCATCAAAATCAATATTATGACCCGTGATCAATTGTATATGATCAGTGGCTATGCGTGCTTTAAGACCACCTAAGTTATCATCGGGGACAGCATCACTATTAATATTGGAAAGAAGATTGGTAGTTTCCTCGGGTTTAGGATCCCGGTCTATGATATTGATCCCTTGCAACGCAGGAAGAGGGTCTTTACCTGAATTCCTGTCATTTTGGATTACATCAGTAAGAGCCATGATAACCTCTTATTTTTTAGACTGGGAGAAGGGCAGCTTCGCAGCTACGACACGCTTCTTTTCATTTTTTTGCTTTTTTTGTGGTTTTCCTTCCTCGGGTTCAGGCATCTTTATGCCACAAAGTAGTGCTGCAAGCCTGTTCATAGCTATAGAGATCTCCGAATAAGGATATTTTGTGACTACAGGACTTTTACCTGCGATGCTGTTGGGTATGCTCACATCTTCAGGCAGTACCTCAAGTATATTCATATCAACTGAACTCACGAGTTTCTCCCTGTATATTTCATCATGTACCGGCATAGTTCTATTCAGCACCATGCCTGTGACCTCTTTACCTAACATCGTTGAAAAAACCCTCATTTTGGACCCATCGGTAATAGATGTTATCTCGGGGGTAAGGACCATTATGACCTCATCACAAACTTCAATGGAACTTGCTGTTACATGATTTATGCCAGTGGCCGTGTCAATTATTATGAATTCGAAATTTGGTGAAACTTCGGCGATAACATCCTTGAGTCTAGCAGGGTCTGCTTTTTTAAAACCCTGTAAAGATATGCCACAGGGAAGGACCTTAAGCCCGTTAGGTCCATCATACAATGCATCCGCCACGTTCGCTTCATCAGCCAACACTTCGTGTAGTGTGATCTTACTGTTCTCCAATCCCAACATGAGACCTATGTTCGACATACCAAGGTCAGCATCGATCAATAAGGTCTTTTTTGCAAGGCCGGCAAGTGCTGCTGCCAGATTGACAGCAAATATGCTTTTGCCAGTCCCTCCTTTTCCAGAGGTTATTGTGTATATTTTGGCAGCCATCTTCTTCACAACTTTGATTATCAGTTTTTACTTTTGATCCAAACTTTATACAGAAAGATACGCGATTTATATATAAAAAGATAACTATAAAATATGTTGTATTAAACCTCGCTCAAGCTTTATACAGGAAAGTCTATCAACAACCTATGGAAAGAAGCAGATCAAAAAAAGTTCGGCTATACCTTTATCATGCAGGACAATGTGATCCTAAAAAGTGCACTGGTAAAAAAATGGTGCGCTTCGAGCTTGCCCGCCTCGTGGAAAAGGTGAATGCCATTCCCAGAGGCTCCATACTTCTTGACCCTATGGCCGAAAAGGCCCTTTCTCCTGCTGACAGTATAACAAAAGGGCTTACTGTACTGGACTGCTCGTGGGAACATGTAGAAGCTGTCTTTCCTCAATTGCTCATGCTTGACCTGCAGCATCGGGCATTACCATACCTGGTTGCAGGCAATCCCGTGAACTTTGGCCGCCCCTTCAAACTTACATCTGTAGAGGCTTTCGCTGCTTCGTTATATATACTCGGATACAAAGAACAAGCTGCGCATATACTTTCCAAGTTCAACTGGGGTCATACTTTTCTGGAACTTAACAGAGAGCCTCTGGAGGAGTATTCCATGGCGAAGGACAGTAGGGAGATACTTAAAATCCAGGCCGAATATATATGATTTATCAAACTGTGGAGGAAACATATGGCAAAGATACAGGTAGGAGTGATAGGTGGCGGGATTTGTGACAATAAGACCGAGATGATAGCAGAGGAAATAGGCCGTGAAGTCGCCATGCGTGGCATGGTCCTTGTATGCGGGGGACTGGGAGGTGTAATGGAAGCCTGTGCACGTGGAGCTAAGCGGCAGGGAGGGAACACAATTGGCATCCTGCCAGGCAATAGCCGCGAAGATGCGAACAGGTACATTGACTACCAGATAGTGACCAATATGGGACATGCACGCAATGCCATAGTTGTCGCATCTTCTGATGTTCTGATCGCTGTGGGTGGCGAATATGGTACTCTTTCGGAGATAGCCCTGGCCCTTAAAATAGGCAAACCGGTCGTTGCCGTAGAATGCAAATGGATCGTTGATGGTATAATAAGGTCAGATGACCCGGTGGAAGCTGTGGACCTGGCCCTGAACGCAATTGTCTGAACAGAGCCGTTCCATCGGATAGAGATCTCAAATATCAAGCTCAATACCAATGGGACAGTGGTCCGAACCCATGACCTCCGGCAGGATAAAGGCAGATGTTATGTTATCCTTTAAATTGTCACTGGCAAAGAAGTAATCTATCCTCCAGCCCACATTCCTTTCCCTTGCCTTTGTTTTCATGTCCCACCATGTGTACTGGCCGGGCTGGTCGCTGAACATGCGAAACGTATCCAGATATCCATGTTCTATTAATTTGTCTATCCAGGCTCTTTCCTGAGGCAGAAAACCTGATACTTTCTCATTCTCCTTTGGGCGTGCCAGATCTATTTCCCTGTGTGCTGTATTTACATCTCCACAGATTATGAGTTTTTTACCCTGGGCTTTAAGAGCATCGAGGTGATCCAGAAATATATCATAGAACCCCATTTTAAAATCAAGCCGCTCCTTAGAGGCTTTTCCATTAGGGAAATAGACGTTAAAAAGCATGAAATCCCCGAAATCAGAAGCTATGATCCTGCCTTCACCATCGAACTTTGTAGTTCCCAGCTCATAGCTAACCTCAAATGGTTCTTGTTTTGTGTACAGGGCAACTCCACTATATCCTTTTTTCTCTGCGGAGGAAAAATATGCTTTATATCCGGCCACATGCCGCAGACCTGAAGGTAACTGGTCCTCCTGTGCCTTTGTTTCCTGCAGACAGAGAATATCTGGTCCTTGTGCTGTGAAAATTTCCATAAATCCTTTTTTATAAGCAGCCCGAAGGCCATTTACATTCCATGAAAGCATCTTGATCTTGCTCATCTTAATCCTGATTTCATTGTACAGGTGGATATATAAACTGAACCTTTGAGACAAAATTTTGATGTATATTCATTAAAAGATAAGTTCAGATATGTTCTATAAATGAGTATATAAATATGTGAAAATCATAACATAATTATGCAATTAAACAAATTTACATGAGGGAGATAATTATAAGAGAAATTGATAATCAGATTTATTTGATAACTCTTTTTAATTAATCGTAAATCTTAAATAAGAATAAGTATTATTTAGGATTAGTTATTATCTGCATCTATGGCAAAATTGTCTTTAGAGGCAAGCACAGGGGAAATGGCATTGGAAACCACAGGAAAAGCTGATATGAAATACACTAATCAAAGAGTGGAGATAATAGCCTTCCTGAGGGAGCACAAGGGTCATCCCACCGTAGACGAGGTCTATGACGGCGTCAGGAAGAAGCTGACCCGCATAAGCAAAGCTACGGTCTACAAGAATCTCAAATTCCTTTCTGAGAGAGGATTGCTTGAGGAGGTGAATGTAAAAGGGGTAACAAGGTTTGAAGCTAATTTCGTACCGCACCATCACCTTATCTGTCGGGAGTGTGGGAGAATAGAAGATTTTGAGTCAGAAGAATTGTTCGATTATTCAATGAAGATAGCTGACGATATAGAAGGATTCAGTATCGATTCAGTGAACACTAATTTCTATGGAAAATGTAAGAAATGTAAGGAGGATAACAAAAATGGATGAAGAAAGAGTAACTATGCCTTTAATAGGCGACGATGCACCGAAATTCACAGCAAAGACCACAATGGGTGAGATCAAGTTCCCCGAAGATTACAAAGGTAAATGGGTGATCCTGTTCAGCCACCCTGCTGATTTCACTCCCGTATGTACCACCGAGTTCATGACCTTTGCTTCCATGCAGGACGAGTTCAAGAAACTCAACACAGAGCTCATTGGCCTTTCCATCGACAGTATATATGCTCACATTGCATGGCTTAGGACCATCAAAGAGAAGATCGAGTTCAGGGGTATGAAGAATGTGGAAGTCATGTTCCCTGTTATAGAAGATCTGACGATGGAAGTTGCAAAGAAGTTCGGAATGCTACAGCCAAACGCCTCTAATACACAGGCAGTAAGAGCAGTTTTCATAATGGACCCGAAAGCAAAGGTAAGAGCTGTGCTTTATTACCCTCTGTCCAACGGCAGGAACATGGCCGAGATCAAGAGATTGATCCTTGCTATGCAGAAATCAGATGCTGAAGGTATTGCAACTCCTGCCAACTGGCAGCCTGGAGAAGACGTCATAATCCCGCCACCAGGTTCATGCGGTGTTGCAAAAGAGCGCGTAGAGCAAAAGGAAGAGGGCAAGTATTGCCTGGACTGGTTCATCTGCTTTAAGAAAGAGGCGAAGCAGTAAGCGAACAGACACAAGAGGGTATAACCGGAGATGAGAAAAATGGGAACTAAAGGAATAGAGATCTTAGGGATCAATGCCGAGGAACTGATAGCCGAACTCAACAAAGCACTTGCAGATGAGTGGCTTGCCTATTACCAGTATTGGGTGGGCGCAAAGGTCATCAAAGGTCCCATGAAGGAAGAAGCCGCTGCAGAGCTCATAGAACATGCAAACGATGAACTTCGGCATGCTGATATGTTGTCCAGCAGGATCTTGCAGCTTGGAGGAACACCGGTGCTGTCCCCTGCAGACTGGGAAAAGCTTTCACACTGCGGCTATGACGCTCCGGAAGACCCTTTTGTGAAAAAGATCCTTGAGCAGAACATCAAAGGAGAACAGTGTGCCATCCAGGTATACAACGGCATCCTGCAGATGGTCAAGGACAAGGACCCTGTGACATACAACATTGTATTGCAGATCCTAACCGATGAAATAGAGCATGAGGATGATCTGCAGGCTGTGATGGAAGACATCGAATTGTTGCAGCGCAGAGATTGATCCTATAACGGCTCATGGCCTTAGGAAGGCCTGAGCCTCTATTTTTTATTTTATCTTACAATATA
>AMWB02162624.1_pt1 | contig 15980 bp, 12 predicted proteins | sample 200311 | NCBI WGS metagenome assembly AMWB02 (sample SAMN02737377, study PRJNA173069) | bioreactor metagenome | biome: anode biofilm in microbial fuel cells | place: USA: California | collected 2010-12-16 | reverse complement strand
GATGGGTTTATGGCGTCCCGTGCAAAGGGCACCGCATATCCCTCTGAATCTTCTTAGCCAAACTTTACTGGTAATCAGATAAAGCCTTGATTTTGAATGGATATGGTATTTAATTGTTTTTAAGAAAGAATTTTTTCAGAGCTCCTCCCATAGCAACAGAGAGCAGTAAAATGATCGAGGTCTGCAAGGTTATATTTTTCCTTTTCCTGGTCAACAGTCTTCCGCCAATCGCCTCGGTTGTCTTTGGAGACCGGTACGGTCTGGCTATAGACGGGGGGAGGCTGTGGTTTGATGGTCGACCGATTTTCGGCAGGCACAAAACCATTCGAGGGATTATCGCCGGCGTGACAGGCGGCACGCTTGCCTTCTACCTGCTTGGAGTGAGCTGGTGGGTCGCCACCATTGCCGCTCTTCTCGCTATGATCGGGGACCTTGCGTCGAGTTTCATAAAGCGCAGATCGACCTTTGCCTCCGGGGAAGATGTTGTGGTTCTCGACCAGATCTTCGAAGCTCTCTTTCCTCTGCTTTTTCTCAACCAGTACCTTGACCTGGATCTGCAGCAGAACGTTTCTATCCTCTTTCTCTTTATCGCCACGGCCTACTGGAGTTCTCGTTTCTGGATTCATCTTACCAGGCGCCCACTCCCGAAAAAATATCCACGTAGTATTCGTTCGAGTATTCGGATCCGCGAGTGGCGCGCCTGTCATGAGCCTCTGGCCAGATGGCAGACATGGTTCAATCTTACCAGTTTTCTATCACAGCAGGTTTTCCTGACCTGGTTCTTTAAGCTGACCGGTCTGTATTCCCGCGGAGCCCAAAATGCCCTCGATATTAAGATTGTTGAAAAAACTTTTTCCTTTAAGGAGCTGCCGGAATCGTTCGATGGATTCCGGGTGATGTTCCTGGTCGACTTGCACCTGGACGGCCTGGCTGGGCTGGAACGAAAGGCAGCCGGAATCGTAAATAAGCTGGATGTTGATCTTTGCTGCGTCGGAGGGGATTTCCGCATGAAAACATACGGCAAGAGCAAGGAATGCATAAAAAAATTGAAGAATTTCATGCAGTCGGTACAGGCTCGATCCGGAATTCTTGGAGTGCTTGGCAATCACGACTGCATTGAAATGCTGCCGGAATGTGAAGAGGCCGGAATCATAATGCTGGTCAATGATTCGTGGCCTGTTGAAAAAGATGGCGCCAGGATCTGGATCATCGGCGTTGACGATCCACACTACTATAGACTGCATGACGCAGAGCAGGCGGCACAAGGTGTCTCTGCCAGGGATTTCTCAATTTTTCTTGCCCACTCCCCCGAGGCGTATACCGAGGCCGCAGCGATAAAGGCCAGCCTCTATCTTTGCGGCCACACCCACGGCGGCCAGGTTTGCTGGGCGGATGGCGCGCCAATCCTGACCAACAGCAAAGCCCCGCGCTATACTGCGGTGGGAGAGTGGCGGTATCAGGAGATGCAGGGATATACCAGCCGCGGTCTGGGACCGTCAAGCATTCCAGTCCGCTTTAACTGCCCCGGTGAGATAACCATCATTACGTTGAAGAAAAAGTACCTGTAAACCTGCCGACAGGACAATGCACCTGAGCCGACCAGCGCTGATATCCTGCGACAATACCGGCTGCGGTACGCAAAACAGACACCGCAGCCGTACAAAAATCGAAATTGCAGGTCTATTTCGCCGCCTCCAGAAATGCACCCATCATTTCTTCCCCTTCAGCACCGAATTTTTCGACAATCAGTGCCTTCACGGCCGGGACTGCAGCTTTTTTAAATGCTTCCTTCTCTGCAGGGGTCAGCGTGTTGACTTTCATCGTTTTCGAGAGCTCGGGGAGTCCCCGGTCCGAGGCCTCAATCACGCGCCCCATGCCTCGGCCGGCAACGATTGCCGATTGAGCGGCCGAGCTGACGACCTCTTTTTCGCTGTCGGTCAGGCTGTCCCAGAATTTTTGGTTCATGGTCCAGACATACGGTGCGAACAGGTGTCCGCTGAGGGTGAGATATTTCTGAACTTCCTGGAATTTGGCAAAGGCAATGATCGGAACAGGATTCATCTGTCCGTCGGCCACGCCGGTCTGCAGAGCAGTATACACCTCGGACCAGGAGATAGCGGCAGGCTGTCCCCCCATGGCGGTAATAATAGCTTTATGGGTATCAAGCCCCATGGTTCTGATTTTCAGACCTGCCATATCCGCCGGAGTGTGAATGGGTCGTTTCGAGTTGGTCAGCTGAAAAAAACCACCGGAATCACCAAAACCAAGCACATGAAGATCAGTCTTCTTTTCAATGTCGGCAGCCAGTTTTTTGCCAAATGGCCCGTCAAACACCTCGTAGGTCTTACTTATATCGGGAAAGGCAAAAGGTACGTCCAAAACACCGATAAGGGGGTAAATTGAAGCAAATCCGCCGACGGAATGGATGCCGCTTTCAATAACCCCGGCTTTTACCTGCTGCAGAACATCCTGGTCTTTGCCAAGCTGTCCGCTGGGAAAAGTCTGGACCATAACCGATCCATTGGTGCCCGCTTCGACCAGACTTTTGAACACGGTGGCCATGGCCCCGGTAGGATTGTCAAAGGGATCATCCTTGTTCAAATGATGCAGTTTTATGGTTTTTGCCGCACTGGCTGTTCCTGCGAAAGTTACTGCCGCAAACACGGTCGCCAGCATAACAACCGACAACAATTTCATAGTTTTCATCTTAACCTCCTGGATTATGGCAACCATTTTGCCGTTATTTTATGCCATCCATGACTCTCCGCCCCTCCCGGAAGGGAAAAGCATCCTGCACGAACAGTTGAGACACTACATAAGGAGTCTTGGGACGAACAGAGTCAAGTCGGCCCAGAACGCGACTACAAAAAGTATGGCTATTTCCACCAGTAAAAACGGAATCAAGGCATAGGAAATTTTTTCGATGCTCTCCCCGGTAACCGACGACATCACGAACAGGCAGGCGCCGACCGGCGGGGTCATCAGGGAGATATTTAAAGTGAGTACGATCATAATACCGGCATGAACCGGATCCATGCCAATGGTTGTGGTAAGAGGGCCCAACACCGGCGCCAGGATGATCAGTGCGGCGTTGATATCCATAAACATGCCTACAACCAGCAGCAGAGAGAGAATCAGGGCGATAATGACATTGGGGTTGCTGGACAGAAAGAGAAAAAACGCCGCAATCTTCTGTGGAATCTGCATAAAAGTCATCCACCAGCTCAAAATGGAAGCGCTGGCGATGATCAGAAACACTATGCCGGTAATTCGTGCAGTCCGAATCAGCATTTCGACAATGTCACTAAAGCTCAGCGCCCGGTAAACGACCCCACCGATAAACAGGGCGTAAAACACGGCAATGGCTGCCGCTTCCGTTGGCGTAACAATACCGAAAAGTATACCTCCCAGAATGATGCCGGGCATGAGAATGGCAAGAAAACTTGACTTAAACGCCCAGAATATGCGGATCAGGCTGAAGCGATCTTTGCTTTTGGGAAGATTCAACCGTTTACCCAAAAGAGCAATGACCGCCATGCACAAGACACAGATAAGCAGTCCGGGGACGATGCCTGCGGCAAAAAGTCCGGCAATGGAAACCCCCATGAGCGAACCGTAGATGACCATCAGATTGGATGGAGGAATGGTGGGACCGATGATGGATCCGGCAACCGTCACCGCACAGGCAAAGCGACGGGTATACCCTTGCTTTACCATGGCCGGCACCAGGGTGTTGCCAAAGGCAGCCGCGTCGGCGACAGCCGCACCGGTCATGCCGGCAAACAGCACCGAGGCGATCATATTGGAATGGGCAAGACCGCCGCGGAGATACCCCACCAGGGCATTGGCAAAATCCGCCAGTTTTTCGGTGATACCGGAGCGGTTCATAATTTCGCCGGCAAGAATAAAAAAGGGCATGGCCATGAAGGTAAAGAGATCCAGTCCTTCAAAATACCGCTTCGGGGCCATCGTCAGGAAATTGTCACCGCCGATCTGGACCAGGCCGGCGATACCGGCAACCCCAAGCGTAACTCCAATGGGCAGACCAATGATGATAAAGAAAAAGAAAATCAGCAAGACCGTGATCATTGTATTTCCCCTATTGAGTTTGGCTCGTTGCAAAACCTGCCGGTTCCGAACTCCGGAACATTGCGGCAAAAATCTGAAACGCGGTCAGGACCGAGGATACCGGCACCGCGGCAAAGGGCACCACCATTGTCATGCCGAAAATTGTTGCGTATTGTCCAAGACCTGCTCTGGCCATGCCCATTCCGTACCAGGCCAGAAAGAGAAAGAAGCTCAGGCTCACCAGATCAAGGCTGATCGCCAGAATTCGCGCTCCCCGAGACGGCAGGAACCTCTTGACGATATCCAGACCGATATGTTCCCGGTAAAACGCACCACAGGATACCGCGAGCAGAGCCGCCCAGATCATGACATATCGGGAAAGTTCTTCCGTCCAGGTAAATCCCAGATGGAGAAAGTACCGCTCAACCACGCCAAACCAGATCACCATAACCATGATGCCTATCAGCAGCGCACAGATGCGTTCCACCAGCCAATTTATCCGAAAGGCCGCAATCCACAACAATGATTGTTTGTCTTTTTGCATAGGAAACCTCACCGCGGGGGAAACAACAGTACTGCTCATTCCCCGTTCATTATTTGTTACATGGACGGCTTACAATCAGCCCTATGGAGCATTTCAGGCTGTTTGGCTGATTTACCACCTGTTTTAGCCTAGTTTTTCGGCTGAAACTAGATTTTTTTCTGCTCAACATCGTTCTTTTCTCATTTCGTTCAATTTTCTTCCTGAAAATCCTCTCCGACTTCATCGGCCGCCAAAAAACAGACTTGACGTCCTGAAAAATAGTAAGTAAATATTATTTACCTAATTTCACAACTCCATAAGACATCGTTCAATTACCTTTATTTTATACCAACAATCAAACTTTTAAGCGTATTAAATAAATGGTAAATTTAATTAACTACATCCAGATATGGAACGACAAACTGCAGTCAGTCCACCGGGCAAATTGAAAATTATCAATGCCATGCGGACCCTGCTGGAAAACCGAACCTTCGAATCGCTCACCATTTCGGAAATCGCGGTCACAGCGGGAGTCACTGAGGGATTGATCTATAAATACTTCAAGGACAAACGCGATCTGCTCCATCACGTTCTCAAGGAGCATTACCAGCTCTTCCTGGTGCAGATCGAAAGGGACCTGCAGGGAATCGACGGCGCTCTGAATAAACTGAAGAAAATTATCTGGTCCTCCATTGAGCGATATGCCAACCATCGAGTGTTTGCCAGGATCATTCTGCTTGAAGTTCGAAACTCAGAAGAGTATTTCCAGAGCGAAGCCTACGACCTGGTCCGCCGGTTCAATCACATCATCATCGATATCATCAACGAGGGCATAGCTGCCGGTGAAATCCGGGAAGATCTCCCCGCTGGCTATATCCGCAATGCCATTTTTGGGACCATCGAACACTCGTGCCTGAATCGGGTTATTTTTAATGAAACAGTATCCACCAATGATGCGGCCAAAATGATAACTGATCTTCTTTTTCACGGGATCAAACGCTAACGAAATGGATCCCTGGCCCTCTTTTTAAGAGGTGAAAAGAAACAAATATATTGTCAATCGTTCTCTCAACTCCAACAAACGTATAAGGATCAAAACCATGAAAGACGTTGTCATCGTATCCGGATGCAGGACTGCTATCGGCGCTTTCGGCGGAACCCTCCGTGACTTGAACGGTGCCATTCTCGGCAGCATCACCATGAAAGAGGCCATTCGACGGGCGGGAATCGACCCGGCCCTTATCGACGATATTCGCTATGGCTGCTGCATGGAATCGGCCGACACCCTGAATGTGACCAGAGTCGCCTCGCTGCTTGCCGGAATCCCCGATACAGTCCCCTCCGTCACCATAAATCGCGTCTGTATTTCAGGTATGGAAGCGGCCATTTCAGGCATGGCCATGATCCAGGCCGGGATGGCCGATATCATCCTCGCCGGGGGTACCGAGCACATGTCCAGCGTCCCCTACTCGGTGCCGGGGGCACGCTGGGGCTGCCGCCTGCAGGACCAGTCCTTTGTCGATAATTTAATCCATGCCCTCCACTGCGGCTCCCATATCATCCCCCACCCCGAAGACGGTCCGGTTGATGCCACCAAACCACCGCTCAGCCTGTTCGTCGGCAAACCGTATATCATGGGACACACTGCTGAATTCATCGCCCAGCATCTCGGCATCACCAGGCAGGAAATGGATGAAGTCGCCCTGCGCAGCCATAATGCAGCGGAACGGGCCACCCTGGACGGGTCCTTTGCCGACGAGATCGTCCCGGTCGAGGTGCCCCAGCGAAAAAAGGCGCCGATTATCTTTGACAAAGACGAACATTTCCGACCCGGCATGACCATGGATATTCTCAACAAACTGCCAGCGGCGTTCATACCGGAAATCGGCACCGTGACGGCAGGCAACGCAAGCGGTATCAACGATGGCTCGACAGGCATGGTCCTGATGTCAGCCGATAAAGCCAAAGAACTGGGCGTGCCCCCCATCGCCAGGATTCGTGCCGTGGCCAGAGGTGCCTGCCATCCGTCAGTCATGGGTCTGTCGCCGGTTCCGGCAGTCCGCAACCTGCTCAAGTCTTCCGGTCTGAGTATCAGGGACTTTGAGCTCATCGAGGTCAACGAGGCTTTTGCCGCCCAGTACCTGGGATGTGAGAAGGAGTTGGGGCTGAACCGCGAGATCACCAACGTTAACGGCTCGGGCATCGGCCTTGGCCATCCGGTGGGTTCAACCGGTGCCCGGATCATGGTCACCCTGATGCATGCCTTGAAAAAACGAAACAAGTCGCTGGGCCTGGCAACGCTCTGCGGCGGAGGAGGCGTATCCATGGCATGTGCCATTGAGATGATGTAGGCGGGGTATCCCGTTCAGATCAAAAGAGAGCCCGAATCAACAGCTGTTGTTCATTTTTCTTTCTGGAGGGTAAGACCATGATGCAGGAACCGTTATCGGAAAAGGACAAGCTTCGGTACAGTACCATCAACCAGGAAAATATCGATTTTATCACGAATCGGAACAATCGGATCAACAGGTGGGTGATCGCCGACATGATCCGCCGCACCCGCTATCACCACCCTGATAAAACCGCCCTGGTGTTCAATGAAATCAGCCTGACCTATACCCAGCTTGAGGACCAGTGCAACCAGGCGGCAAACGCCCTCACCGGTCTGGGGGTCAGAAAGTACGACCGGGTGGCAATTCTGGCCCACAATACCCACCATCACGTCCTGACCTGGCTGGGCTGTGCCAAGATCGGGGCTATTTACCTGGCAGTCAATTACCTGCTGAAAGACGACGACATCGCCTATTGCCTCAACCATTCTGAAAGTACCGTCTTTATTGTCGAGGACAGTCTTTACGATAATGTCAAAGGGGTCTTGGACAAGGTGCCCGGGATACGGCACCTGATCTGGTCGAACCAGGGTGCCGGACAGCCGCCGGCACAGGGCTTTATCGACTTCAACAACTGGTGTTTCCAGGCGGCGACCACAGAGCCCGATGTCATTCTGCGTATCGAGGATCCGGTGCAGATGACCTATACCAGCGGCACCGAATCTCTGCCCAAGGGAGTGATCATCAGCAACCAGGCCCTCATCGCCCAGTACATGGGCTGCATAATCGACGGCAAATACGACCACACCGATATCAATATCAACGCCCTGCCCATCTACCATTGCGCGCAACGGGACGTCTTCCTGAACCCGATTTTCTGGCTTGGCGGCACCAACATCCTCATGAGCCCGGATATCGGCAAAATCCTTGCCGCCATCGAGACCTGGAAGGCGACAATGTTTTTTGCCCCGCCGACAGTCTGGATCGGCATGCTCCGCCATCCTGATTTTACCCGGCACGATCTCTCCAGCCTGGTAAAATGCTACTACGGTGCATCGATCATGCCCCGGGAGATACTTAAGGAACTCCTCGAAAAATTCCCCAGAGCCGGTGTGTACAACTATTATGGCCAGACCGAGCTGGCTCCTTATCACACCATTTTGAAGGCCGAAGATGCCCTGCAGAAGATCGGCGCAGCCGGGATGGGCGGGCTGCATATGGAGTCCAGGATTGAAGACGAGGAAGGCAGCGAAATTTCTGCCGTCAATGTGACCGGCGAGATCTGCGGACGCGGCCCCCATGCAATGACCATGTATTTCAAAGAACCGGATAAGACCGAGACCGCCATGCGCGGCGGGTGGTTTCATTCCGGCGATCTTGGCGTTCTTGATGAGGATCGGTACATCACGGTGGTGGACCGGATAAAGGATATGATCAAAACCGGCGGCGAAAATGTTGCGTCCCGGGAAGTCGAGGAGGCGGTTTACCTGCATCCTGCCGTGGAAGAGGTAGCCGTGGTTGGTGTAAACCATCCCCGGTGGGTGGAAGCAGTGACAGCGGTGGTCAAGCTCAAAGCAGGGGCCACGGCAACGGAAGCCGAAATCATGGAGCACTGTAAAGGCATCCTGTCGCCCTTCAAGGTTCCGAAAAAGATCGTTTTTGTTGAGGCACTTCCCAAAACACCAACTGGAAAAATTCTCAAGCGTGAGATGCGGGAATCGTACAAAGGGATTTTCCGATAATGGTCCCAAACAGGGTGAAGATGACACTTTACAAGGAATGATCATGGCAAAAAAAATATATACCGGGGGCGAGTTCCTGGCAAAAGAGATTGATTGTCGGAACGTTTTTACGCCGGAAGATTTTACCGATGAACACAAACAGATTGGGGCAACCACCGAGCAGTTTGTCGCCAACGAAATACGCCCGATCAACGGCGATATCGAGGCCAAAAATTTCGATCTGGTTCTTGCGAAATTGCGTGAATGCGCGGAACTCGGCCTGATGATGATCGATGCCCCGGAAGACTACGGCGGCCTCGAACTCGACAAGGCTACCAGTATGCTAGTCATGGAGAAAATGGCCTTTGGTTTAAATTTTGGCCTGACCTATATGGCCCATACCGGAATAGGCATGCTGCCGCTGATATATTATGGGACCACCGAGCAGAAAGAGCGGTATCTGGGCAAACTGATCAGCGCGGAAATGATCGGGGCCTACTGCCTGACTGAGCCGGGCTCCGGTTCGGACGCGCTGGGGGCAAAAACGACGGCGACGCTGTCCGAGGACGGCAGATACTACATCCTCAACGGCACGAAACAATTCAGCACCAACGCCGGGTTCGCCAACCTGTACACTATTTTTGCCAAGGTCGACAAAATCCATTTCACCGCGTTTCTGGTCGAACGCACCTCGGCCGGTCTGGCACTCGGCCCGGAAGAGAAAAAGATGGGGCTGCACGGTTCTTCAACCCGCCAGGTCATCCTGGAGAACGTCAGAGTACCGGTGGAAAATGTGCTGGGGGCAATCGGTAAAGGCCACAAAATCGCGTTCAACGTCCTTAATGTCGGACGTTTCAAGTTGGGCGCACTCTGTGTGGGTCAGGAAAAATTTGCCCTTGCCGAGGGAGCGCGGTATGCCAATGAACGTCACCAGTTTACGGTGTCGATCAGCAGTTTTGGCGCCATCCGGGAAAAGCTGGCGGATGTCACCGCCATGACTTTTGCATCCGAATCTGTTGTCTATCGGCTGGCCGGGCTGATCGATGACCGGCTGGCGACCCTCGACAGGGGCACGGAAAACTATTATGTAGAATATCAGAAGGCAATAGAAGAATATGCAGCGGAATGTGCGCTGGCAAAGGTTTTCTGCTCCGAGTCGGCTGCCAGGGCAATTGATGCAATGCTGCAGGTTCATGGTGGTTACGGCTATATGGCGGACTATCCTATTGAACAGCTCTATCGCGACGAACGGGTACAGAGAATTTACGAAGGAACCAATGAAATCAACCGATTGTTGATCCCCGGACTGCTGTTGCGCCGAGGAATCAGTAGCAAATCGATGCCTCAAAGCCTTGCAGAAAGAGCCATGGGCGACTTCAAGGCCGAGAAACAGCTGCTGATCGTGATGAAACAGCTCTATCTGGCTTTTGCCGACGAGACATTGCGAAGGTTTGGTGACGGCACAGCCGGGGAACAGGAAGTTCTTACGACCCTGGCCGACATGGTTATCCATATATTTGCCCTGGAAAGTGCAGTACTGCGGGTAGAAAAATCTTCCGCCAAAGTCGATCAAAAAAAGCAGGAGCTCAACCGGGCGGTGGTTACAGTATGCGCCTTCAGGGCAAAGCAGCATTTTGCCAGGGCGGCCGAAAAATGCGCCGCTTTTCTTGGCGACGAAACCCTGTTGCATTCCTTTGCCGCTGCGGCTACATATAATGCCGACACCCTGCTGGCCGCCAAACGATTACTGGCCGATGCTACCAGCCATGCAGAGAAATACATCTTTTGATGGCGTTGTCCCTTGAGGGCACTTCATCTTTTGGGCGTTTGATCATGTGACAATGAGCGCGACAGGCTCATTGTCACATGTTTTTTGGGGGGCAATATGAAAGTGGATATAACCAATAGTTGTGCAGGGATAAACTGGACCACCATTACGGCGATACTCAAGCTGGTCGGGATGGCCCATCACGCACCAGACGAACACAGAAAAGCCTTTGAGGCGAGCTTCACCACCGTGTTTGCCTGGCACGCAGATCAACTGGTTGGCTTCGGGCGAGCGATTTCCGACGGGGTCTACCAGGCAGCCGTCTATGATGTGGCGGTGGTTCCTGAATTTCAGGGCCAGGGGATTGGTTCGGCCATAATGAAGCATATCCTCAAAACTCTGCCGGAGTGCAATGTCATCCTTTATGCCTCACCGGGCAAGGAGGGATTTTATACAACCCTGTCGTTTAAGAAAATGAAGACCGGCATGGCTCTATTCAAAAATGGAGCGGCTATGACCGAGCGAGGATTTACCGACTAAATAGCAGCAGTCCCGGCTTGCACCATTACGGCATGCTATATAATTTCCTGATTGTATCCGGTATCTTTCCCTTGGGGACCAAACGGTTATTGGCACCCACCTCATAGAGCCCGAACCACTCTTCCGGGTCCTGCCGTTCGTGGCGGCTTGAATCGGTCGGATCCTCGCCGCTCTTCCACCACTCGTCCTGCAGCTCAAAAAAGGAGATGCCGCAAAACTTCTCCTTTCCTTTGGCGGTACGGATGTCCTGCCAGATTGCCGTAAAGGCCTTCGGGACATCTTCCACCTTATGACCGCCAAAACCAGGCACCCATGGTTTAGGCTCAAAAGGTGAGGTGGACAAGCCCACCTGCGTCACAAGAATTGGTTTGTCAGTTCCCGCGGCCAGTTCTTCCAGATACCCCTGATAACTGGTGCCGGTGACAGAACCGGGGGGTGAGGTCCGTACCCCTCGTGCGTAGGTGTAAACGTTCAGGCAGACCAGATCGCCAAGATCGGGATTCAGGGCATTTTCCTTTGGCACTTCGAGATCCGGCCTGTCGGTTACGGGGCCGATATGGGTCCAGCTGGTGTGGCAATAGAGATGCCGCCGACCATAGCGGCTTAATTCGTACTCCATAGCCCCGTCAATGAGCCGGGCCAGGGCTATTTCGGTTGGCGTCCGGTTGCTGACCTGGATATGTTTACCTTTATAACTGCGTACTTCGGGATGACGGGCATCGGTTCTGAGTACGGCATCGGCCTGCAGCTCATCGCCTACCGAAAAAAGGACCAGCCGATCGGGCCGGCCAACGGTGTAGACATGATCGATGGCCGCTTTGATATTTTCCATGGTCTTGGCGAGAAACGCTTCGGCCAGGAAATCTTCTTCATAGGCCCAGATCCAGATATCCTGTCCGTAAAGCAGATTGGTCTTATCAAGGGCAGCAAAGAATTTTGGCGGCATCATCATCGGAAAAACATGGAGATAGTTGACGGCCATATCCTCCATCAGTCCGAGGTGCTCCGTATAGCGGTCATCATCGCCGGGAGGAGCCCCATACAGGGGAGTTTCATTCGGAAGATAGGGCGAATAGCCGATCGCCCGGAAGAACACCGGCGTGTTTTTCTGCAAATCGATAACGTTGCTGCCCTGCGTTACAAATCGTTTGGGAGCCGGTGTCGTCGAAGCAATGGCGCTGGTTTTTGCCTGGCCTGAGCTTTTAGCAACAACAGTATCGGTGCCTGGCGGAATAACTGCCCAGAGAAAGAAGACCAAAAGTATTCTGCAGAACATAGGGGTGTCTTTGGGAGAAGGGAGATTTTATCTTCAGACTATATATTTTTTTTCAGCCATACCATAAAACTCTGCTTGCCCCAAGAGAAAGATGCACCCATAGTCTTGCTGCATACATTTTGGCGATCCGGTCTCTATTTCCGTTCACCCGGGCAAAATTATAGTACTTTTCATCGCTGTTATGGTAAAAATGGCAACGTATGGACACGCCTTTCCAAGGCGTGTCCCTCAAGAACAGTGACGGTGGAATAGAAATGCTAAACAATGGGGTTGTAGTTGTACGTGGCGGCGGCGATATAGCCACAGGGACGATTTGTCGGCTGCATCATTGCGGCTTTAAGCTGCTGGTTCTGGAAACGGAAAATCCAACGGCTATCCGCCGGACGGTCGCCATGTCTGAAGCAATCTACGAAGGCCGTCAGACGGTAGAAGGCGTCACCGCAGAACGGCTGACAGACCTGGCAGGATGCGCTGCCTGCTGGACCGAAGGCAGGGTTCCTCTGCTGGTCGACCCTGCAGCCGACTGCCTGCCTCAAGTACAGCCGATTGCCCTGATCGATGCGATCCTGGCAAAAAAAAATTGCGGTACGAGTAAAAATATGGCACCCATTACTATTGGCCTCGGTCCCGGGTTCTGCGGCGGCAAAGATGTCCACGCAGTCATCGAAACAGCGCGGGGACATAGCCTGGGCAGAATAATATATTCCGGATATCCCCTTGCCAACAGCGGCATCCCCGGAAGGATCGGCGGCTATACTGCAGAGCGGGTTCTTTATGCTCCAGAGGCCGGAATAATCGAAGTAGTAAAGGACATTGGCAGCAGGGTTGAAAAAGGCGAACCGCTTGCATATATCGGCACTTCAGAGCTTTCTGCGCCGATCACCGGGCTTGTTCGCGGGATGATCCGTCATAAATCCCGCGTCGCAAAGGGCTTGAAAATAGGCGATATTGATCCACGCATTGATGAAGTGGAAAACTGTCACACCATCTCCGACAAAGCTCGCTGTATCAGCGGAGGGGTGCTGGAGGCTCTGCTTTTTTTGTCAAAGAGCGAAGACCTTCTGAATTTTGTCGGGAAACGCAGCAAAAGAATTCTGTAAACGAAAAAAATGGGGTAGTGTCTGTGCCTGAGAAATTATTTATACCATTCATGTGAACAAGAGAGTAACACGTACCCTTTCCCTTATTGAGCAATGAAAAACGATTCCCCATATTTAATTGAATTACGAGGCATGACCAAGGCATTTCCCGGGGTACTTGCCAATGATTCAATTGACTTAAAGATACGCCCCGGTGAAATACATGCCTTGCTGGGCGAGAACGGCGCCGGGAAATCGACCCTGGTAAAAATGATTTACGGCATCCTCAAACCCGACGCCGGCACCATTTTATTCAATGGCCGGCAGGTAGAGATCGAGAGCCCGGCCCGCGCCCGTGAACTGGGTATCGCCATGGTGTTTCAACATTTTTCACTGTTCGATTCACTCTCCGTGGTGGAAAACATTTCTCTAGGCATGAACAAGGTTGTTGATCTGCAAAAACTGGCCAACGAAATAACCGAGGTATCCAAGCGATACGGCCTGCCCCTTGATCCCAAGCGACACGTGTACACCCTCTCCGTCGGCGAGCGGCAGCGTATTGAAATAGTCCGCTGTCTGCTCCAGGAACCCCGATTGCTGGTGATGGATGAACCGACTTCGGTCTTGACACCGCAGGAAGTCAAAAAACTTTTTCTGACCCTGAACCGACTGGCGGAGGAAGGCCTGGGGATCCTCTATATCAGTCATAAACTCGATGAAATAAAAGAACTCTGTCACCAGGCAACCATTCTCCGTCTTGGCAAACGAATTGGCATTGTCGATGTTGATGACGAAAGTACCTCATCCCTGGCGATGATGATGATGGGTGATGAGCTCGAAAAAAACGACCGGCACCATACGCCCGTCACCGGCGCCATACGCTTGCAGGTTAACCGGCTCAACATGCCGGCAAAGGACAGCACCTCCATATCGTTATCCAATATAAACCTTGATGTTCGAGCCGGCGAAATCGTCGGCATTGCCGGAGTTGCCGGCAACGGGCAGGACGAATTGCTGAAAGCGCTCAACGGTGAGAGATGCGCCCCGGAAGCCGCAAGTATTATCATCGACAACCAGCCTGCCGGAAAACTCGGCCCCAACCCGCGGCGTCGTGCCGGACTTGCGAGCGTACCAGAAAAAAGACTGGGCCATGGGGCGATTCCGGATATGGACCTGGTCGACAATGCCTTTATGACCGGATTTTACCGGATGGGCCTGCTTGCCAAAGGGATTATCAATTATCCGAAAACACGAATTTTTGCGCAAAAGGTCATAACAGATTTCTCGGTCAAAGCGTCCGGCTCCAGTGTTCCGGCAGAAAGTCTATCCGGCGGCAATTTACAGAAATTCATTATCGGCAGGGAATTGAGCCAGCACCCGGAAATTCTTATCGTTTCCCAGCCTACCTGGGGCGTCGATGCCGGTGCCGCCCAGACAATCCATCGATCTTTACGGCAATTGGCAACTCAGGGCGCTGCAGTCTTGGTTATTTCGCAGGATCTGGACGAATTAATGGCAATGTCCGACAGAATCGGGGCGATTTGCGGCGGTCGACTATCGCCTTTTTACCCAACAGCAAAGATGACGGTTGAAAAAGTCGGCCTGCTTATGGCTGGTGTTGCACTGGAAGAAGGAGCAGCCGATGTGGCCTCGGTTAGTTAAGCGACAGATACCGTCCAGGCTGATGGTATATTTATCGCCGGTTTTAGCCCTGCTCCTGTCGCTGCTGGCCGGGGTCGTCCTGTTTATTATCATGCGGGTCTCCCCCCTTGCAGCGCTGCATGCTTTTTTTATCGAACCGCTTTCGTCCATTTATGGACTGGCGGAATTGGGGGTAAAAGCGACCCCGCTGATTCTGATCGGGGTGGCCTTATCGCTGGGATTCAAGGCCGGAGTCTGGAATATCGGCGCCGAGGGACAGCTGACCATCGGCGGCTTGTGCGGCGGGATGGTCGCGCTGTATTTTTATGACCAGGAAGGCTTTTACATCATCCCGTTAATGCTGCTGGCCGGGGTGCTGGGTGGCATTGTCTGGGCGGCCATCGTGGCCTTCTTGCGGGTCCGGTTCAACGCCAATGAAATTCTGACCAGCCTGATGCTGAGCTATGTAGCCGGATTATTGCTGAATGTGCTGATGCATGGTCCTTTACGGGATCCGGACGGTTTTAATTTCCCGGAATCGAGGCAGTTCAGCGATTCGGCCCTCCTGCCGACACTTTTTGACGGCACCCGATTGCATATCGGCTTTCTCATTGCGCTTCTGGTTGTCGCCCTGGGCTGGCTCATCCTGTCCAAAACCCTGATGGGCTATCAAATTAAAGTTGCCGGTTCGGCACCTGCGGCCGCCGAGCATGCAGGATTCAGCACCTCGAAAATCGTCTGGACGACGCTTCTTCTGGGCGGAGGCATCGCAGGTTTGGCCGGAACTATCGAGGTTGCCGGTCCTATCGGTCAATTGTTGCCCAATATTTCCCCCGGCTATGGTTTTACCGCAATTATCGTCGCCTACGTCGGCCGCCTGCACCCGCTGGGCGCTCTCTTTGCCGGTTTGTTGCTGGCTCTTACCTACCTGGGCGGGGAAACTGCCCAGATCCAGCTCAATTTACCGGTGGCTGTAACCGGAGTCTTTCAAGGCCTGCTGCTGTTTTTCCTGCTGGCCAGCGATGTTCTTATTC
>AMWB02158085.1_pt2 | contig 15983 bp, 13 predicted proteins | sample 200311 | NCBI WGS metagenome assembly AMWB02 (sample SAMN02737377, study PRJNA173069) | bioreactor metagenome | biome: anode biofilm in microbial fuel cells | place: USA: California | collected 2010-12-16 | reverse complement strand
TTTTTAATGCCCGTTGGGGGTGGTTTTTTTCAGATTATCATGTAAACACTGGAGGTGAACAGAATGAATACCCCAAGTAGTCACTGTCCCGGATTTGAATCTTTTAAAAACTTGAAATCGTTCATCTGTAAATGTAGTCATTGTGGTGCAGAAGTTGAAATCTTTTCCGATGAGTTCGATCATGAGCACACCTGTAAGAAATGCCATAAGCTACTGGATTTTAAGCAGTGCACCTATGCCGGGGGCGCCTCTGATCCGACGCCAAGGTAATCCTCAGTGAATTGCCTGTTCTGCTCTCTGCGAATCTGCAAAACGCAGTAAGACGCCATGTGGCTGTATATTAGGAAACTGATGGGATGAAGATTGCGCTTGGAACCGATCATGCCGGCTTTAAAATGAAAGAAGTTATCAAAGCCCACGCAATGAATAAGGGCTATCAGGTAATCGATTTTGGCACGGATAGTGAAAAAGCTGTTGATTATCCTGACTACTGTCGCCCTGCTGCCGAAAGTGTTGCGAAGGGTGAATGCGAGTATGGCGTGGTCTTTGGCGGGAGCGGCAATGGTGAGGCGATGGTCGCCAATAAAGTGCCAGGAGTTCGCTGCGGGGTTTGCTGGAATATCGAAAGCGCCCGTTTAGCCAAAGAACATAATAATGCCAACATGATTGCTCTAGGCGAGAGGATGATTTCCCTGGAGGAAGGGATCAAAATAGTGGATGCCTGGTTGAATGCTGAATTCCAGGGAGGCAGGCACCAGAAAAGAATTGATAAGATAGCCCTGGCAGAGCGGAATACATGCTGAGAGGCAATAAAAAAGAAATTATTGCCTCTCAGAATAGAGATTAATCCAGGTTTTTCAATACGCCATCCAGGCTTTCCCGGGCATCGCCAAACAGCATCCGGGTATTTTCCTTATAAAAAAGTGGGTTGTCCACCCCGGCATAGCCGGTTGCCATGGACCGCTTCAGGACGATAGTTGTTTTACCTTTCCAGCATTCCAGCACCGGCATCCCGGCAATGGGACTGTCCGGGACTTCCTGTGCAGCCGGATTGACGATGTCATTGGCACCGATTACCAGCGAGACATCGACCTCAGGAAAGTCATCATTGACCTCATCTAATTCAAAGACGATATCATAGGGTACTTTGGCCTCGGCCAGCAGCACGTTCATGTGGCCCGGCATACGTCCGGCCACCGGGTGGATAGCAAAACGGACATTAATTTTTTTCTCGCGCAGTTTGCGGGTGATCTCATGTACGGTATGCTGGGCCTGGGCAACGGCCATGCCATAGCCCGGGATTATCATGACCTCTTTTGCATTCAACAGCAAGTCGGCTGCCTCTGCAGCGTCAATGGCGATTATATCTCCGGCATCTCCCTCAACTCCGGCAGCCGGTGCACCGCTTGAAGTTCCAAAGCCGCCGGCGATAACTGCAATGAATTTCCGATTCATCGCCCGGCACATAATATAACTCAGGATGGCGCCGCTGCTGCCAACCAGCGCACCCACCACGATGAGCAGATCGTTATTGAGCATAAAGCCGGTAGCTGCCGCAGCCCACCCGGAATAGCTGTTGAGCATGGAAATGACCACCGGCATATCGGCCCCGCCAATGGCCATGACCATATGCACTCCGAAGGCAAGGGCGATTATGGTCATCATGACCAGAGGCCAGCTGCCTCCGCCCAGCGCCGACTGGCCGACGAATATATTTCCCAGCCATATGGCGCCGAGTAGCAGAGCAAGATTGAGCCAGTGCCTGGCCGGAAGAAGCATCGGTTTGCCGCTGATTCTGGCGCTCAGTTTGAGAAAAGCAACAATCGAGCCGGAGAACGTGAGGGCGCCGATGAGTACGCCCAGATATGTCTCAATGTCATGGATGGTCTTGTCGATGCCCGCAAGGCCCGTGTCATGGCCGATAAAATTAGCAAAACCAACCAGTACCGCGGCGAGGCCAACAAGACTGTGCAGGATCGCCACCAGTTCCGGCATCTGGGTCATCTTGACTTTCTTGGCAACCAGAAGCCCAATAGAACCACCGATGGCAATCCCGGCAAATAAGATAAAATAGTTGTCCGAAACAATACCGATAATAGTGGCCAGAAGTGCGAGGAGCATGCCGAACATGCCGAAATAATTTCCCCGTCTCGAAGTCTCCGGCTGGCTCAAACCACCCAGGGCGAGGATGAACATGATAGTTGCGCCGATATAGGCTACGCTGACAATACCTTGTGACATATGTGTCCTCCTACTTTCTGAACATGGCCAGCATGCGATGAGTGACGGCAAAGCCGCCGAAAATATTTATGCTGGTAATCAAAACAGCGATTCCGGCCAGAAACATGATCAAACCACTTTGCGATGAGATCTGCAGCAGCGCACCAATGACGATGATGCTGCTGATCGCGTTGGTGACACTCATAAGCGGTGTATGCAGCGACGGTTTGACATTCCAGACAACCATATACCCGACAAAACAGGCCAGGACAAAAACAGTGAAATGGGACATGAAGGCCGGAGGGGCAACGCTGCCCAGGCCCAGTAAGGCGAGAGCGCTGACGACGATTAACAGAAACAGACCGAGAGGGTTTTGTTTTTTTTCGACTTTCGGCTGTTTCATGGCCGGAGCCGGCTGCTTTTTAGGCGTAGCCGAAAGTTTCGGCGCAGGCGGAGGCCAGGTGATTGCACCATTTTTGATGACCGTGGCGCCGCGAATTATCTCATCTTCCATGTTAAGAGCAATCACGCCATCTTTTTTCGGTGTGAGATCTGTCAACAAATGACGGAGGTTGGTGGCATACAGCTGGCTGGACTGGGTGGCGAGGCGTGACGGCAGGTCGGTGTACCCGATGATGGTTACTCCGTGTCGCACCACCACTTTATCGGCTTCGGTGAGTTTGCAGTTGCCGCCGTTTTCGGCAGCAAGATCGACAATGACACTGCCTTCCTTCATGGATTTGACCATGGCTTCGGTGATCAGTTCGGGGGCCGGTTTGCCCGGGATGAGTGCGGTGGTGATAATAATATCGACTTCTTCGGCCTGGCGGGCAAAAAGTTCCATTTCAGCCTTGATGAACGCATCACTCATTACCTTCGCATAGCCGCCCTCGCCAGAACCGTCTTCCCCCGGGAAATCGAGCATCAGGAATTCGCCATCCATGCTCTCGACCTGTTCCTTCACCTCGGGACGGGTGTCAAAGGCCCGGACGATTGCGCCCATACTTCTGGCGGCGCCGATTGCCGCAAGGCCGGCGACTCCCGCCCCGATAACCAGCACAGTTGCCGGGGGAATCTTGCCGGCTGCAGTGATCTGTCCGGTGAAAAATCGGCCAAAGTGCTGTGCCGCTTCAACGACGGCCCGATACCCGGCGATATTGGCCATCGAACTCAGCGCATCCATCTTCTGGGCCCGGGATATTCTCGGGATGGAGTCCATTGCCAGCACGGAGATTTTTTTCTGGGCCAGGTTTTGTAAAAGTTCCTGATTTTGCGCAGGCTGAATAAAACTGATGAGGGTCTGTCCTTCCCGAAGCAACGCCACTTCGTCCAGAGGACCATCGGGATCAGATTCGGGTGGCCGGAGTTTGAGGATGATGTCCGATTCGCGGTACAGCGTCTGTGCATCGCTTTCTATCGTTACGCCAACGGCACGATACGCCTCATCGGTAAATTTTGCGGCGGAACCGGCACCTGATTCAATGCTGATTTCGAAACCGAGCTTTTTAAGCAGTTCGGCTGCTTCAGGCGACGTCGCCACCCGCTTCTCGCCTTTGTGTATCTCTCTTGGTACACCGATTCGCATGCTTTATCTCCTCTTCATTGAGTGCAGTAGAAAATTTTTCCGTCAAGGAACGTATACCGCGCTGCTAAGCGGGGCTGGTAAGACAATGGAGTTGGTTGAAAGCGTATTGGTTCAGGGGAACTCCCCGAAATGAGCATCACTTTTCACTATAATACTTAGCCCGCCAAAAAGCTTTGCGGGGTAAGTTTCTGCACAAAATAATTTTCTGGTCAAAACCCCAGGGACAATATTTCTCAGTCGCTAATCTGCAAAAAATAATATCTGTTGTACAAAAAAACAATACATCTTATGGAGATGCAGCTCCCGTTCGGTAGGCCATTTCGTCGTGAAACTAGCCAGCCATAACAAGCTGATTGATTTAATTCCACGCTGCGGGCAGCAAGCTGCTAGAATGAACCGACGACAGAATATGTACTTGTGAAAAAATATGAAAAGATGCAACAGACTACGCTGAGACAGGTACGTCCCTCGAAGAGTTCCGAGGGACGTTGTCAGGATGGCGTCTGTTTCAGGCCATTTTGCCTTTGCTCTGAAAGTCGTAGAGGCAACAGGGGTCGATGAAAATTTTGCTCTGTTGCCTGATGGCGCGTAATACACCATGCTCGAGTAACTGGTAAACCACTTTTCGTCCTACCCCGAGGAATCTGGCGGCCTCAGGAACAGTTACGAGATCAGGGAGTTCACGATGAACAGGAATTCTTTTTTGCATAGCCTTGCATGAGTAAAGATTATTATTAACACATTTATTGACTGAGGGCATCTGGTTTCGTGCCACAATGTGAGACAATAGTCATAATATTTTTTCTTGCAGGCAATGATTGCGTAATTCTGCGGCTTTCTGGCGGCTTTACCAACCAGAAAGCCGTATTAGAGCTGTGAAAATAACAGCTTGGCGTGGTTTTTTTCGAGTGGAAAAATTACAGAATTATGGGAATTTTATAGTTATTTTTTCGTCGCCACCTTCATGCTTGGATTTGATTTTCAGATCCATGCTGTTATTGCGGATGCCAAAGGCGAGAGTTGTTTCCGCTTTGCCCCCTTCAAGATGGGAGATTTCCCTTACCGCGCTAATGATTTTTTCGGCAATCGGGCCACCGGGGGAAGGAAGGTCTGCTTTTCTGTATTCGGCGGTTACTTTTACGCCTTCTTTTTTGGTGTTGGCGATGGTTATTTCTTTTGCATTACTGTTGATCCCGTGCAGAATGGCCAGGGCGATCCATTTCAATGCCGCCTCGTCAGTATCGGACTCGCCCTTTACCTTGGACATTTCTTTGAGGGGGTCGTTGGTGGCAAAGCAGTCGCAAAGACCTTGGACTTTTTGGTGTAAACTTCCAGTATCTTTCATAATATTCTCCTTTGTTTAGGGTGGCAGGCATTCGGTTATCAGAAATTGATTCCGGATGCCTTACGCAAACAGGAAAATCGCGTACTGATATAAATAATCACCTTTCTGCCTGACACAAATGCAAAAGAGAAATTTGTAAGCGTTCACCAGCACCGAATCTGTTTTGTCATCGGCCACTAAACGTACCAATAGTACAGTTGAATGACCTCTTTCGCACATCTCCGACCCTGGTGAATGCTTACAGTGCGTAGGCTATTCTGCCTTTGGTGGATTTTTTGGTGAACGGTTAGAGAAATTTAACCGCATCCGCCACCCGATCCACTGCAGCTGCCGTCGGCACAGGAGACTTTTCTACCTTTGAGCGATGAGGTTTTTCTGTTTTCGTAAACCGCCTGCAAGCCTTCTTCGATAAATCCGGCTGCTTCGATCGGCTTTATCCCGGACTTGGAAAGTATCTCCAGGGGCGTTGCGCCGATGCCGCTGATCAGCACGGCACGGCAGTCGCCGAGGATTTTGGCCAACTGGTGCCAGCGCTTGATTCCACCGCCGACACCGGGCCCTGAACGATCCTCGACCTTGCGATAGGCGCCGTCAAGCTGCTCCCAGATTTGAAAGGTGCGTGCCTCACCGAGGTGCTGGTTGATCAGTATTCCTTCTTCTGTCGCAACGGCCACATACGGGCGCATTTCGGCAGGCATTGGTTTGAGTGACGAACAGGCGGTCAGGCAGCTTCTGAATTCTTCGGTACGATCATCATCCAGCAGACCTACCGCATCGGCCCGGCAGCGCGTGCAGTGACGCATCTGCGGTAAATACTCCTCAGCCTTGGCACGAAGCCGTTCCATCAGCTCTTTATCCGGCTGGGCAAGGTGGCCAAAGGGGGTGTTGACGTTGGGAAACATGGCCATGCAGTTGAGCAGGTCAACACCCAATTCCTTCATGGTTCGTGCAACAGCCTCAATATGGTGGTCATTGATTCCCGGGACGACAATGCAATTGACCTTCACCGTGATGTCATGGGCCTTTAATTTTTTGATTGCGGCAAGCTGGCGGGACAGCAGGAGTTCCGCCGCTTGCAATCCATGATAGATCACCTTGCCGTCTTGTACCCAGGAGTAAATTTTTTGACCAATCTCCGGATCAACGGCACAGACGGTGATAGTTACGTGGGAGACTTCTATTTCCGCCAAGGCCTCAATGTACGGCCCTATGGCCATGCCGTTTGAGGAAACGCAGAGAAGGGTTTCCGGGTGATTTTTCCTGATTGTGCGCATGGTGGCGATGGTTTCCGGACCATTGGCAAAAGGGTCGCCGGGCCCGGCAATGCCAGCCACGCTGATCCGGGGTTCCTTTTCCAGTACCCGCTGCATATAGACACCGGCTTGCTCCGGGGAGAGGACTGTGCTGGTGACACCTGGCCGTGACTCATTGACACAGTCATATTTACGATCGCAGAAGTTGCATTTAATATTGCATTTTGGCGCTACGGGCAGATGTACTCGACCGAATTTCCCTTTAGCGTCGGCATTAAAGCAGGGGTGGCTGCGAAAATCTCTTTTCTGTGAATTTTTCATGCTATGTCCTTTGATGGCGTCGTAAAAACCCCCAAAAGAGGGGAGAGGAACCTTCATTTTCTTCGTTGCAGCGAATTTGAAGTTTTTTACTTAGCCATCGCAAAAATTAGGTTTTAATAAGGTTGTCGCTTTTACGATCCCATCACATATAGCTGTAGCCGACGGGGGAATCGCCTTGCTTTTTTTCAATAACGGTATTGGTGATAAGATCAAACAATGCCTGCGCACCGTGATACCCGAGATGCAGAATCCGCTGCCCACCGATGCGGTCATGGATGGGAAAGCCCACTCGAATGAGGGGAAGATTCTCTTTTCTGGCAAAGGCATATCCCTTTGAATGGCCGATAACCAGGTCGACCTGCAGCTCTCTGGCCATGGTTTCGATATCGAAAAAATCGACATCTTCTTTTACCAGCGGAAGTTCACAGTCCATCCCTGCAAGGGCTGCGGCAACTCCGGATGCCATTTTGCCGCTTTTACCGCCGGAGGCGCACAGGACGACATGAATGCCGATTTCAGCGAGAAAGGAGGTCATGCCGACAACCAGATCCTCTTCCCCGTAGACCACCGCCCGTTTGCCGAATATATATTTATGGCCGTCGACCATACTGTCGATCAGTCGCCCCCGGGCCGCTGCATATTTGGCCGGAATCGCATTGCCGCTGAGCTCTGCAAGCCGGGCAAAGAGGGTATCGGTCGCCCGGATACCAATGGGCAGCCCGGTCTGATACAGTTTGGTGCCGAACTTACGTTCAAGTACTTTGCCGCCGGTTTCGGCAGGCAGTGTTGCGCCGAGCTCTATGCTGGCCCTGGCTCCGCTCATGGCCCTTATTGCCGCCAGAGGCGTGCCGCCTTCGGGGATAAGTGGGTACTCGTTCAGTGCCTGGCCATCGAGCGTGTCCGAGTAGTCAGGAAGAATCGTCGCATCGAGGCCAAATTCACTGCATACTTCGCGGAGATACCGGATGTCGGCGGGAGAGATAAACCCGCTGAACAGGTTGATGGTTGCATTCGGTTCCGATTCGACGGTCAGCTGATCGACAATTTCCTTTACGGCGGCATTAAAGCCTTCCATGTGGGTCCCGGCATAGCTTGGAGTCGAGACATGGACCACCAGCGGGGAGTCGGCAGTGCCGAACTCTTTCTGGTACTCCGCAAGGATCATCGGTACATTGTCGCCAATGGTTTCGGTCAGGCAGGTTGTCGCGACCCCGATGATCTTCGGCGCATATTTGGTGGTGACGTTTTTCAGGCCGAGTTTCAGATTTGCTCCACCACCGTAAATTGCCTGTTTTTCGCCCAGGGAGGACGAGGCGATATCGATGGGTTCGTTAAAATGACTGATAATATAACGCCGCATATAGGTGGCGCATCCCTGGGAGCCGTGCAGGAAGGGGACGCAGTTCTCGACACCCCGGAAGGCAAGCGACGCGCCGAGGGGTTTGCACAGTTTGCAGGCATTGGTGGTTGCGGTATAACTTGGCATTGTGGTCATGATTAACCCTCCTTGGATCTGCGGGGGACAAATTTCCAGACAGGGCTCATTACCGACCCGTATACCTCGCGGGCAAAATTCATCATGCCCTGAAAACCTGCCAGCATTTCCTTTCGTTCGTGATTGTGGTCGCAGAAAGCCACCCCGAGTTTGTAGGCGATGGGCCGTTCCTTGACTCCGCCGACAAAGACATCGACGTCCTTTTCTTTTAGGAAAGAGGAGAGCTCGAGGGTATTCGCATCGTCGACGATGATGCACCCTTCGTCGGTTATCTCTGCGAGTTCGTTATAATCTTCCTTGGTGCCGGTCTGGGAGCCAACCATGACCACGTCCATGCCAATGAGCCGGAAGGCCTTGACCAGCGAAAAGGCCTTGAACGCGCCGCCGACGTAGATGGCCGCTTTTTTACCGGTCAGGGCTTGTTTGTATCTGGCCAGCTCCGGCAGCAGGGTGACGAGTTCGTCCTTGACCACCTGCCTTGCCTTGGCGAGCATCTCCGGTTCACCGAAATGGCGGGCGACGGAGTAGAGGGCTTCGGCCATATCTTCGATGCCGAAATAGGAGACCCGGATGGAGGGAATGCCATAGCCGTCTTTCAGCATATTGGCCAGATCCATCGTCGCACCGGAACACTGGACCACATTAAGTGCCGCCCCATGGCAGCGTTGAATGTCGGCGACCCGGCCGTCACCGGTAATATTGGCAACCACTTCAATGCCGATGCGCTCGAAATATTCGCGGATCAACCATATTTCACCGGCCAGGTTGAAATCGCCCAGGATGTTAATGGAATGTCTGGAGATGTTGCTGATATCTCCCATGCCAACCAGCCGGGACATGGCATTGCAGGCGGCTTCATAGCCGCCCCGCTTGTTGCCTTTTTTAAAACCGGCCGATTCGACCGGCAGCACCGGGATTCCTTTTTCTTCGGAAGCCTTTTTACAGACGGCCTCCAGATCGTCGCCAATGATCCCGACAATGCAGGTCGAATAGACAAAGGCGGCCTTGGGCTGATGGAGATCGATCAGTTCATCGAGGGCTTTGGCAAGTTTTTTCTCTCCGCCAAAGATAACATCGAGTTCCTGCAGATCAGTGGAAAAAGACAGCCGATGCAGTTCAGGCCCTGACGACAGCGCGCCGCGAATGTCCCAGGTGTAGACGGCACAGCCTATCGGGCCATGAACCAGATGGATCGCATCGGCGATGGGATAGAGGACTACCCGTGAGCCGCAGAAGACACAGGCCCGCTGGCTTACCGCTCCGGCAAGGCTTTCCTTATTGCAATCAATTTCAAACGGGGAAGAGCCCTTGCGGTGAATCTGTTTTGATCGGTCTTTTAAAAGAGGTGCTGTGCTCATATTGTCATCCTTTGTCGTCAAGGTAAGGTTGATCGTTTCCTATTCCCTCTTGAGCAAAGGATGTGCCAGATGATTTGTTGTCGTGTTAATTGTATGAAATCAATCTGTTATGTTCTGAAGGCGGTCTTTTCCCGGTGGGGAATGCGAGGAGACTGTTTGTGCGGAATCCTACAAAAAAGAAGGATGGCTACCTGTTTTGTAGGATGTTTTGTCGTTGCTGGTGCGATGCCATCTCAATGTGGAAGCTATTGCGGAGAGGATTATTTTTTGACCTTTTTGCTGCCAGCGTCCATCCCATCGAGCTTTTTGGTCATAAACCAGATTATACAGGCCGGCCGAAACTTACAAAAAAGTTGCGGATCACTGCAGGCAAGACATTCTTCGCAGAGGGCAACATTGTTTTTTAAGCACACGTAGCTGGTTTCTCGATCAGGGTGATTGATACACGTCGGCATTGTTATTTATCCTTCTGTACTGGGTAAGAATTGCAGCCTGCTTGCTGCTCTCTCAGCTGCATTGATGCGGAAATGGTTGTAATCCGGTTGGCATCCAACCGGGCGCAACATTTTTCATGTCTTATGGTCTTCTATCAACAATAACCATACAGGTTTGACCAGCAACTATATGGTAACGTTACTTGCCGGGCAAACCGTTACTGCGGTAACGGTTTTGCGCGCACCGCCTGTAAGGTAAAAACAATGTTCAATGTCCGGCAGATTCACTGAGCTTTCGGGGGAGAGTCATTATGATAGAGCCGGTACAATGCACCTTCTTGGCGCATGAGTTCCTCGTATGTCCCGTCTTCGACAATTGCACCGTTGTCCATCACGATTATACGGTCATAGAAATGCGCGAGATCCAGGCGATGAATGATGGAGATGATTGTCTTGTCTCTGAGGGATTGCGAAATATACTCCTGAAACATCGATTGCGAAATATTATCAAGGCTTGCCGTTGCTTCATCCATTATGAGAACGGGGGCGTCGGTGAGCAGGGCTCGGGCAATGGCAATTTTTTGTTTTTGTCCCCCGGAAAGATGGCTTCCCTGGCTGCCGACAATGAAATCGAGACCAAGATCAATAATTTCTTCCAGAAGCCCTCTGCGTTTAAAGGTGTCCCAGGCGAGCTCTTTAAGTTGCAGAATGTCTTCGAATGTCTTCTTGACCGAGCCCATTAATATATTGGTTCGGATATTTCGATTATAAAGATAGCCTGAGTAACAGTAGGTATTGAATTCACTTTCCTCATTGTCCTCTGTGGGTGTTTCCGTGTCGAACAGTTCTCCCGAACGGTTCTCGTGGCCGTGGCAATTGCCAACCTTTTGCATTTCAGAGAGAAAGTACCTTCTGGCCGAGAGAATTTTTTCGGTAAATTCCGGCTGCAGGCGAATCTGTCCATGTTTTGCCGGTATATAACGCAGAGCAAGGAGCAGCAGACGATTTTTTTCCTCGCGGGTCAAACTGACGGCATCATCCAGGTGGTTCAGGATATCGGCATATGTGTCAACTTCCGCAGCTTCCATGGGACTTTTGGTAAAAAACGATTCGTCAGTCGTCGTCTGTTGCAGCATCTCCATGGTAATGCGGGCCAGGGCAAGGCCAAGACCGAGCAGGTCGTTTTTAATATCGGTTTTCTCCATTAAAACGAGAAATTTTTCGTTGGTCGGCAGTTTATCGATTGCCAGTTTTCCGCTCTCGCATTCGCCGAAGATGAGATTGTCGCGCAGGGTGGCGTAGTGAAGAAACACATCAGGATCGTAGAACTCCACGACTTCTTCGAATTGACTCCTGAGCTCATGATGCACGATCTGTCTCATCTTCAGGACATGTTTCTGGAGCTTGCGTGCTTCCTTAATGGGAGGGATAGAGCTCATTCCCAGCCAGATAACGTCCTTTTCCAGGCCGATGCTTTGTATGATGCGGCGTATGCGCGCGCGGATTTCCGTGTGCGAGCCGCTGTTTGCCGGTGTCTCAGGCAAACCGTACATGATATTATCCGCAATCGTTCCTGAAAAAATAAATGGACGTTGCGGGATCATGGCAATTCGGGAGCTGATAAAATCGGGGGAACAATGGGTCAAGTCCCGACCCTGGAAATGGATGGTGCCTTCCGAGGTTTGATACAGCCGGGCCAGCACCAGGGCAAGGGTGGATTTACCACATCCTGACGCTCCTATCAGGGCGATGTGTTCACCTTTGCGTATGCGCAGGCTGACGTCACGCAGGAGGGTGACGTTGCCGGGGAGGTTATAATAGATATGGCAAAGCTCCAGGTAGGCAGTGGGTGAAATGACTTGCGCTGCAGCCGGGGGTGGCAGTGTTTCATGGTTTTCGAAAAGTCTGGTGATCTGTTGATAGCTGACAAGAGCATTTTGATATTCTTGATAAAAAAGGCGGAGCTCCTGCCAGGGATCGTACAGCTTTTCATGGGCGGAGAGAAATGCCACCAGGGCGCCAAGGCTGAACTGGCCGTTGATTGCCAGATGGCCGCCCATGAGAAATAATAAAAAAGGCCCCAGGGCCTGGAAAAAATTACCCGAAAATTTAATGCCGAATTTAAAGAGATTGAGGGTGATTATTATATGGTAGAGTTTGGCTATTATCCGGCTGATCCTGTCTTTTTCAAACTGGTATCTGTTGTAACTCTGAATCTCCACGATTCCGCTGATGGCCTCATTGACGGTGTCGCTCATCTCCCGCACGGTGCTGATGCGTTTTTGATTCCAGGTGTTGAACTTTTTTTGCAGCAGAGGAATGAGGACGATTTCAAACGGGTAAACAGCGATGGTAATGAGGGTCAGCGTACGGCTCAATGAAAACATATAGCTGAACACGACGACGTAGGTAATAACTGAGGTGAGTGGAACGGCCAGGGCCTGGCCCAGAAAAGCACCTATGGCATTCAGTTCTCCGGTAATGGCCGAGATGGCTGACCCCGGTCGCAGGCCCCGGTAACGCTGGAGTGGCAAATGCAGCACGTGCATATAGAGTTCTGTCCGCAAGCCAATGAGGATTTTCTGGCCAATGATCACCTGGAGCATATTGATCAGGTATTTACTTAACCCGGCCAGGAGAACCGCTGACAGGTAGAGGCCGCAATACCACAGCAGCAGATGCTCATCTCGTTGGCTGATGGCTTCATTGACGATTCTTTTCTGCAGCTCCAGCGGCACGACCTTGAAAAAAACGCTCATCAGAATAATGGCCAGCAGGAATATCTGCAATCCGTGGTGTTTACGGAAAATCCAGTAATAAAGGGACCGTTTGGTGATGGGAATGTTTTTTTTACGAGTCATAGCTGGGTATTTCCCTGCGTGTTCTACCTGCTGGTAGAGAGGCTAACGAAAAGATTCCCCTCTCTTTCACAGCAGCAGGACATGCCGTTTGGGAAGAGAGGAGGTGAGCGGACAGGGGAGATCGATTTTTAGAAGCTATATTGAAAACCGAGCTGTAGGCGGTTTATATCGCCATCTTCCCCATTGTCAATTTCCCGCGTTGCATAAATATATTCAAGACCAATGTTTACTTGATGTACCGGGCTCCACAAGAGATTGGCGTGAATGGACTGGTATTTACTGTCTACAGTATCAATTACATAGCTGAGATCATTTTCTCTTTCTGCATAGGAGTAGACCAAGGTCGAGCGGAGGTTGTCAAGCCAGAAGTGCTGATAACTGAGCAGGCCTCCCCATTGGGCGTTCGTCTCAATTTTGTGGGTGATCGGATTAATAAAGGCATCGGCAAATTCCGCTTCCATATAGCGTCCGAGGGCGTTGCCATAATTAAACTGTATCGCCAGTTTGTCCTTGTCAAAGAGGGGAATGGAACCTGTTACACTGAGAGCACCACCATAGGCTTCATCATCATAAATACCGTTGTCGATGATGAGTTGTCGGCCCAGGCCTGCCAGGGAAAAATGACCAAACCCGGTTTCCAGGTTGGCCCTAATGATGACGTCGGGAAGATATTCCCCACTTCCGCTGGTCGGTGCATCCGGATCTTTTGAAAGATACGTGCCCTCAGGATTTTCCAGGGCAAATTGCAGGGATCCGAAAGTAAACGGTTGCGTCCAGCGGATCTGCGCCTGGCGGACAAAAAGATAGCCCGCCGGACCGCCAAAATCTATGGTTTCCGGAATGGAGGCCAGGTCAACAAATGTGCTCCATTCCTGGCCGGCCAGCAGGTTGCCCAATTCGCCATATGCCCGTCGCAGGCGGAGCCCATAGGAATTGCTGGCTATCTCAGTTCCTCCCGAACCAAAAAAATCAGTCTCTATTCTGGTATTTAATTTGCCATAATCAGTTGGCGTGGAGGTGAAAATGCCGAGTCTAGACTGCCGTGCGTGCATGGTGAAAGCATTGTCCGCCACTGCATCTGCATGCGAGTCAAGTGGCACGGCTGCAGGCACGTACGTGCTTTTGCCTCCACCGTCCTTGTCCGTGTACATTGCGTCCATTTTCGCATAGCCGTACAGCTTAATTGTGGTTTTTTCAGGTACAATCAGGGAGCCACCGTCGTTGCTGCTTTCTGCGGCTGCCGTCTGCTTTTTTTCCAGGTCATCGACCTTTTGCTGCAGCAAGTCCATACTCGCCTTCATTTGGCTGATAGTTTTCCTGAGATCGTCAATTGTTTCTGCCGAGCTTGTTCCGGGCGCAATCGCCCAAAAACAAGGAAGAATAAACAGGAAGATAACTAGATACGCAAAACGGCGTTTCTTCTCGATTGTTCTTGTCATTTCTGCTCCTTGGGGAAAGATTTGATTATGAAAGCTGCTGCCATGTCCTTGTCTGCTGCTTGGCACGGTATACTCAATTTTCATGCCAACAAGAAAATATCGGTTAAATTGTTGATATCAATTCATTAATTATTTGTTGACATATGACGGCAGATGTTTGAATGTACAAATGGAACGGTGGTAACGTTACCACAAGACCACCAGGGAGGTCCTTGCCATGCCTTTAAAGAAAAATGAAATCTGGAACCGTCGCGTTCTCGGCAGGATAATTGACTCGATGGCGGACGGTGTTTTCACCATGGATAGCAGGGGCAATATTTCCTCCTGGAATCAATCCATGGAGCGAATAAGTGGATACACGGCGAAGGAAGCCTTGGGCAGGCGGTGCGATTTGTTGCAATGCAGCCGTTGTTTTGGTGAAAAATGCCTGGCAGACATCGAGAAATGCCGGATTTTCGAACAGGAGCATGCAGAAGTTAAAGAGTGTCAACTTCGCCATAAAGACGGGTATGATGTGCCCGTCATAAAAAATGCCAGTGTTGTAAAAGATGAAAACGGTAACATTCTCGGGGTGGTTGAAACGGTAACCGATGTAACCGAGCTGAATCTGGCTCGCCAGAGGGCGGAACAGGCGGCGCTGCGACTGGGCGAAATGCACCGACTCGATAACATTATCGGCAAGAGCCAGGCCATGCGTGATGTTTTCTCGGCAATCAAGGCAGCTGCCGACAGCGATGCAACCGTAATCATTCAGGGCGAGAGTGGTACGGGCAAGGAACTGGTGGCCGGTGCCATTCATTTCAACAGTGTGCGCAGCGATAAACCGTTGGTGACGGTCAATTGCAGCGCCCTCTCGGAATCTTTGCTGGAGAGCGAGCTTTTCGGCCATGTTAAAGGCGCTTATACTGGCGCTGTTCGTGATCGCGTCGGCAGATTTGAAGAGACCGCCGGAGGAACAATATTTCTCGATGAGATTGGGGAACTCAGTTCCTTTATCCAGGTTAAACTGTTGCGAGTGCTGCAGGAGCGTGAGATCGAACGGGTGGGAGAGTCGCAAAAGCGAAAAATAGATATCCGGGTGATCGCAGCCACCCATCAGAATATTTACAAGCTGGTCAGCGAAGGCAGGTTTCGAGAGGACCTCTATTACCGGCTGAAGGTTTTTCCCATCCACATCCCGCCCCTGCGGCGGCGAAAAGAAGATATTCCTCTGCTGGTAAGCCATTTTATCCGGGTCATGAATAAAAAAACAGCTAAGCAGGTGGTCGATACCTCACGAAATGTCATGCGCACTTTGATGGACTATTCCTGGCCGGGCAATGTTCGTGAGTTGGAGAATGCCATTGAACATGCATTCGTGCTCTGTAAAAGCGATAGGCTCGAAGTCAAGGATTTGCCCATTGAAATTCGTCATCCCGATAGAGGTCTGGCGTCTGACATCAATGAATTTACAGGAAAATCTGCAAAGCCGAGAGATTTTAACAAGGCCAGTCTGGTCGATTTACTGGCCGACTGTGACTGGAATAAAGCGGAAGTGGCACGGCGGGTCGGCCTGAGCCGGACGGCCATCTGGAAATATATGAAGAAATGGGACATCCCTTTGCAGCGCAATACCGCTGGTGACTGAGGCGTGACCCGCGTGACCCCGATGGGATGTCGTGCTGGCGTGCTG
>AMWB02136182.1_pt1 | contig 15986 bp, 15 predicted proteins | sample 200311 | NCBI WGS metagenome assembly AMWB02 (sample SAMN02737377, study PRJNA173069) | bioreactor metagenome | biome: anode biofilm in microbial fuel cells | place: USA: California | collected 2010-12-16 | reverse complement strand
CGCGGAACAACCTGGCGTCGGAAACCTTAGACATACGGCGAACATGGTTCTCACATGTTTTACGCTACTCATGCCTGCATTCTCACTTCTGTCCGCTCCAGCCGTCCTCACGGTCGACCTTCACTGCAAACAGAACGCTCCCCTACCATCCCAGCTTACGCTGAGATCCAAAGCTTCGGTATTATGCTTAGCCCCGTTAAGTTTTCCGCGCAAGACCACTTGACCAGTGAGCTATTACGCACTCTTTAAATGGTGGCTGCCTCTAAGCCAACATCCTGGTTGTCTACGTATTCTTACATCCTTTACCACTTAGCATTGATTTAGGGACCTTAATTGGCGATCTGGGTTGTTTCCCTCTCGACCGTGAAGCTTATCCCCCACGGACTGATTCCAGTGATTGCGCCACGAGTATTCGGAGTTTCCTTGGGTTCGGTAAACGGTTAAGTTCCCTAGCCCATTGAGTTCTCTACCCCTCATGGTTACGACACCAGACCATCCCAAAAGATGTTTCGAGGAGAACCAGCTATTAGGAAGTTTGATTAGCCTTTCACCCCTTACCACAGCTCATCCGAGCATTTTTCAACATACACCGGTTCGGACCTCCACGAGGTTTTACCCCCGCTTCATCCTGGCCATGGTAAGCTCACTTCCTTTCGGGTTTATTGAATGGGACTAGACGCCCTATTCAGACTCGCTTTCGCTACGGCTCCACCCCCTAGAGGGCTTAGCCTCGCCACATCCAATAACTCGCCGGATCATTATGCAAAAGGCACGCAGTCAGGCATTCATGCAGCTTGCGCCACATGCATAGCCCTTCCACCGCCTGTAAGTCGATTGGTTTCAGGTTCTATTTCACTCCCCTAACAGGGGTTCTTTTCAATTTTCCCTCACGGTACTTGTGCACTATCGGTCGCTTATGAGTATTTAGCCTTAGAAGATGGTTCTCCCGGATTCTCACGCGGTTCCACTTATCGCGTGATACTTGGGGTACTCAACCAGGAAGTGTCTGACCCTTTAACGTACGGGACTATCACCCTCTTGGATCGGTCTTTCCAGACCGTTCCGCTAAAGTCAAACAAGATTTCTTCCCGCCAGAGATTCAGGTCTCCGGCCACTGAGCCCCACGACACCCTATGGACAACGCCCTGAAGCTTGACATCCATAAGGTTTAGGCTGTTCCGCGTTCGCTCGCCGCTACTGACGGAATCGATGATCTTTCTTTTCCTGGGGGTACTGAGATGTTTCAATTCCCCCCGTTTCGCTACCCTCTCCTATGAATTCAGAGAGGGTCTACACCGTGATCGGTGTAAGGTTGCCCCATTCGGAGATCCCCGGATCAAAGCTCGTTTGCAGCTCCCCGAGGCTTATCGCAGCTTGCCACGTCCTTCATAGCCTATAAGCGCCAAATCATCCACCAATGACTCTTAGTAGCTTGACAAAATCTGTCTATATATCTATACCGCGCTCTATTGAGATTTAAAGGTTCGCGGTATGTACCGTTTACCCGTAAATTCAATGATGAGAAACGGTACTAACAGTGAATTTGCCGAGACTTATTCACCCCGTTCGATCTTCTACTTTTTCAAGACGCTATGGACGCAACGGAAAAAAGCGTTTGCACAGCGCAGCCCTCTTGCGAGGACTTGAAAATTTTACGGGGTCAGATTGTCAAAGAACAATAACCAAAAATTATAAAAACGAACCTACAAGAAATATTTTTATGCCTAGACCTGCCCTTGTCTCAATTAAAATTTTTACGGCTACAAGGACTGGCCCAGTTAACCGTATATTTTTAACTATAACTGGACCTGAGGAGAGTCGAACTCCTTACCCTCTGCTTGCAAAGCAGATGCTCTACCAGATGAGCTACAGGCCCTTGTCTTTAATTTCATTTCATCAATGGTTGACAAGGGCCAGTCCAATTAACCTTCACAATTTCTATAAGAAATTGGACAGGCCCCAATTTTTGCTTCGTAATAATGGTGGGCCCTGATGGATTCGAACCATCGACCCTCGCCTTATCAAGACGATGCTCTAACCAACTGAGCTAAGGGCCCAGCAAAGCAAGCGGCCTGAACCATTCAGGGATCCAACTGCAAAAAAAATTTTTGTGTGCGTCGCCGGAGCAAGTTTTGCGATCATCTTAAAAGCGATCGTTTCCTTGGGCTTTCACCCTCGGAAAGTCACGCTCCTTAGAAAGGAGGTGATCCAACCTCACCTTCCGGTAAGGTTACCTTGTTACGACTTAGTCCCCGTTACTAATCATACCTTCGCAGACGCCCTCCTTGCGGTTAGGCAACCTACTTCGGGTACAACTAACTTCGGTGACTTGACGGGCGGTGTGTACAAGACCCGGGAACGTATTCACCCTATCGTGGCTGATACAGGGTTACTAACGATTCCGGCTTCATGCAGGCGAGTTGCAGCCTGCAATCTGAACTGGGGTCGGCTTTAGGGATTGGCTCCGCCTCGCGGCATCGCGACCTTTTGTACCGACCATTGTAGCACGTGTGTAGCCCCAGACGTAAGGGCCGTACTGACTTGACGTCATCCCCACCTTCCTCCGCTTTATCAGCGGCGGTCTCCCTAGAGTGCGCACTGTCCGAAGACAGTGTGGGCAACTAAGGATAGGGGTTGCGCTCGTTGCGGGACTTAACCCAACATCTCACGACACGAGCTGACGACAGCCATGCAACACCTGTGTACCGACCTCTTGCGAGGGGGCCCTACTTTCATAGGGCTTTCCAGTACATGTCAAGTCTGGGTAAGGTTCCACGCGTATCGTCGTATTGAACCACATGCTCCACCGTTTGTGCGGGTCCCCGTCAATTCCTTTGAGTTTCAGCCTTGCGACCGTACTCCCCAGGCGGGACACTTAATGCGTGAGCTTTGTCACCGAAGGGTTTAACCCCCCCAACAACTAGTGTCCATCGTTTACGGCCAGGACTACCGGGGTATCTAATCCCGTTTGCTCCCCTGGCTTTCGTCCCTCAGCGTCAGTAGTGATCCAGTAAAGCGCCTTCGCGACTGGTGTTCCTCCCGATCTCTGCAGATTTCACCCTTACACCGGGAATTCCCTTTACCCCTATCACACTCGAGCCTAGAAGTTTTGAATGCAGTTCCACAGTTAAGCTGTGGGATTTCACATCCAACTTTCCAGGCCGCCTACGGACCCTTTACGCCCAATAAATCCGAACAACGCTTGCCACCTCTGTATTACCGCGGCTGCTGGCACAGAGTTAGCCGTGGCTTCCTCTGCTGGTACTGTCAAAGCTCTTGATTATTCACCAAAAGCTTGTTCTCCCCAGCTGACAGGAGTTTACAACCCGAAGGCCTTCATCCTCCACGCGGCGTCGCGTCGTCAGGGTTTCCCCCATTGCGAAAGATTCTCGACTGCAGCCACCCGTAGGTGTCTGGACAGTGTCTCAGTTCCAGTGTGGCTGACCATCCTCTCAGACCAGCTACCCGTCTTAGCCTTGGTGAGCCATTACCTCACCAACTAGCTGATAGGCCGCGGGCCCATCCAAGGGTGATAGGTCCTTACGGATCCCCATCTTTCCCCTGCACTTCGAAAAGTGCAGGACGTATCCGGTATTAGCCCGTCTTTCGACAGGTTATCCCGAACCCTAGGGCAGGTAACCCACGTGTTACTCACCCTTTCGCCACTAAACTTCCGAAAAAGCTAGAAGTTCCGTTCGACTTGCATGCCTAATCCACGCCGCCAGCGTTCGTTCTGAGCCAGGATCAAACTCTCCGAAAAGAGTATTTGATCCAAGTCCTGTCTTCCGACAGGACAGTTGCAAAACTTACATTCCGGCTCCGCACACAAAAATGAGAAAGAACAACCCTTCGAGACAAAAATTCCCTTGAAGAGAAAGCGTCAAGAAAGGAACTGCGAAATTTAAAAGAAGTAAAACTGAAAAGACTCGATTACCCCGTTCCCTTTGAGGTGGCGAGTATTATATGAACGGTCCGAACCCTGTCAAGCTTTAATAGAAAAATTTCTGTTATTTTAAATAGGTAGCGAAGTGTACACGCTGACTGGTGATTTTACAAGCCTTTCGGGTCATAAAGTCTGATTTGCCTCTTCGAACGGTTTATATTCACAACCCATTTAAATTAATAGGGTTAACTAAAGTCTAGCAAGACTCCATGGGCGAACAAAAATGCAAGTGTTGCTTACCCTTATACTATTCTACCGTGACAGACTTGGCGAGATTGCGGGGCTGATCAACGTCCCTGCCGTTCAAAACGGCGATCTTGTAGGCGAAGAATTGAAGCGGGATAACGGTCAAGAGCGGGGAAAGGATCTCTAACGTCTTCGGGATCGTAAAAAAATCATCCGACATTTTTTCGAGTTCTTTTTGCCCATGAGTCCCGATCGCGATGACGATGCCGTCCCTAGCGCGGATCTCCTGAATGTTGGAGATCATTTTTTCATAGGTCATGGAATCCGGCGCGATGCAGATCACGGGTTGTTCATGATCGATCAACGCGATCGGCCCATGCTTCATTTCTCCTGCTGCATAACCGTGAGCGTGCGCATAGGAAATTTCCTTGAGTTTTAAAGCGCCTTCAAGCGCCGTCGGATAATTGCATCCTCTTCCCAAGTAAAGAAAGTTGCGACGCGTGTAATGCTTCTGGGCACATGCCTCGAATCTTTTGCTCTCTTTTAAAACCTTGGCGCATTGATCGGGTATTTTTTTGAATTTGCGAAGCAGGTCCTTGAGCTCCGAAGCAGAGATCGTTCTGCGGATCTTGGCCATATGAAAAGCCAGAAGAAGAAGCGTGGCAAGTTGAGCTGTGTAAGCCTTGGTCGAAGCCACTCCTATTTCGGGGCCGGCATGCGTGTAGATAACGGCGTCCGCTTCGCGCGCCACCGTACTCCCGACCACATTGACAATGGCCAAAGTGGTCGCCCCTTTTGCTCTTGCTTCACGCAGCGCTGCTAGAGTATCCGCAGTTTCTCCGGATTGCGTGATCAGGACCACGAGGTCTCCTTGATCGAGAATTGGATCCCCATAGCGAAATTCGCTTGAAACCTGGGTCCGGCAAGGAAGACGGGTGTATTGCTCGATAGCAATAGCTCCGAGCAAACCGGCGTGATAGGCCGTGCCGCAACTGATCATGGAAACCCGTTCTATCTTCCGAAGACGTTGTTGGAATTTTTTATCGAGCGTGTCAAAGAAGATGCTTCCATTTTTTTGAATTTTTTTCGAAAGAATTTTTTTCAGCACTTCGGGCTGCTCGTACATTTCTTTGAGCATGAAGTGGGGAAACCCCTGCTTCTGGGCCTGAGAGGCGTCCCAGTGAACCGTCGATGAGTGGCGTTTGACCCAGGATTTACTCTTGAGAGAATAGATGGAGACTTCTTTCGCGGTGATTACGGCAAGGTCTTCATCTTCGAGGTAAATAACCTGACGCGTATAAGGAAGCAGCGCGGTCACGTCGCTTGCGACAAAATTCTCCCCCTGCCCTAGCCCGATCACAAGCGGGTTGGATCTTTTATACGCGATCAGGGTTTCGGGATCTTCTTTGGAAAAAAGAACGAAGGCGAAAAATCCGTGAAGCTCGCCGACGGCGCGCTTGACTGCGTCAAAAAGCTTGTGGCCTTTACGGTAATAAAAACCGATGAGGTTGACACCCACCTCCGTGTCGGTTTGGGATAAAAAACGTATCTTTTTTTTCTGAAGTGAATTTTTAAGTTCAGCGTAATTTTCGATGATCCCATTATGGACCAAGGCGATCTTGCCCGAGGCGTCCACATGAGGGTGTGCATTTGCACGTGAAGGCTCTCCGTGCGTTGCCCATCGGGTATGTCCGACCCCGATATGAGCTTCGATCGTGAAATCTCCGATCTTCTCTTTAAGGACACCTAGTTTTCCTTTTTCCTTAATAAGAGACAGGCCGCCCTTTTGATAGTCCACGCATGCGATCCCGGCCGAATCATAACCACGGTATTCCAGCTTCTCAAGGCCCTTGATCAGAACTGGTATCGTGTTTCGATAGCCTACATAACCGATAATGCCGCACATGTTCTCCTCCGGAGAAGTTATGAGCATGAGTTCTGAGTTCGGAGAGCAATTCCTGGCTCTGAACTCCGTACTCCGAACTCAAGACGGCGTATTATATACAAGGAATAACGTTTTGACAGATGATTTCCTTTTCAATAGTATGAACACTGAGGAAAAAATCCATGGGACAAAATCGCAGGAAACATTTTTTCATCAACAAACCTCTTCAAACTCGCTTTATGTTAGCAGTTGTTATTCCTCTTTTTTTGATCAATCTTGCGGCGATCGCAGGCCTTTATTTCGGGATCTGGAGCAAGGTCCTCGAAACTTTTTCCGACGAACAAACGCTGAACGATCTTGTGACCGCTTCCCGGATGGTCGAATATGAACAAGCCCGCCATCCCACCGGCACCCCTCAGGATTTTTCCTCTTTGTCTTTTTTCAAGCAAACCGAAAAGCTGGGCCAACGTCAACGCGAAGTCTTCAAAGACATTCTGAATGAAACGAATCGTTCCCTGCTTTGGAAGTTTGCGCTGTTGCTTGTTCTGATCGCGTGGGGAACTATTTTTATTTCCCATAAGATCGCGGGGCCTTTTTTGAGGTTTAGTAAAGCCCTCCATGAGGTTGAAAAAGGCGACTACCGAGCACGAGTTTTTTTAAGAAAACTTGATGAGGGCCACCCCGTCGCGCAAGAGTTCAATGAGGCGATGGAAAAAACGGATCGTCTTCTCTCGGACCTTAAGGCCCTGTCCCTGGAAAAAGATACGCCGCTAGCCGTCACCAGGATCCAAGAAAAACTCTCCGCCGTTCAAACCAGCACTGATGCTTAAACGTCTTGCCTGTTTTTTGATCGCTTTTCTCCTCTTTCTCTCTTCCTGCCCTGTTTTCCTTTCCGCCTCTGAGCCGTCTCCAGCGGACCGAGAACTCCTGGAAAAGATTGAGAAAGATACGTTCCAATATTTCATTCGCCTCTCGAATAAAGATACGGGGTTCACAAAAGATTCTTCCCGAGCGGGGTCCCCGTCCTCGGTGGCAGCGACTGGATTCGCCCTTGCCGCTTATGCGATTGGAGGTTCCCGAGGTTGGATCTCCCCGTCCTATGCACAATCGCGTATCCTTGTAACGCTTTACGCCCTCCGTCACAAAACCGCCCATCAACAAGGTTTCTTTTATCATTTTGTCGATAACCGGACCGGAAAACGCGTCTGGGCATCAGAGGCCTCTTCGATCGATACCGCGCTTGCCGTGGCCGGCGCGCTTCTAGCCGCTCAGTACTATCCTGGTACAGAGATCGAAAAGCTCGCCAAAGAGATCTACGAGCGGGTCAATTGGAAATGGATGATGAACAATTCGGATTTTATTTGTATGGGATGGACGCCGGAATCGAAATTTCTTCCCTATTACTGGGATTCCTATAATGAGCTCATGATCCTTGTAGCGCTTGCGGTCGGCTCTCCTACCTTTTCGGTACCGCCTGCGACCTGGGAACGATGGATGCGTCCCGAGGGGGACTATAATGGCCATAAAGTGATCTTTGCTTCAACGGGCTCTCTTTTTACTTACCAATTTTCACACGCCTATATTGACTTCAGGAAACTGGATGATCGGGGGATCAATTTTTTTAAAAATTCGCGCGAAGCTACCCTGGCGAACCGAGAATATTCTCTGAGTTTTGCAGACCAGTACAAAAGCTACTCGGAATCTTCATGGGGTCTTTCCGCTTCAGTCGGACCCGGGGGTTATAAAGCCTATGGTGGAAAACCTGGTGGCGGGCTTCAAGACGGCACGATCGCGCCTTACGCCGCTCTTTCCTCTATTGTTTTTACTCCGGAATTTTCGACCCAAGCGGCTCGGTTCTTTTTTGATCATTATCAGAAAGAGCTTTATGGAAGTTTCGGGTTCAAAGACGCTTTCAATCTGGACAAGCAGTGGTGGGCTAATGAATATCTTGGGATTGATCAGGGGATCACTTTGCTTATGCTGGAAAACTACTTGAATGGCGAGATCGTGTGGAAGAAATTCATGGAACTTCCGGCTATCAAAAGATGGATCGCGCTTACGGGTCTCGACGAGCGATCTTCTTCCGCTTCCGAAAATTAGCGCCGTTTTTTATTTATTACTACGGGTTAACGGTGCAGCACTGCAAACCTTTGAAATTAAAATAGTGCAGCGCTAGTCTTTTTCTTTCCTTAAAAGCCTTAACGCGAGCTGCATGGCAGCCTCTTCGATGATCTCCCGCGTCAGGTAAGTTCCGTTCTTGATCTCTTCCTTGATTTCGCGGACGCGCCCCAGATTGGGCTCCGCTTCGGTGGGAATCAAACGAAGATATTTCCGGACTTCTTCGCGATCTTTTGCCGCGCTCGTTTTTTCGCTGGGGGCCTGGATCCTGAATTTGGGTCTTTTGGTTTCTGCCACGCTTTGCATTCTTCCTGCCTTTGAGCCACTTGCGGCCGCCTTGGGACAAAACAGCTACACGGCTTCTCTCGCTGTGGCTTTCTTTATATCGACGCAGCGTGACAAAACTTAATGTATTTGCGGCAAATGATCAGATTTTTCCGAAACTCGCCTCTCCGTTCAGGTGTCTAGAGTCAGATGCCCCGCACGACGCATCAGATGTCCGCGCAGGCGCGTCACGACCTTGGTATGGATCTGGCAAACCCTGGATTCGGAAACATCTAGGATCTCCCCGATCTCGCGCAGGGTTAGATTTTCATAATAGTAAAGTACGATCACAAGTTTTTCTTTCTCCGGAAGCTGGTCGATGGCCTCGGCAAGCAACTCCTTCACCTCGCCCTGGTGGACATAATTGAACTGGTCCGTGATCAGGGAATCTTCAATGGTCTGGAGGCGCGAAATGGGCTTATTGCCGTCGTCATTCTGCCATACTTCATCGAGTGACAAGAAAGTCGTCGAATTAAGATCGCTGTAGATGGAATTCAAATCATCAGTTGAGATCTTCAGCGCCTTCGCCACTTCATCGTCCGTAGCCAACCGGCCGTTCTTCTCCTCGAGTTCTTTGCACTTGCGGTCGATCTCGCGGGCCCGTTTGCGCAAAAGGCGGGGCGCCCAATCGAGTTTTCGAAGTTCATCCATGATCGAGCCCCGGACGCGGGAGACGGCATAGGTCTCGAACTTGTTGCCTTGCGAGACATCATATTTATTGATGGCGTCAAAAAGCCCGAGAATGCCATAGCTGACAAGGTCGTTGAACTCCACATTGGGCGGCAATCCGATCGCTACACGGCCAGCCACATATTTCACAAGATAGAGGTATTTTTTTACGATCTCTTCGCGCAAAGAAAGACTTTTGGTCCTTTTGAACTTTTTCCACATCTTGATCTCATCTTCATGCATGGGGGGTCTCCTTTTCGCCTTGGGCAGCCAAAGAACCGTTCATTGGGGGCTCTCCTGCTGTTCGAGGATCTTTTTGATTTGGATCAACGTATAATTCTTAGCCTGCAGGATCTTGATCTGTTCCAAACGATCGAACGTCGATTCATCATAGAGCCGGTGCCCCGAAATGGTCCTGCGGGCCTCGTGGATAAGACCGGCTACGGTATAGTTATGAAGCGTTTGCCTTGAGAGGCTCGTATATTGCATAACCTCTCCGATCTTATAGAGTTTTTCGCGTTTCATAGCGATTTGCTCCTTTTCTTCTCCTGCTGCGAAAGGATGTTCTGAAGAATGCTCAAGGCTTTTGGATCTTCAGGTTCCAGCATGAGCACCTTTTCAGCCGTGAACCGAGCCCGACCGAACTGTCCTTGGGCCGCCAGATCTTCCGCCTGCGAACGGTATTGTTCGAGACGGTCTGAAATTTCCTCTTCGTACATTTTATGGATGAAAAGAGTCTCCGCTTTACCTTCTCTTAGAGCTTTGCTTTTGATCTGGTCGATCAATTCGGAAGCGGCAATGTTATCAGCGTCATAAAGGAAAACTTTTTCTGCGGCAAAAAGCGCGAGGTCGTATTGATTCGCCTCAAAAAGAGCCCTGCCACGTTCGAGCCAGGTTTTGATCTCATCCTGCTTACTATCAGAACTCATTTCCTCGATGGCTTGTGGCAAAAGGTTTTCTTTTTGGCGTTCAATTTCTTTATCAAGAATTTCCGCCATGAGTTTTGATGCTTGCGGGTCTTGAGGATTTTTTTCGAGAATTTGCTGAGCAGAGCGGCGGGCGCTGTAGTATTCGTGGTTGTTGTAGAATGTTTCGGCTTGGGAAAGCGCCGTATCGCGATCGTTCGAGATCACGAAGGAGTCCTGGCCTGTTGCGCATCCTGCCAACAACCCTGTGATGATCATCACCATAACGTGTCTCATAGTTTATAAAATGTAAAGTACACTTTATACTTTACAATCTATAACAATTTCTTTTCCCGTCAACCCAAAAATAAAGAAATTTTAATCAACCACAACTAATAGCGTCTTTCATTGTACAAAAATGCTATATATAGCTATAGCGTGTCTATTATTTTCAGAAAACATTCGGAATGGACGATAACCCCAGCAAAAGATTTCATCGTAGTGGTGTTGCGCGGAGGGAAAAACAATGACCCTGTATGAGAAATTGTTCGACTTAAAATACCGACAAGGCGTGCCGACCTACGAGCTTGCACACCGCTTCCCCGAACATATTCATCGTATCAACGAAGTCGCGTTGCTGGATATTCCGGAAAATACTTTGAAGGAAGTGGTGCGGGAGAAAAAAATCCTTGAGCGATTGGCAAGTTTGAAGAAACGGCTCCAAAAAACGGCCTAGGCGAAAAAATTTCCTTTCGGGCTTTACTTGCTAGAAAAGACGCCCATCTTGCGAAATTTTTGGTAACGTTGTTCCGGCAGTTCTTTTCTGGGGATCTTCTTAAGTTCCTCCAAGGCCTCGTTGACGACCTTACGAAGATTTTCGGCCGTTGAATTAAAATCCCGGTGAGCTCCGCCGAGCGGTTCTGGGATGACGCCATCGATCAAACCAAGGCCGAGCAGATCCTGGCCGGTCAGTTTTAAAGCAGACGCCGCATCCGGCGCACGCGTAGGTTCTTTCCAAAGAATCGCGGCACAACCCTCTGGAGAAATAACGGAGTAATAAGCATTTTCCATCACGAAGATCCTATCCCCTACCCCGATTCCTAAGGCGCCGCCGCTACCGCCTTCGCCTATGACAATACAAATGATGGGAACCTTGAGTTCGCCCATCTCCCTGAGGTTATAGGCGATCGCTTCAGCCTGCCCTCGCTCTTCGGCTCCGATGCCTGGATAAGCTCCCGGAGTATCTATAAAACAAAGAATCGGGAGGTCGTGCTTTTCTGCAAGCTTCATGACCCTGATGGCTTTCCGGTAACCTTCGGGATGGGCGCTCCCGAAACTTCTCATCAGGTTCTCTTTAGTATCACGTCCCTTTTGATGCCCGATGATGCAAACCGGCTCTTTGCCGCCCCACTTCGCGATCCCTGTCACGATGGCCCGGTCATCGCTGAAGCGACGGTCGCCATGAACCTCGACAAAATCGGTCGTCAGAAAGTTGACATAGTCGAGGGTATAAGGACGGAGCGGGTGGCGCGCGACCTGAACGCGCTGCCAAGGGGTAAGGTGGTCAAAAACGTCCTGGATGGCTTTTTCGAGTTTCTTTTCTGCGCTTTTGATCTCCCCGGAAAGATCGATCCCGTCGTGGTTGATCTTGCGAAGTTCGTTGATCTTTTTTTCCATTTCCACGACCGGCCGCTCGAACGAAAGGCAGGCGTCAAAAATATCCCGAGTCCCAAGCTTGATCTTTTCCTTTGTCTCGATCGGCTCGGACGATGTTTTCCCGTTATTTTTTTTCTTCTTATTTTTCTTTTGCATAAAAAAGATGGGTTCCGGTTCAGTCTTGGACAGTGACTTTGGCGCCGAACGGCACAAGGCTGTAGAGCTCTTCGACGTCCTCGTTCATCATGCGGATGCACCCTTCGGATGTTTGAGTCCCGATGCTTTTAGGCTCGATCGTACCGTGAATGCCATAGCCCGGCTTGTCAAAGCCCATCCAGCGCGTTCCGAGAGCGTTCTCAGGGCTCCCGGGAGGAAGAATAGCTCCGGTCTTGAACCAGGTCGGATTCACAAGCTTGTCCTTGATCTTGAATTCGCCGACCGGCGTGCAGTTGTTTTTACCTGTTGCGACGGAATATTTTTTTACGGGTTGGTTGCTCGAGTAAAGCACCAGTGTATTCTTGGACTTATCCACCACGATCGAGAGGGGCGCCGTGTGGATCTTAAGTTTCATTTTGGGATAGATGTTGTCGCTTTTGAGATCGTTGATCTTTTTGATGAAGTCCACGGTGGTATGGTTCTTCCGCGCGATCACATAAAGGCTGTCGCCCGGCTTTACGGTGTAGGAAATGCTATCCGGACCGACCTCCTTAGAAAACAAAGCCTTCCATCGTTCTTTCATTTCCGCCGTGTTGAACGCTGCCGAAGCTTCCGATCTCGGACGAGATTCAACGGATTTTTTCTCGGGAATCGTTGAAGGGGAAGTTTTTGAAGTTGTAACGCTTGCCGGAGCTGCTTGAAACTCTCCCGAAGGGACCAAATCCTTCACCTTTTCATCGCCTGAAACCGTAGCGACGGGTGAGGACTTCGTTTCATCCACAAAAAAATCTTCCTCCTTGAGGGTATCTTTATCGGCTTTTTGTAATTCGTCGGCTGTTGAGCTTTTTTCCGGCTCCAGTGTGGCGAGGGTTTTGTCCGCCGCCTCTTCAGCTTCGGTGTCGGTTGGGACTGCGAATCCTATGGCTGGCGTTAAAAGTAATGCGACGATCAAAATATTAAGAAAGATTTTTTTCATGGTTCTCCTTTATCCGCAAAAAAGAAAAGCTATGGTAATTCCTAAAAAAGCACCGGCAATAACCTCAAACGGCGTGTGACCGAGAAGCTCTTTGAGACGCTTTTCGGGGACAGCGCCTTTAGCGTAGAATTCATCCACGATCTCGTTGAGGATCTTGCCCTGCCAACCCAAATGCCGGCGAACTCCGGCGGCATCGAACATTGTGATAAGACACAGGATCAGTCCTATTAAAAAAGGGATGCTCTTGAAACCATAGTAGAGCCCTACCACCGTCGCGAGACTTGCCACGGTCGCGGAATGCGCGCTTGGCATCCCACCCGTATCAAAAAGCCAACGAACATCAAACTTTTTTCGGCTCGCACCGCTCAAGATCACTTTGAGAGCCTGAGCCACGAACCAACTCAAAAAAACAGCAACAAAAGCTTTTTCGCTATGGAATGGGGGGTTCACGATTGCAATCATAGATCTTTTGGAAAACCAGGAAAAGGGTTGACGCCTTTCTTATTTATGCTTTATAATCATAAATAATATAATTTTTTAATATCTCTCTTTGCTGGCCTCCCGCAATGAGGGTTTTATTATAGGTTTAGCCCATTTAAAAAGCAAGTTTGTTTCTCGGCCCAAAATAAGGAAAAATCTCGAATGATACGCATTAAAAGCGCTTTTGCCTTGGGCATTCACGCCCTCCCTGTGGATATTGAGGTTGATATCAGTAACGGTCTCCCGCAGCTTATTCTGGTGGGGCTTCCGGACGCGAGCATTAAGGAAGCGCGGGAAAGGGTTCGGATTGCCATCAAAAACAGCGGTTTCCATGTCCCCCCGGACAAGATCACGATCAATCTCGCCCCCGCAGACATTAAGAAAGAAGGTGCCGCATTCGATTTCCCTATTGCGCTTGGGATTCTGGCATGCCATGGCGTCATTCCTCCCGAAAGTCTTGCCGGTCATACTTTTCTCGGTGAACTAGCGCTTGATGGAACTCTTCGCCCCTTAAAAGGTGTTATTGCGATCACAACGGGCTTCAAGGAGTCGTCTTTCATTCTTCCGTTTGAAAATGCTGAAGAAGCGGCGTTGGCCAGAGATGTCGCGGTCTATCCGGTCAAGAACTTGCGAGAAACGGTGGACTTCTTGTTGGGAAACCGATCGGTTGAACCTCTCCGGAACCTTCCCTACCGAAACAAAGCTTTATCTCAAAACTTGCTTGATTTTTCGGAAATCCGGGGTCAGCAGGCCGCTAAACGGGCTCTGGAGATCGCGATAGCTGGAGATCACAAAATTCTTTTCATCGGCCCCCCGGGCAGCGGAAAGACCATGCTCGCCAAGCGTATCCCGACGGTTCTTCCTCCCATGAGCTTCGAAGAAGTCTTAGAGATCACTAAGATACACAGCATAGCGGGACTTATGGCCCAAGGAGATTGTCTTGTTTCCGAGAGACCTTTTCGTTCCCCTCATTACACGGCATCAGCGGTTGCCTTAACGGGGGGCGGCACTTCTCCCCGCCCCGGAGAGATGTCTCTTTCCCACGGCGGGGTCCTTTTTCTTGATGAGCTCCCGGAATTTAGACGCGATGTACTGGAAACGCTTCGAAGTCCATTAGAAGACGGTTGTATTACGGTCTCACGCGCCAAAAGCCAGGTCACCTTCCCTGCCAACTTTCTGCTCGTTGCCGCTATGAATCCTTGTCCTTGTGGCTATCTTGGCGACACGCGCAAAACCTGCCGGTGTTCACTGGGACAGATCTACAAATACCGATCTAAAATTTCAGGACCTATCCTCGACAGGATCGATATTCACATCGAAGTCCCAGCCCTTTCATTCCAAATCCTTACAGGACAAGAACCCGTGGAAGATTCGGCAACGATTCGTAAGCGGATCTGCAAATGCCGGGAAATACAGAGGTTGCGTTACCAACGACGGTCCTATAAAACAAATTCCCAAATGTCTCCTAAAGATATCAAAGAGTTCACAACGCCGGACCTTCAGGGCCAGAAACTCATTGAAATGGCCATGAAAGAGCTTCATCTCTCCGCCCGGGCGTATTACAAGATTTTGAAGATCGCACGCACCGTGGCAGATCTGGACAATAGCGAGCAGATACAGTCCCACCATATTGCTGAGGCTATTCAGCATAGGAGTTTAGATCGGCAGTTGCATGGGTGATGTCTGTCCCCAAAAGGGTGGCTGTCACCTACCCCTGTCACTTTCCTTGCGTTCCTTTATCGCATTCATGACTCAGCTTACTGTGAAAGAAAAAGTGCTTTTTTAGAATGTTCTATAAAATAACGGGTTACATTGCTGAACACTTCTTTCATCAGAATGTTCCGCATCGCATTCCCAAGAACAATAAGATCGGCATTCCATTCCTCGGCATGTTTAAGCAATACATCCGGGCTGTTCTCTGAAAATTGCATCGCATCCGCAGAAAAACCGTGGGCCTGACAGTAGGATACACCTTCGCGCAGGATCGGAGCTGCCTCTTCGGGACTCTTGCCGAAACAAGCAACTCGGCACAAAACGTCCGGCCACAATCGGCATTGAAGGAACTGTTTCATGGCTTCCGCAGAGTGGAGGCTGCCACTGTAAGCAATCAGAACGCGTTGGATAGGCCGGTATTGGTCGGGAATCGTTAACATGGGTCGAACCCCCTCACGAACCAAACGCTCCAACACATGTTCGGGTTCTTTAATCACATGGTAATCAAAAAGCGTGTTTAAACCGATGATGATCAGATCATGATACCGCGCCTTTGAGATCATGATGGGAATGGGATCACCCGTTTCATGTTCCACACAATAGGCAATCCCTCCAACATCACACATAGCAGTAAATTGGGTCGTTTTTTCCTGGATCGCATTGTTTGTCTTTGCAATACGCACATCATATTCATCGATAGCAGAATAGATGCCGCCTGGGAGTATCGGACCCATATCCCCGATTTTTTTTAAATCGACCAAGGTAACGCCCGTAAGCACCGCATCGTGGCCCTTGGCTAGTTCCACGGCATATTTGATCACCGAATCCGAGGCCGGTGTTTTATCAAGCTCCACAAGAATTTTTTTAATCACGGCTCTACTCCTATAGCTCACAACTAAACCCGTTTTCGACAAGAAAATCAGGCTGCGCACGGGAGAATACGAATTTGAAGTTATGGCTTATCCTTCCACCGGC
>AMWB02021067.1_pt1 | contig 16011 bp, 25 predicted proteins | sample 200311 | NCBI WGS metagenome assembly AMWB02 (sample SAMN02737377, study PRJNA173069) | bioreactor metagenome | biome: anode biofilm in microbial fuel cells | place: USA: California | collected 2010-12-16 | reverse complement strand
GAGCGGATGCTGCTGGACGCCTACGGGGTGGAAAGCTCCAGGCAGATGAGCGTCTACCAGCTTATCGACCTGCTGAAGTACCTCAACTACGAGCAGAAAAGCCCGTCCATGCTGCGGCGGCCCGCGACCACCCAGGCCGGCGGGAAGGTGACGCGCCTGGCTTCCGTCGGCGAGCACCGGAAGATCCTGGCGCTGTCGGATCTCATCTGCTGGCGGACGGAGCACGGGTTCACCGCATGGCTGAAGGCCCGGTACGGCATGCCGCAGGTGCGCACATCGGCCGAGGCGGGCAAGGTGATCGAGGGGCTAAAAGCCATGTTTGAGCGGCAGATGGAAGAGGAATGCGGCCCGGGGTGGCGCGAAATGGACCACGACCGGCAGATCATGGAATACATCCGGAGGCACCCATGCCCGAAAAGCGAATAGCGGATGTGCGCATCCGGTGCGAGCATTATGGCTGCGACATCTCCGCCAAGATGTGTTTTGGCAGGCAGCACATTGGGAAAACCGGATGGCGCGGGGAACGGTATTCGTTCAAGGCGCTGCCGAAAGACGAATTCTGCATGAGCGGAAAATGCATCCAGGGCCAGCGCGTCCTGAAATATCTGGAGGATGGAAACATGGAACGGATCAGCCAATACGTCACAACGACACCCATTCCCACCGTAGGGGCGGGGTCCAAACCCGCCCCCTACAAGGAGAAAACCAAGATCATGAAGTCGGAAAAATCGCCTGCCGGTGCTGCTGGCACGCCGCCCGCTACGCCAAATGTAGCCATTGCTACGCCAAATGTAGCCCCGGCAATCCCGGTTAAAACCAAGGTCTGCAATTACTGCAAAGAGACGAAGCCCCTGGGGGATTTCAATCGGGACGCGTCCACCCAAGACGGACACGATCGGTTTTGCCGCGTTTGCAAAACGGCGAAAAACCGGGAGGCTCGGGCGCTGAAAAAGGCAAACGGCGGGATCACAAGACACCCGCTGTACGCGGCAGCGTCGCAACCGTCGCCTCCGGTGCGCGCTGTTCCGCCGACGCCGGCCCCGAACAGCGTCGTCACCCTCGATTTCGCCTGCTGCCCGTCGGTGCTGGAGACCCTGGAGCGGATTTCCAGGGAGGAGTTCCGGACACCCGGGCAGCAAATCCTCTATTTTTTGTCCAAACATATGGCCGCAAAGGAGGCCCTCCGTGGAACAGAAGCGCAAGCGAGATAACGCCGAGGAGATGAAGGTCAAGGTGCTCATGGCCATCACCCGGCACATCGGCGCGTCCCAGAAGATCCCCATGACGCGCCTTTATGAGCAGGTCTACGACCGCGAGTGGTCCGACAAGATCAACGACACCCGCAGGTTGCGCGATGCCATCACGACGCTGAGGAGAGAGGGGATCCCCATCATCTCCGACGCCAGCCACAATTCCGGCGGATACTACCTGGCGTCTGCCGGGAGCGAGCTGGAGAAGTACATCACCGGCGAACAGGGGGCCGCGTGAGGGTTCCATGCCCAGCTTGCGGCGCCGTGTTCAGCCTCGACGCTGCGCTTAACGACGCCAACGCCAGGCGGGCTTTTGCCACGCTGGGCAACATCCCGGGCGATGTTTCAGGGCAGGTTCCGCAGTATCTGGGCCTGTTCCGGGTTCCCGGCGCCGCAAGGGGGATGCCCTGGGGCAAGGCGGCCCGGCTGTGCGCGGAGATCCAGGCGTTGGTCTCAACCGGCTGGGTCGGGGTCGGGAACATGCCCGCAAGGCCCGCCACGCCTTCCATGTGGGCCGCCGGCATGCGACAGATGGTGGAGGCCAGGGACGCGCTCAAGCTCCCCATGACGAGCCACAAGTACCTCATCAAGATCGTCTGGGACATGGCCAACGACCAGGACCGGCGGCACGAGGTCCGAAAAAACAAGGCGGAACGCGACGGAACCCTGGCTGCGGCCAACGCGGCCGGCCGCGCCAGAGCCGACCCGGAACCGTTCGGGGGGATGACGCCGGAGGAGATGCGGAAAATCAAGGAGGAAAACCTGAAAAAGCGAAAGGCGAAAGAACAATGACCAGAAAAGAGTTGGCGGATGCGATTGCGGAGAAAACCGGAACGTCGAAACGGTGGGCGGACGACTGCGTGGAGACGGTCCTGGATGAGATCCGGGCCGCCCTGGTGCGCGGCGAGGATGTCACCATCCGGGGGTTCGGCGTCTTCAAAGGGGTTGCCCGAGCCGGCAGAATCGCCCGCAATATCAGGACCGGCGAGATGATCGAGGTTGCGCCCAGGCGCGCCGTCAAATTCAATCCGTCCAAGGACCTGAAGGATGCGTTGAACGCATAACCTGAATGGGCACGGCGCGCCGTGCTCATTTCCAGTGGCATAAGGCGGATGAGCAATGAGTATTTACGAGATCATAGCAATCACGATTGTGTTCGGGTTCATGGTTGGGTTTCTTGTCGGCGGGCTTTACTGGTGAACTTTGGATGACAGATGCAGATAAATATCAAACCGGGTGTAGTTGTTGAGGAAGGAGATTGAACGCGATGAAATCATTTTTTAATCTGGCGATGATGGCCTGCGCTTTGTTAATCGCCAGCGCCTGCCTTGCGGCGTCGGTGACTTTTGAGGTTGATACGCTCGATCAAGAATATGACGCGATCGAGCTTTTCCTGGCAAACAAGCCAAGGGTGATCGACGTGACCCAACCCCCGGCGTATTCGGGTATGGCAACGCGCTTTACCGTCTCCAATCTTGCGGACGGCCAGACGTATGACTTTGCGGCAAGGCTCAAGCATGGGGATCTGGCCAGTGAGCTTAGCAACATCATCACGCACAAAACGCCGATTGCCGCGACAACCAACAAGCCGCCGCAGATGGCGTTCGTAGGGTATACCGATACGGGCGGGGTTATCCTTTCCGTTGAAGACTTTAATCAAACGTACGACTCGATCCGGCTCCACGGCGCAAAAGACGGCGAGCAGATCAACTGGAGCGTTGCCGGGTTCTATGTCGGAAAAGACAAGCTGATTACCGTGACGGGGTTGCCAAGGGGCGAGCGGTGGAAATTCGAGGCGGTTTTGCGCACCGGGCAAACGGCAACGGCACCGTCCAACACGGTCATTGTGGACATCCCCGCTGTGCAGGTACTCGCAGCGCCGGGGTTGATGATCATCAAGGTGGAGTAATCCGGAGGAACATGGGCGGCGGTCAACAGGCGGAACATGGTGACTGGGCCGGTGTCAGGGAGGAGGACCTCCCGCCGGACACGGCGGCCCTGGTGGCTGAAATCGGCATCGAGGCCGTCATTGTCCTCCATCGGCGGTTCGGCGGCGGCGAGATCTATTTTCACAAGATCGAAACGATTTTCCGCAAGGCCCGGAACCGGGCCGTCCGGAAGGAGTTCGACGGCGCGAACCACGCGGAGCTGGCCCGCAAATACGGGATCACGGAAATGCAGATCAGAAACATCCTGGGAGGGTGAATGGAGGAGTTGCATGGAAAACAATAATGAATACCTCGGCGTCGGGACCAAGGTCGAATGGACGATCGCGAAGAGGAGTAAAAAAAGTGTTCGCTTGTCTCAACAGTTTGGCGAAGTGGTCGATTTTAAAGATGGATGGGTCGTTGTTAAAATGAGAAACAATCATCGAGTGGTTAAGCATCCATGCGAATTACACCGAACCGGATCAGGGCCAAACCTTCTCACAAGATTGATTACGGGCGAATAGACCCAGAACCCCGCCGCCCGGCGGAGTTTTTACGACCAAGGAGCGCGGCACATGAAACTCGAGATGCTGCAAGCTCGGAGCAGCTTGGAAAAATTGAAGTGGTGAAGGCCCTTACGTAATCCAACCCAAGACCCTTTTCCCGGCGCCGGGAAAAGGGTCCAAGGCATATCAAAACCACCCCGCTCGGCACAACCCACCCAAAAGTTCCCAACCAGGACGAAAATTTCCGGCATCCCATTGAGATAGTAAAGCGTTTTCCTATTTTCCCGCGCCCGGCCAGGGTAGCCCCATAATAAGAACATTTTGAGGGGTGAACATGATTGAATTCTTAAAACAAGCCTGGTTTTGGCTGCGCCCAACACTGGGACTGATCCTGGACGCCGCTGGGCCTGTGCTGGCGTCTGCCGCCGTCGAGGTGGTGCGCGAACTGATGGATACGGAGATGGATGGCGGCGACCGCCGCGAGGTGGCGCAGTACGAGATCAAGCAGCGGTTGAGACGGGCCGGCGCCGAGGCGACGGAGCGCGCCATCAACGCGGCCATCGAGGCGGCCGTGATCCAGATCAAGGGGCGGTGAGGTGGTGTGCGTGGCGGAGCTTGTTGGGTTGGATATCGAGCTGTTAAAGGCCGCCATGAACCTGGGCGGCGTTGTTTTTTTCGGGACCCTGATCATGCTGCTGCTCTACCGGCTGATGAGCCGGTTCGGCGGCTCCCTGGTGGGCGCCATCGTCAAGGCGTCGGACGCCATGACCTGCCAGGCCCAGTGCATCTCCGAGCTGAAGGACTGCATCAAGCAGCAGGCGGAGATGGGCGGGAACGACCACCGGGAGATCATCCTGGGGCAGCAGGTGATGGCGGAGGAGATGAAACGGATGATCGTGCAGATGCAGCGGCTTGAGGGCGGGAGGGAATGATGGAGGACAGGGCGAGCGAATTTCCGCGGATCCGGTACTGGATCCTGAACATCCTTTCCCCGGCGTACCCCAACCCGGTGGACTTCCTCCTGCTCCGGAAAACCCTGAGCAACTTCGGGTTCGCCATGTCCGACCGGGACCTGTGCGCCTTCGTCTCCTACCTCAAGGAGCGGGGGTACGTGACGATCACCGAGCACGAGGCCTACAGGCTCCGGATGGTGGCCATCACCGCCGACGGGCTTGACTGCCTCGACGGGCGGCGTCAGGACAGCGGGGTCTCCCGTGCCTGAAGACTGGAAGGAGCTGCGCGAGCTGCGCGAGCGGGCCTACAGGGCCTGGATCGACTGCGGGCAGAACCTATCCGAGGCCCAGCGGTCCCTGGAGAACTCCGGGTACGTGATCTCCCGGAAGAGCCTCCAGGAGTGGAAGGCCAAGTATGACTGGCCCGGCCGCGCCGCGCGCGCCGAGGCCGAGGCCAGGCGGATCGATGACGCCGTTTCCGAGCCGAGCCTGATCGACGCCCTGGTGGAGCAGAAGAACCGGTACGAGCAGTATTTCCAGAGTCTCCAGATGGGGAAGGTGGACAACCAGGCGACGTTCGCCTATGCCGCCATCCTCAAGGCCATCCTGGACATGCGGGACAAGGCGGCCAAGAGCGCGCCCGAACCCATGCCGGAGATCCTTGTGCCGATCAAGACCCCGGAGGATGCCATCGCGGCCATCCGCGAGGCCCTGGAAATACGGGTCAACCGGATGCTGGGCGCCCCGGAGAAAATCGCCCCGGCAGCGCTGAAGCAGCTCAAGGAAAGCTTCGAATTCCTGGAAAAGATGGCGTCGAAATACCGATCCGAGGAGCCGGCAGAGGCCGCCGGCATCTCCTGCGAAACCATCGACCGCATCCGCAAGGAGATCATGGGCGTCTGATGGGCAACGCGAAGATCAAACCCAAGAATCCAGCCGCCATGTTCCTGGAATACCAGGCCCGGTGGGTGTCCGACCAGGCCCGCCTCAAGCTCATGGAGAAAAGCCGGCAGATCGGCATTTCCTGGGGCACTGCCTACGGGGCCGCGGAGCGCACCGGCCGCAAGGACGCCCGGAACGACCAGTGGGTGTCGAGCCGGGACGATTTGCAGGCGCGGCTTTTCCTGGAGGACTGCAAGATGTTTGCATCCCTCCTCGACCTGGCCGCTCGGGACCTTGGGGAGAGGGTCATCGACGAGGAAAAGAAACTCTCCGCCTATGTGCTCCAGTTCGCCAACGGGAAACGGATTCACTCCATGAGCAGCAACCCGGACGCCCAGGCGGGCAAGCGGGGCGGCCGCATCCTGGACGAGTTCGCGCTCCATCCGGACCCAAGGAAGCTCTGGTCCATCGCCTACCCCGGCATCACCTGGGGCGGCGGCATGGAGGTGATCTCCACCCACCGGGGGAGCGCCAACTTTTTCAACGACCTGATTCGGGAGATCCGGGAGCGAAACAACCCAAAGAAGATCAGCCTTCACACCGTGACGCTTCAAACCGCGCTGGACCAGGGGTTCCTCTACAAGCTCCAGTCGAAGATTCCGGAGGACGATCCGATCCAGGAGATGTGCGAGGCCGAGTATTTCGACTTTATCAAGTCCGGATGCGCCGACGAGGAGAGCTTCCTCCAGGAGTACATGTGCCAGCCGGCCGATGATGACGCGGCGTTTCTGACCTACGACATGATCGCCTCGTGCGAGGATCCTGGGGCCTTTGTGGACATGCTTAACTGGGCAATAGACGCAATCACTGGGCCGCTCTTCGTCGGGGTTGACATCGGCCGGAAGAAGGATCTGACGGTGATCTGGGTGCTGCAACTCCTGGGGGACACCTTGTGGACTGTGTACGTCGGCTGTCTGAAGAACATGCCAAAGCCAGAGCAGGAAAAGGTGCTTTGGCCGATTATTGAGTCCGCGGGCGTTTGTCGGTGTTGCATCGATGCGACCGGCCTCGGCATCGGCTGGGTGGACGACGCCCAGGCGAGGTTCGGCCCCCGGCGGGTGGAGGGGGTGACCTTCACCCAGCGCGTCAAGGAGAGCCTCGCCTACCCCGTTCGGGGCCGGTTCGAGGACCGGACGATCCGGATACCCTTTGACCCAAAGGTGCGGGCGGACTTGCGCCAGGTGCGCAAGGAGACGACAGCGGCCGGGAACATCCGGTTCACGGCCGAACGCACTCCGGACGGGCATGCGGACCGGTTCTGGGCGCTTGCCCTGGCGGTCCACGCGGCGGGCGGGCCTTCCGGCCCCATCGAATTCGAAAGCACCGGGCGTCGGCGGGCTGCTGCCGGGATGAATGGATACCTGAATGTCAGATAAGCGCATACCCCAGGAACTCCGCGACGAGATCGCGACCGCGGCCAAGGACATCGACATCTTTGCCGGCTGGCTTTTTCGGCTCGAAAACCCGGACCCGGTGCTCCGGACGGAGGCTTCCGGCAAGGGGCTCCGCGTCTACGACGAGGTGGCCCGGGACGCCCATGCGGGCTCCGTGCTGCAAACAAGGGCGCTTGCCGTAGCCGGCCGCGAATACGACGTGCTGCCGGCATCGGACGACGACGGGGACGTGGAGATCGCGGCCTTTGTCAAGGACGCGCTGACGGACGCCAACCTGACCCAGGGCTTGCAGGAGCTCGGGCAGGCCGTGCTGTACGGGTATTTTGTATCCGAGGTGATCTGGACCGAGCGCGATGGCCGGGTCGTCCCAGGGAAATTCATCGGGAAGCACCCGCGGCGGTTCATCTTCGACATGGACCGCAACCTGAGGATGCTGACCCCGCAGAACATGATCGACGGCGAGCCGGTTCCCGATCGGAAGTTTATCACCGTCTCCTACGGATCCACCGACAACCCCTATGGCAGCGGCCTCGGGCAGAAGCTCTGGTGGCCGGTATGGTTCAAAAAGAACGGCATCAAGTTCTGGCTGACCTTCCTCGAAAAATTCGGCTCTCCCACGGCGGTCGGAAAGTACCCGACGGGCACGGCCGCAGACCAGCAGGCCGCGCTCCTAGACGCCATCGACGCGATCCAGAACGACGCCGGCGTGAAGATCCCCGACACGATGGCTATCGAGCTGTTGGAGGCGACCCGGGGCGGCGATGCCGGGTACCGGGAGCTGTGCGAATATTTCGATCGGCAGATCTCAAAGGCGGTCCTGGGCCAGACGGCCAGCACGGAAGGCACGCCCGGAAAACTGGGCAACGAAGAGGCCCAGGAGGACGTCCGGAAAGACATTCTCAAGGCCGACGCCGACCTGCTTTGCGAGCACCTCAACGCGACGGTGGTCCGGTGGATGGTCGACATCAATTTTCCGGACGCCGATTATCCCACCATCTGGATCCGGACCGACGACGATGAGGACCTCAACGGGCTCGCCGCTCGGGACAAGATTTTGTCCGTGGATATCGGCCTGCCGATCACGACGCGCTATTTTTACGACACCTACGGCATCCCGACGCCAGAGGATGGGGATGAACTGGTGTCTGCACCGAAGCCTGCTCCGGCCCCGCCCGGCCCGCCCATGAACGATGGGGGCGGCGCCGGGTTTTCAGATCAGTCCGGAGAAACAATAGACGACAAAGCCGACGCCGAGGAGAGTATCGAAGCGCCGCTGATCGCCGCCATGAACCGGGCCGACAGCCTGGCGGACGAGTCCGTCCAGGATGGTGTCCGGGTTTTCAAAAACATCGAGCGACGGTTTGCATCCTGGATGCGGAATCAAGCCTCGTTTGAATCCGCCGCGGCAGCCTTGTCCGCAGGCGGGTTCCGGCCCGATATGGACGAGTTCGCAAGCGTCCTGGCCGAGTACCTGGAGCGGGCCGAAAGGTTCGGGTTTACCGCCCAGGCGGCAGGTGAGTTTACAGAGATTCTCTGGGGCCCAGGGACGCCGTTCGAGACGGCCGTGGATTATTTCAAGGCCCGGGCGCTGACCATCGCGGAGATCACGGAAGAGACGCTGATCGAAAGGATCAAACAGATGCTGATCGACGCGATGGACCCGGAGACCGGGCCGGTGACCCTTGACGAGTTCATTGCAAACGTGGGGGACAGCTTCGGCCGGTACGGGTACAGCGAGATCGGCGCCTGGCAGATTGCAACGATCTTCCGCACCAACATCCATGTTGCCTACAGCGGCGGGAGATACCGGCAGATGCAGGCAGTGACCGAAAGGCGGCCCTACTGGCGATACTCGGCGGTGCTCGACTCCTCCACGCGGCCGGCCCACCGGGCGGTTCACGGCAAGATCTTCCGGCACGACCACCCCTTCTGGCGGGCATGGTACCCGCCCAACGGGTTCAACTGCCGGTGCATGGTCTACACCGTGAGCGACCGGCAGATGGAGCGCAACGGATGGGCGGTGGACAAGGAAGACCCTACCGGCAAACTGTTCGAACCTATTGACGTGAAGACGGGCAACACGATGCCGGCCCGGCTGATGATGCCCGACCCCGGCTGGAGCGAACCCCATGATTTCCAGAGATAGGAGCGCAAGGCCCATGAATCGAAACCGCTATTTCAAAATTGGAATCATCATCATAGCCATAGGCATCGCGATCGCGGCATGGGTGCTTGCGCTTGCAGCGATCGCGGGCTCGGCAGAGACCAGCGTGTACGCCATCTCCGTGACGGAAGGGGCCGGGTTTGATGCCGGTGTCGGCCTTGCGGCCGAGTACGCCAAGCGGTGGGAGCATATCGGGTTTGCGCTGGATGGAAAGGCTCTCAACCAAAAGAAACACAACGCCGATACCGGATGGAAGTATGGCGTAGGAGCACAGGGGCGTATCTATTACGACCGGCTGTATATCGGCGCCGGCGGGGCATACTCCGGGTATGACAGCGAATTCGAAAACGGGACGCATTGGGAAAAATCGGCGGTGTGGCCGGTGGCTTCGGTCGGGTTCGACGCTGAAAACTATGATCTTTGGGCAACCCACTATTTCGAAGAGAACGAAACCGAAAACGAAATTCAGTCCACGAAGGTCGGGGCGTCTTGTGTGGCTTGGGGCGGCGTGAAAACATTCATCGAGATCGCGCATGTCCAGTACACGCAGGCCGGGGAACGGGATGACGACATCATCGCCACCGTTGGCGCCGGGTGGCAGTTTTGAGCCAGACCATCCACATCCGCATCGGCGGGGACGCGCCAGGCAAGGTGGCGGAGATGATCCGCCGCGCGGGCGATCTCCGGCCGGCCATGAACGAGATCGGCGAGATCGTCCAGGCCAGCATCATCCGCAATTTCGATGACGGCGGCAGGCCGTCCCGGTGGCGGCCGTTGAAACCCGCCACCATCGAGGCCCGGAAGAAGCAGAATAAATGGCCCGGGAAGATTCTGGTCCGGACCGGCAACCTGAAGCGGATCCACTACAAGGCGACAAAAGACCGGGTCACCGTAAGTCCGTCGGCCCAGGCCGGTGATTACGCTGCGGTGCACCAGTTCGGGGCGCGCCGGGGGAGTTTCGGGACGGTTGCGGCCAGGGTCAAAAGCCACCTTCGGAACATCCGCGGGAAGCAGGTCCAGGTCAAGCCACATGCCCGACGGATGAAACTCCCCTGGGGGGACATCCCGGCCCGGCCCTTCATGCTGGTCCAGGACGAGGACGTGGCCGACATGACGGAGGCTGTCTCGGATTATCTGATGGGCACGGGGATCGGATGACGATCAAGGATGAAATGCGCCGGCCGCCCTACTATATCCGGAACATCTTCGATGAAGATGAGATCGAGCGGTTCTGCATCATGACGGTGGACGGGGTATTGAGTGATTCGGCTGCGGTCGCGGAGATCCGGAGGCGGAAGACAGCCAGGCGGAACGGGCCGGAAACCGGGGTGATCGAGATGGATTCGAACACGGATTGAGGGGGTTGGGTTATGCAGTTTACAGGATTTGACGATTGGATTGAGATTTTTCGGGGCGGGGTACAGCGGGATTCGACCGGTGCCGAACACGACGGAGACGAGTTGATCGCTGCTGCCGTGGCCGGGTTTGACCCGAAGTTCCACGAACCCCCGGTGGTGGTCGGACACCCCACGGCAAACGGCCCGGCCTATGGCTGGGTGGCGGCGTTGAAGAGCGAGACGGCCGGCGGCGTAAGGGTGTTACTGGCCAAGATCAAGGACGTGGTCCCGGAGTTCGCGGACCTCGTGAAACGGAATGTTTACAAGAAGCGATCCGCGGCATTCTACCCGGACGGCCGCTTGCGCCATGTGGGGTTTTTAGGCGCCGCGCCGCCTGCGGTGAAAGGCCTTGCGGATCTCAACTTCAATGACGAGGGGGGTGAGTCCACCACCTTCGAATACCAGGAGGTGCCAGCAATGGCGACATTTACTCAGGAGGATTTGGACGCCCGCCTCGCCTTGCAAAAGCAGGAATTGGAGCGGGAAGCGCAGGCCCGGGAGGCGCGGTTCGCCGAGGACGCCAAGGTGGCCGAGGCAAAGGCGGCCGAGGCGGCAAGGGCTGCGGCGGCGGCGGAGTTTGCCGAAAAGGAGCGCCGGATGCAGCAAGAGGCCCGGAATAAGGACATCCGGGCCTTTTGTGACGAGATGGTCAAGGAGGGGCGCGTGATCCCGGCATGGATCAAGTCCGGGCTCTGCACGTTTATGGACGCCCTTGACGCGGAGGCCGGCATCGTCTTTTCCGAGAAGGGCAACAAGGAGACCGGGCTCGATTTTTTCAAACGGTTCTTGAAGGGGCTCCCCAAGCAGGTTGAATTCGGGGAGATCGCCACCCGGGATAAGGACGTTTCCGGCGGGGACGCCGGGGAGAAGCTGGGCGCGATCGTCCGGGAAATCCAGGAACAGAAGCAAATCAGCTACGGCGCCGCCTTCTCCGAGGCCCAGCGCCGCCACCCGGACCTTGCGGCCGAATACGCCGCTGAACTGAAATAAGGGGGAATCATGGCAACGGAAAACGGAATTCTCGATTTGAGTTTCGAGGCTGGGGAGGATCTCAGCGACGATCAATACCGGATCGTCCGGCTGGCGTCCGGCAAGGTCTACCGGCCGGACAACGCGACCGACCACCCCCTGGGGATTCTCCAGAACGCCCCGGAATCCGGGGAGGCGGCCAGGGTCAGGCTGATCGGCGTGAGCAAGTGCCGGTTCGGCGAGGCCGTGGCCGAAAACGAGTGGGTGAAGCTGGAATATGTGTCCGCCGCCGACGCCGGCAACGGCATGGACGCCGACGTGGCCCTGGATCTTGCCATCGGCCGGTGTATCAAGGGCGGCGGCGACGGCGAGCTGGGGGAGGTGCTTCTCTCCGGGGCGGTCCACCAGGTCAACGCGGCGAGCTAACCGCTTACCAAGAGGAGTTGAAACATGACGATCAAAGAACAAATCATCGCGGGGCCGCTGGCCGGTGTGTCCATCGCCTACAGGAACATGGACTATGTCGCCGACAAGGTGTTCCCGACCATCGACACCAACGATCCCAAGGTCAAGATTACGAAGTACATCCGCGGGGACTGGTTTCGGGACGAGGCCGGGATCCGGGCCGCCGGCGCCCGGGCGAACCGCGGGGCGCCCAAGACCACGAACGTTTCCGTTTCCACGGATGAGTACGCGTTCGCATCCGAGGTGACCGACGAGGACCGCCGGTTTTCCAAATCCCTCGGGGCGCCCGTGCTCCAGCCGGAGACGGATGCGATCGAGTTCGCGGCCGACAAAGTTGACCTTAAGAAAGAACGCCGGGTTGCATCCCTCATCACCTCCGGGACGTGGGCCGACGGGGTCTCGGGAGGCGCCGACGCGGAGGGGCTTTGGAGTCCTGGCGGGTCGACCAACACCTTTCTGACCGACATCGAGACCGGGCGCAAGGCCGTCAGGTCCTATATCGGGCGCAACCCGAACGTGCTGCTCCTGGACGACGCCACCTTCGGCGCGCTCAAGGAATGCGAAAGCGTGCTGGAAAAGATCAAATACACCCAGCGCGGCGTGTTGACCAAGGAACTCCTGGCGGCCATGCTCGACCTGGACGAGGTGCTCGTGGGCAAGGCGGTCTATTCCAGCGCAAACGAAAAGGCGGACGGCACGGACCTTACCCTGGTGGACATCTGGACGGTCAACTCGGGCAAGGGCATGGGCTTTTTGGCCTACCGCCCCCAGCGCCTCGGGATGAAGGTGCAGTGCGCCGGCCTGCAATACCGGGTCAAGTACGAAAACGGCCAGGCCAGACGGACCAGCACTTGGCGGGAACCCGCGGAGCACAAGGACCTATACGAGGTGGCGGAGGATACCGATATCGTGCAGATCGACGCCTACGCCGGCTATCTCTGGAAAGACACCTACGCGACTTAATAGGGGGTGCCCCGATATGCTGATCCGATATGACGGCCCGACGGAAACCGTGGTGGTCGGGGGCTTCGGCCCCCACGCCCGGGGAACCGTGAGGGCATACCCGGACGACGTGGGCCGGGAGCTGCTGGCAACGGCCAACAGGCAACGGTTTGTCGAGGTGGCGCCCGATCCGGATGACGAGGTGCCGAAACCGAAGCGGGCAAGGGCTCAAAAAGCCTGACCCAACGGAGTTGACCCATGAGCTACTGTTTGAAAGCCGATATCCTGGAGCAGGTCGCCACGGCGGACCTGATCGACCTTACGGACGATGCCGGGGCCGGGATCGTGGATGAAAGTGCCGTGACCCGGGCAATCGATGACGCAGACGCCGAGATCGACAGCTACCTCGGGGCGCGCTATGACCTGCCCCTGGCGTCGACACCCAACCTGGTGCGCAAGCTGTCCGTGGACATCGCCGTTTACAACCTCTACTCCCGCCGCGGCGACGCGGTACCGGAAAACCGGAAGGCCCGTTATGAGGCCGCCATTCTGCTTCTTCCGGGCCTCCGGGCTGGGGATGTGAGTCTCGGGGCATCCGCCCCGGAGGCATCCGCAGACGCCGGGCCTGCGGCAACGACCTACAAGGCGGACCGGGTGTTTACCCGCGGGAGCGGTACAGACGGGACCACCGGGACTCTGGATACTTACTGATGACCACATACGACGTTGAAGAGATCGAAGACAAAATCATCCTGGCCCTGGACACCCTGATCGACACCCTGGGCATCCGGACGGTGAAGACCTACCAGGGCGAGCTGGAGGCGGATGACATCAGTCGGATCGTGATGCTCTTCCCGGCCGTTTATATCGTCTACGGCGGATCGACCTACGCCGACCACGGCGCGCGCAAGGTGGAGACACTCACCTTCCACGTGCTGGTTTGCGATAAATCCCTGCGGGCCGAGGACGAGGCCCGGCGCGGCGGGGCCCGGAACCCGGGGACGTATGCCATGCTGGAAGGCGTCCGGGACGCGCTGTATGGGTCGCAGCTTACGCTCGACATCTATCCCATGAAACTCGTTTCCCAGGCCAGCATCTGGTTCGGGGACGGGGTGAGTGTCTACGGGGCGCAATACGAGACATCGCAGGCGCTCCTTTACCCTGCAACTGTATAGGAGGCAGCAATGCCGATCATTACCCAACGGGCGCAAGTCGCCTGCGAAATCGAGGCGGTGGAGGGCACCGCCGAAACCCTGCTCGCGGCCGACGTCTTTTTGGTGTCGAACGCGAGCTTCACCCCCGAAATCGAGATGGTAACCCGGCGGCCCCTCCGGGCGTCACTGTCCCCCTACCCCTCCATCCCGGCCCGGAGATCGGCCAAGATGAGCTTTTCGGTCGATCTCACCGGCACGGCCGCGGCAGGCTCCGCCCTGCACTTTTCGGACGCCCTCAGGGCCTGCGGCGTCGTGGAAACCCTGGTCGCCATCACCAGCGCAACCTATGCGCCGGCAACGGTTACGACCGCCATCCCGAGCGTGACCCTGGCCATGTACGTGGACGGCAAGGTTTACAAGATGTGGGGCGCCCGGGGAAACTTCAAGATGGTCCTCGAAGCGGGCAAGCCCGGCGTAATCAATTTCGAGTTCACGGGCGCGGATTTCTCGGAGGCGGATGCGAGCCTGTTTGCCGGGGTGACGCTCAACGCCATTACCCCGCCCATCTTTGTGGGCGCGGATTTCGAGATCAACGGGTACACTGCGGCGATCATCTCAAAGCTGGAGATCGACTCCGGGAACAACCTGTATCTCCGGCCGTCCATGTCGGCTGACTCTGGCTATCTGGCGGCGTCCGTCCTGGACCGGTTGAGCAAGATCACCCTGGACCCCGAAAACGTGCTGGTGGCCACGGAGGATTTTCTCGGAGAGTGGCGATCCGGCACCAAGATGGCGCTTTCCGTGGCGATTGGGTCCGTTGCCGGCAACATCTTCACCCTGACCTGTCCCGGGGTGCAGTACCAGGAGGTCAAGCTCGGCGACCGGAACGGGCTTTCCGTTTTGGAAATCTCCGCGCTCCTCTGCGAGGACGCCGGGGATGATGAGTGGGAGATCGCCGTGACGTAGGTTTTCGGACAAATTGTCCGAAAAATAGCGGCCCTGGCATAGTAAAAACGAGTAGTTAAAAAAATAAAATCGGACAAATTGTCCGAAAACAAAACGGGGAGAGACATCAAAATGGGTTTGATTTTTGACATGACCGAAGAGGCGGGGGGGTCGAAGTGGCGGTAGTACGCGGACGGGGTCCGGGTGTTGATCCGGCCCATGACCCGCAGTGATTTCCGGCGCATCCGCGCGGCCGCCGCAAAGGCAGCGGCCCGCCTCAAGACCGACCTGGACGAAGCCCTGGACCGGAAGCTGTACGAGCACATGGTGGCCGGATGGGAGGGGATCGTGGACACCGACGGGAACCCCATCCCGGCAACGCCCGAGAACGTGCACCGGGTGTGCGACCGGGTGATCGATTTGGCCACATGGATCACCGAACAATCCCAAAACATGGGGGTCGGTAGCGCAAACGATGAAGGAGAGTCCTTAAAAAACTGATCCGGTGGGCGCGGTGGCTGTGCGCCCGGCCCAAGGGGATCGCCTCGTGCGACCAGTGCCGCACGATCCGGGCGCTGGAGCCGTCGAAGGCGCCGGCGTCGTGCGAGGCATGCGGGAGGGTGGATCTCCTCCCGGAAAACATCGAGGCGTGGGATCTAATCTGCGCCTATCCCTCCATCATCGACCGCAAGGGAACGCCCCGGGTCGACTACACCGCGGCCGCATGGGTGCTGCGGGAAGAACATCTCCAGGACCGACCGGCCACCATGCGCCGGTTTGAAGCCTTTGCAACGGGGTTGAATGCCTGAACTCAAAATAGACATCCGGGTGGACAGTGCCGACGGCGAGAAGAAGCTGAAGGAGCTGGGCAACACCATGAACAAGGCCGGACAGGACGGCCGCAAGGGCTTGGACGAGGCCTCCGGCGGCCTGGACGGCATGAAGAAGCGCCTCGACGCGTCAACAGTCGCGGCCGGCGCGTTCAAGGGCATGCTCGGCGCG
>AMWB02075178.1_pt2 | contig 16027 bp, 9 predicted proteins | sample 200311 | NCBI WGS metagenome assembly AMWB02 (sample SAMN02737377, study PRJNA173069) | bioreactor metagenome | biome: anode biofilm in microbial fuel cells | place: USA: California | collected 2010-12-16 | reverse complement strand
CCCCGTAAAATTTCTTACTATTTCGCGTTACAGGATTCGGCAGGTATGACCTGTGTGACGCTTCCAAACGGTGGAAGCGGTTTAAATCCTCCGGGAACGACGGCGCCGCTATCTCCTTTTGTATATTATACTTTTGTGAGTGGAAGTTACTGTTCATCAACGACACCAAAACAAATTAACGACCTCCAGTTCACACAGGATACGATAGATATTTCGCAGATTGGCAACGTGGATTTTATTAAAGTCAACCTGACGCTTTATCATCCTGATGACGGTGAATTGTTTCTAACTTTACGTTCGATGAACAATGTACAGGTAACATTAAGCCAGTATTGCGGTTCGGGCGGAGCAAATTTCATCAACACGACTTTCGATGACAGCGCGTCAGTATCGATATTACAGGGCACTCCGCCATTCACGGGAAGTTTCAGGCCGCAGAATCCATTGGGCACTTTCAAGGGGGGAACACTTAACGGAAAATGGCTGCTCAGAATATTCGACAAAAAAGCGGGAAATACGGGAACGCTTGCCAACTGGTGTCTTCTATTCAGGTATTATGTTTCGATACCCGTTTTAGAAACGAGCGAACCTATATCATACACTTTAGAACAGAATTATCCAAATCCTTTTAATCCCGTTACCAACATAAAGTTCAGCGTTGCTAAAAAAGAATTAATTACATTAAAGGTTTATGACGCGCTCGGCAGGGAAGTCCGTGTTCTTGTCAGCGACGTACTTATTCCGGGAAATTATTTTGCTTCCTGGAACGCATCAGGAATGAGCAGCGGGGTATATTACTATACTCTGAAGTCGGACAGTTTCAGCGAAACGAGGCGGATGATTTTACTGAAATAATTGTTAAGCGCCTGAAATTTTTTAAAGTCAAATTTGTTTTATATGGGTAATAATGCCTGTTGAACAAAACATTAAACTTGTCCTCGAGAACGGGCTTGAAGTGAAAGGGAAATCGTTCGGTTACCCGCGCTCCTCGTCCGGGGAAGTTGTTTTCAACACGGCGATGACGGGTTACCCTGAAAGTCTGACTGATCCATCCTACAAAGGCCAGATATTAATACTCACTTATCCTCTAATTGGAAATTACGGCGTGCCGTCTTCTGAAACCGAAGAAGGTCTTCTCAGGAATTTCGAGTCGGAGAGAATCCACGTATCGGGGCTTGTAATATCCGATTATTCTTTTCACAACAGTCATTGGAAATCGGACAAGCCTCTCTCGCAATGGCTTTACGAAAATAGTATTCCCGCGATTCACAGCATAGATACGAGAATGCTTACGAAAATAATACGCGAGCGCGGGACGATGCAGGGAAAAATTGTATTTGAGGGCAGGCTGCCCGAAGAAGACGAAAATTCCGTGCATCCCGTATCGGAAGTAAGTTGCAGGGAAGTCATAACATACGGGCAAGGCAGATACAGAATAGCGCTCGCAGATTGCGGAGTAAAGTTCAACATAGTAAGAAGGCTGCTGAAACGGGACACGACTGTAGTCCGCGTTCCCTGGAATTACGATTTCACCAAACTCGATTATGACGGTCTGTTCATTTCCAACGGTCCCGGCGATCCGAAAGCGTGCGAAGAGACGATTAACAATTTGAGCAAAGCCATCAAAGGGGACAAGCCCGTATTCGGCATATGTCTCGGCAATCAACTGTTATGTCTGGCTTCGGGCGGAGACACGTATAAACTCAAGTATGGGCACAGGAGCCACAACCAGCCGGTAATAAAAGAAAGAACGGAACGCTGTTACATTACTTCGCAGAATCACGGATACGCCGTGGATTCGAGAACCCTCGGCGAGGACTGGCGGGTATTTTTCAGGAACCTGAACGACGGTACGAACGAAGGAATCCGGCATCGCGAGAAAAAGATTTTTTCTACACAGTTTCATCCCGAAGCGTCGAGCGGTCCTACTGATACGGATTTTCTTTTTGACTTATTCATAGACAACATAAAAAATACAATAAAGGCAGACGAAAAAGTTTAATAAAATATTGTTACTCGGCTCGGGCGCGCTTAAGATAGGCGAGGCGGGCGAGTTTGACTATTCGGGGTCTCAGGCTTTAAAGGCTCTGAAAGAGGAAGGGATTGAGACCGTTCTTATAAATCCAAACATCGCAACGGTTCAGACTTCCGAAAACATTGCCGACAACATATATTTTCTTCCGGTGACTCCTCATTTCGTTGAAAGAATAATCGAGAAGGAAAAACCCGACGGAACAATGCTTGCATTCGGCGGGCAGACGGCATTGAACTGCGGTATCGAACTTTTCAGGACGGGTGTTTTCAAAAAATCCGGTGTAAGTGTTCTCGGCACTCCGGTCGAGGCGATAATCGAAACGGAAGACAGGGAGTTATTCGCGAATAAACTGAAGAGCATAGGCGTCAAGACAATCGACAGTCACGCTGTTCAGTCGGTTGATGACGCCGCTGAAGCAGCGAGCAAACTCGGTTATCCCGTAATAATCCGTTCGGGTTTCACGCTTGGCGGGCAGGGAAGCGGTTTCTGTTCCGATGAAAAAGAACTCAGGGAGCAGGCAGTAAAAGCCCTGTCGCATTCGAACCAGATATTAATAGAGAAATCGCTTAAAGGATGGAAGGAGATTGAATACGAGGTCGTCCGGGACAGGCACGACAACTGCATAACGGTCTGCAACATGGAGAATTTCGACCCGCTCGGAATACACACGGGAGAAAGCATAGTCGTCGCGCCGTCGCAGACTCTATCGAACAACGAATACCACAAACTCCGCGAGATCGCGATTAAGATAGTCCGCAGCATAGGAATCGTGGGGGAATGCAACGTTCAGTACGCGCTTGATACGGAATCGGACGACTACCGCGTAATAGAGGTGAACGCGAGGCTTTCGCGTTCGAGCGCTCTTGCATCGAAGGCAACGGGTTATCCGCTGGCATTTGTCGCGGCGAAACTCGCGCTGGGATACGGTTTGCACGAATTGAAAAATTCCGTCACGAAGACAACACCTGCGTGTTTCGAGCCCGCGCTTGATTACATCGTATGCAAGATTCCGCGGTGGGACCTCGGAAAGTTCAAGGGCGTCTCGAAGCAGATAGGCAGCAGCATGAAGAGCGTCGGCGAGGTGATGGCGATAGGGAGAAACTTCGAGGAAGCGATACAAAAAGGTCTCAGGATGATAGGTCAGGGGATGCACGGCTTTGTCGGAAACAGGGAACTTGAAATCGCGGACGCATCATCGTTAGAGAACGAACTGAAGAATCCGACGGACTCGAGGATATTCGCGATTGAAAAAGCGTTCGGGACGGGAATGGACATAGACGCGATACACCGGCTGACGAACATAGACAAATGGTTCCTTTATAAACTCAGGAACATACACGAACTCGGGGAAAAACTTTCCGCATACAGAAATATTGAGGAAGTTTCCGAATCGAATCTTCTCGAACTGAAGAGGAACGGATTTTCCGATTTTCAGATATCGAAGATACTTTGCGGCGGAGACGGCAGGGACGTAACGGAATATTCGCTGCGTGTAAGAGATTACAGAAAATCACAGAACATTATTCCGCGCATAAAGCAGATAGACACATTAGCGGCAGAGTATCCGGCGGTTACGAATTACCTGTATGTTACATACAACGGAAGCGATGACGACGTAAAGCCTGAAGACGGCGATAAGATTGCAGTGCTGGGTTCGGGCGCGTACTGCATAGGCAGCAGCGTAGAATTCGACTGGTGTTCGGTTAACGCGCTTAACACGATAAGGAAGCACGGGAAAAAAGGAATAATGATAAATTACAATCCCGAAACCGTGAGCACGGATTACGATACCTGCGACAGGCTTTACTTCGAGGAACTTTCATACGAGCGGGTTATGGACATACTAGAGTTCGAAAATCCCGAAGGAGTAATGGTTTCGGTAGGCGGACAGATACCGAACATTCTAGCGCCGCGGCTTCACAAAGCGGGAGTAAAAATTCTCGGTACGTCAGCGGTAAGCATAGACAAAGCCGAGGACAGGCACAAGTTCTCTTCGCTTCTCGATAAAATCGGAGTTGACCAGCCGAAGTGGAAGGAACTTACAAGCATCAAAGATATAAAACAGTTCGTTTCTACGACAGGATATCCCGTTCTCGTTCGTCCTTCATACGTGCTTTCAGGAGCGGCGATGAACATCGTATCGAACGATTCCGAACTCGAGCAATTTCTAAATCTGGCGTCCAAGGTTTCAAAAAAATATCCTGTCGTGGTTTCGGAATTCATAGAGAACGCGAAGGAACTCGAAATTGACGCGGTAGCGAAGAGCGGAGAGATAATCGCATACGCGATATCCGAGCACATAGAATTCGCGGGAGTACATTCGGGCGACGCGACTATAGTTTTTCCCGCTCAGAAACTTTACATAGAGACTATAAGGAGAATAAAGAAAATCAGCAGAAGAATTTCGGAAGAGTTGAACATATCGGGACCATTCAACATACAGTTTCTGGCGAAAGACAACGACATAAAGGTAATTGAATGCAACCTTCGCGCGTCGAGAAGTTTTCCGTTCGTATCAAAGGTATTGAAGACGAACTTCATAGAGACGGCATCGGAAATAATGCTGGGCATTGACGTGATGAAACCCGTGAAATCCATATTCGACCTTGATTACGTCGGAATCAAGGCGCCGCAGTTTTCGTTTTCGAGGCTTCAGAAAGCCGACCCCGTGCTCGGCGTGGAAATGGCTTCGACCGGGGAAGTCGGATGTCTGGGCGAGGATTATTACGAGGCGGTATTGAAAGCGATGCTATCGGTAGGGTACAAGATACCCGAGAACAACATTCTGCTTAGTACGGGACCCGCGCGTTCGACGATTGAACTTCTTGGCAGCGCGAGGATGCTTTATGAAAACAAGTTCAATCTTTTCGCGACTGCGGAAACTCACAATTTTCTAAACGCGAACGGAATAGAATCGACGCTGCTTTACCTTCCGGGTGAAAGCAAAACGCCGAACGTGCTGGATTACCTTAAGAACAGAATCATAGAACTCGCGGTTAACATACCATTGAATTTGTCGAAGGATGCTCTCGACAACGACTATAAAATAAGAAGGACGGCGGTGGATTACAACGTACCCCTGATAACAAACTCAAGGCTCGCCGCGGCATTCATACAGGCGTTCTGCAGGAAGGAAGAGATGTCAATTAAGTCCTGGCAGGAGTTTTAGACAATTAGCAGTTAACGGTTAACGGTTAGCAGTTAGCAGATCAGTTAGCGATAAAAAATCAAATGGCTGTTAGAGAAATAAAAGTTGTAAATGTACAGAACATTGTAAGTTGAGACCGCAAACAAATGATGCGAAGAGTGTCCCCCTATTCAATTAACAAATAGCGATTAGCAATTAACAATTAGAGCAGGTGAATTTTTCGACCAATAACCAACATTGGAATAATTCGTTTTACTCATTTTAGTGGAAAACTAATCTCTGTTAACGAGAGTATATCTAGTTGCGGCAGATAGCACCGTCTTACGAAGACGTATATTTTTCGGCGTCACTTCGACCATTTCGTCTTCGTTAATGAACTCAATTGCTTTTTCGAGCGTCATCGCCGGAACGGGGGTCAGAATAATACCCTCATCCTTGCTTGATGCTCGCATATTAGAAAGTTTTTTAGGTCTGCATGCGTAAACGTTTATGTCATTGTCGCGGTTATGTTCGCCGACTATCATACCTTCGTAGACCGCTTCACCCGGCTTAACGAAGAGAGTGCCGCGCGGTTCGAGATTGAACATCGCATATCCCGTGGTTTCGCCTTCTCTATCGGATACGATTGAGCCGGTCATTCTCAAGGGATAATCACCCCTGTGCTCCTCGTAACCGTGAAGATAACTGTTCATTATTCCGGTGCCTTTAGTATCTGTCAGAAATTCGTTTCTGTACCCGATAAGACCTCGCGACGGTATGGAGAACTCGATTCTCACCCTGCCCGTGCTGTGGTTAACGAGGTTAATCATTCTTCCTTTTCTCTGCGACAATTTATCTGTAACAACACCGATGAAATTTTCGCCGCAGTCTATGAACAGGTGCTCGATGGGTTCGAGTTTCTTGCCGTTCTTTTCCTTATATATCACGTGCGGTCGTCCGACGCTGAGTTCATACCCTTCGCGTCTGAGGGTTTCAATAAGAATGACCATCTGGAATTCTCCGCGCCCCTTGACAATGAAACTGTCTGCGGTATCTGCGTCCTCGACTTTCAGAGCGACGTTTCTTAATGTTTCCTTGAAGAGTCTTTCTCTCAATTTCGTTGACTGAACGTACTTGCCTTCTCTTCCCGCGAAAGGCGAAGTATTAATAGCGAACATCATTGAGATTGTCGGCTCGTCAACCGCGACGCGTTTTAGGGGTTTAGTATTTTCCTGAGAGCAAATAGTATCTCCAATGTGGACATTCTCAATGCCCGCGAGAACTACAATATCGCCCGGTTCGGCCGATTCGACTTCGGCCAGAGAGACGCCCTGATAGACCTGAAGTTTGGAAAGTTTCAGGGGAACAACGTCCCCGTCTTCGTTTATGCAGACGAGGTTATCGTTTATTTTCGCGGTGCCGTTAGCGACTTTTCCGATAGCGAGCCTTCCGACATAGTCGGAATAATCGAGGTCCGCGACGAGCATTTGAAAAGGCTTTCCGGGTTCGTGCGACGGACCCGGTATTTCTTTCATTATTTCCGCGAAGAGCGGTTTCAGGTCGGCGCCTTTATCGGTAAGTTTTCTGACGGCGTAACCCTGCTTTCCGACCGCATAGAGCACGGGAAACTCAATCTGTTCTTCCGTAGCGTCGAGGTCAATGAACAAATCGTATATTTCATTCAGGACTTCGGCAGGTCTCGCGTCTTTTCTGTCAATCTTATTTATTACTACTATGATTTTTTTCTTTGATTCAAGCGCTTTCTTGAGTACGAACCGCGTTTGCGGAAGGGGACCTTCGGAGGCGTCGACGAGGAGAATCGCGCCGTCAACCATCATAAGAGCGCGTTCGACCTCACCACCGAAATCCGCGTGTCCGGGCGTGTCGAGAATATTTATCTTTATGCCTTCCCAGGTTACGGAACAATTCTTCGCGGCTATCGTAATTCCGCGCTCTCTTTCGAGGTCCATGTTGTCCATTAGGCGTTCTTCTACTTCCTGATTCGACCTGAACAATCCGCTTTGCCTGAACATATGGTCAACGAGGGTGGTTTTACCGTGGTCAACGTGAGCGATAATCGCTATGTTTCTTAGTTTCTTGTTTGTCTTTATTCCTTTATTCAACATTTTTCCTTTTATATATATCGTTTAACTCAAAATACCGCTTATGAATTTCATATAATATGTAATAATGGCGGCTGCAAAATGGGAGACTTTGTACGAAAAGTTAAAACCGTTGTGCGAGTCGGGGCACAGGGAAATACTTTCGGTAGTGGAATAGGTTCAGATGCCGCTCCTATGGAGCTGCAGATTTTTCCGTTCAGCATTCTATTTGATACCGCCCGCGATGCGGGCTTATAGGGTCATACTAAAAAGCGATGCGGAAATATTACGAAGAAGATATAGCGAAAAGTTTACAGACGGAAAGAGAATTAATAAGATTGTCCGATAAAATAATTCCGTGTCAACTTTTCGGTAGCGGGTTAAATCGATTAAGCATATTTTTGTTTAAAAGAATTAATGCTGACGGACAAAATAATGTACAGGGCTTTGCTAAACAAGGATGCGTCTTTCGAGGGACTTTTCTTTGTCGCGGTAAAGACAACAGGAATATTCTGCAGGCCGACCTGCACGGCAAGGAAGCCGAAGAAGGAAAACGTTGTTTTCTACAGGACGCCCGGGGAGGCATTAACGCACGGTTTCAGGCCTTGCAAGGTATGTTCTCCGCTTGAGATGCCCGCAATGACACCGGATTACATAAAAAAACTAATCAAGGAAATCAACTCGGAGCCTTCGAGAAAAATAAAGGATTACGACCTGCGCATACGCGGATTGGAGCCAAACAAAATCAGAAGATGGTTCAGGAAGAACCACAACATGACATTTCAGTCATTTCAGAGAATGATGCGAATAAACAACGCGTTCAATTTAATGCAGACGGGTGAAAGAGTTACGGGCACGGCATATGAGTCGGGCTACGAATCGGTCAGCGGGTTTAATTCGTCTTTCAGAAATATTTTTAATGATACCCCCACAAAATCAAAGACAATGAACGTTATCAACATTAAGCGAATTGACACGCCTGTCGGACCGATGTACGCGTGCGCGACAACGAAAGGAATATGCCTCTTCGATTTCACTGACAGGAGGATGCTCGAGACTGAATTCAAGGAACTGAAAAAGTACTTCAATGCCGTAATACTTCCGGGAGAAAACAGGCACTTCACAAAGCTCGAAAAAGAAATCGAAGAATATTTCGAAGGAAAAAGAAAAACCTTTACAATACCACTCGACACGCCAGGCACTGATTTCCAGAAATCAGTCTGGGAAGTTCTTAAGGCAATTCCATACGGAACCACCGTATCATACAAGCAGCAATCGGTCAGACTGGGAAAGCCGTCAGCCGTGCGGGCAGTAGCGAGCGCGAACGGGCATAACCGCGTATCGATAATTATTCCCTGCCACAGGGTTATCGGTGAAGACGGAACGCTGACGGGTTACGGCGGCGGATTATGGCGGAAAAAATGGCTTCTTGATTTTGAGAAAGAAAACACATAGCCGGAAGGCAGTTACAGCAAGCATTAATCTTTACTGAATACTATCGCACAGGATTTATTGAACCCGCCTGTGAATTATTCATTATATCTCAATTGACGAATAATAAACTATTATATTATGAAAAAAACCAATAAATTTTAAATAATTAAGATTGGAGGTCATAATGAAAAATATATATACTCTATTCGCATCAATATTATTTCTTGTCATTATAAATTCTAATAATTCATTTTCTCAGGTGACCTGGCAGATTATAAACACGGGCACAATCGAAAATCTAAACAGCGTTTCATTTCCGAATCCTTACGTCGGTTACATAGCGGGCAATAACGGGAAATTATTGAAGACCGAAAACGCGGGTCTGAACTGGACGTCTGTTACGCCTCCGTCCGCGGGAAATAATTCTCTTGTATATTTTGTAAATCCGTCTGTCGGCTTCGTTTCGTCGCAGACCGGATTTTTTAAAACGACGAACGGCGGTTTAAACTGGGTTCAGATTTTACTGCCTTCGACATACGCGGTAACCTCGGTTCACTTTACTTCCGCGTCGACGGGCTGGCTCGGTGATTTTTACGGTCATGTGATGAAGACGACTGACGGCGGTACGAACTGGGTAATTGTTTATACAATGCCCGGATACAGGACGCGCGTGTTTTTCTTAAACGATATAAACGGATGGGCGGTTGATACATATGGTTATGTTATCAGGACAACGAACGGAGGGACAGGTTTCCAATCACAGCGGATACTTACCGATACGTTAAGTCAGGTGAAGTTTATCTCGTCTACGCTTGGAATGATTTCGGCGGACAGCGGAAGGGTATTCAAGACGGTGAACGGCGGCGTGAACTGGACTTTAATAAATACGGGTGTTACAAATAATTTAACCGGGCTGCATTATGAAAGCCCTTCAAAGGCATACGCTTGCGGAAGCAGCGGAATAATTCTTACAAGTGTCAACGGGATCACAGCGTGGAATTCACAAACAATTTCCCAGAATGATTTATACGAGATGGTGTTTGCTCCAAACACATCAGCGGGCTGGGTGGTCGGAGAATTCGGTACCGCTGCCAAGAGGGTAAACGAGGAGACGATGATATGTGTCGGCTCGGGTACAGCGCAGGTCGCGTATCCATTCTTCTCTTATTACATGGATTCAAGGACGGATATGCTGTACACCGCCGCCGAAATAACCGCTGCAGGCGGAGGCATGTCGCTAATAACCCAGATTGGTTTTTATTTCGACAGTCTGAGCGTGCAGCCTTTAAACGGGTTTACAATAAAAATGCAAAATACCGATCAGGTATCGCTCAGCGAATTCGTGAGCACGGGATGGAGCACAGTATTTACGGGCACGTATGTCCCGTCAGGGCTGGGTACTCAGTTCATTCTGCTTAATACTCCATTCGCATACGCGCAGGGGAGCAACCTGCTCGTGGAAATTTGTTTTAACAATTCGAGTTATACATTAAACTCTTTCGTGCGGGGCACTGTCGCGGCGGGTAAAACTTTCCACAATCACGCGGACCTGGGCACAGGCAACGGCTGTCTGGATTTAACAACCGGTGCGGTGATGAACACGAGACCGAATATTTGTTTTATTGCCAACCCGATTACAAACGGCGGCGACCCGTCGAACAATCTGCCGAAAACTTTCAGCCTGCATCAGAACTATCCGAATCCTTTCAATCCAGTGACGAAGATAAAATTCGAAGTACCGAAAAGTTCTTTCGTGAGTTTACGGGTTTACGACATACTGGGCAGGGAAGTGTCCGTGTTAGTAAACGAAACAAAGCAGGCGGGTTCGTACATAGTAGATTTCGACGCGTCAAAACTTACGAGCGGAGTATATTTTTACAGGCTGAACACGCAGGATTTCAGTGACATAAAGAAGATGATTCTGATAAAATAGTATAAGCACATCAAAAGTTATCCAATCGGGCGGAAAAAAATTCCGCCCTTTTTTTATACTCTTGGTACAGCGGATAAAACCGGTCAGCAGCCGCATTTCTGCCGCGGGACTGTTTTTTTTGTAATTTCCTTATAAAAACTTATAATTAATTGCTTAATAATTAAGAACTTACGTAAAATATGCGAATATTAAAAAAATATTGAGAAAGTAAGTATTTTGCTCTTGACATATTTAACAAATGCAGTTAAATTAATGGCAGTTAGTATAAGAAGTTCATTTATTCAAAAGACTGTTAAGACAGCGTTCTCTGATTCTTTCTGCTTTAAGTGTTTTGGGTACTTGTCTGTCAATAAAGGGAGAACAGTACAATTGAGAACAGTGAACTCAAAATTAAAGCCTTTCCCCCCGACAGGGGGGAAAGATCTTTAATTCCCGTGAAACTGTTAAAGCGATGAATTAAACTCCTAATTCCCAATTTCCTTTTTGTTCTTCTTTTAGACATCCTGAATAAATTCATAGTCTGATAATACTATAACGGAGAACAGGATAAGTATGACCCTAATTATCCTGTACTCCTGTCTCTTCCCTGCTCCCCGCAGGGAAGAGACTCTAAAAGCATTAAGGTGTGATGTGAGTTAAGAAGCGCGCATAAGCGCGATGACCGAAAAAATTATTTCCGTTTCCTGAATTTATCGAACCAGTTTTTCTTTTTACTCTGCGGTTCGGCGGAATACATATCGTTGTGTTTTCTTGACCTCTTTTTTTCCTCTTCGAAAGAAGGGGCGGTAGTCTTGAATTCCCTGAAAGATTTTTTCTTGAAATGCTCGTCGCTCGTGAAAGGAAGTTCTCTTAATTTCGCGATTTCATCCAGAAGAGATTTTTCGAAATTTTTTCCGCCTCCGGCCGTTTTTCCTTTTCCGCTTTTTTCCCCGAAATATATTTTTTCTCTAACGTTATCTTTATTTCCCGGTTTTCTTTTGCCGTATCTATCTTCGAATGAATCCGCTGCTCTTGTTTTCTGCTTTGTTCTTCCGTTATTACGTGAATACTCATCGTTCATTCTCTTTCCGGCTTTTTCTCCGGATTTTCTGAAATCGTCTTTTTTATAACGTTCTGTCTTTGCTTGTTTTCCCGCGCCATCCTTCTCATAACGTTCGCGTCCGCGGTAATCTCTTGAACCGGTTCTATCTTGTTTTTTTTCCGCGCCTTCCCTGCGGAAATCTCTTTTCACCTCGCCGCTTCTTCTTTCTCTTTTAAAACCTGTATCGGTTTCCCTGCCGCTCTTTCCTTTTCTTTCGGGAGCGAGTTCGGAATATTTTAGAGTGATTACGCCTTTGAACGAAAAGAGAATGTTCTTGAAAAATCTTTCGTCTTCGCCCCCCGTAACGAACGAAATTGCTTCGCCTTTTTTCCCAGCTCTGGCGGTTCTTCCGATTCTGTGAGTATATGATTCCACGTCGCGTGGAATTTCATAGTTATAAACGTGCGTTATATCCTCGATGTGAAGTCCGCGCGAAGCAACGTCAGTGGCGATAAGTATGCTGAATTTTTTCTCCTTGAACTGTCGCGTTACTCTTTCGCGGTGCGCCTGCGACATGTCACCGTTAAGGCATTCCGCTTTTAAGCCAACATCTTTCAAGTCCCTTACGAGTTCTTCGGTCGTTCTTTTTCTGTTGCAAAAAATCAACGCGAGGTCTCTCTCCTTTTTGAGAAGGTCAGCGAGAAGGCCGAGTCTCTGCTTTCTGGTTACTTTATAGTATGTTTGCTTGAGATATTCGGGTTTCACGGAAGATTCGAACGACACTTTCACGGGATCCTGAAGGTACTTTTTTATGAGTCCGGATATTTCTTTCGTAATTGTCGCGCTGAAAAGCATTGTCTGTCGTTTAGCGGGGATATTTTTGAGTATGCTTTCGATGTCATTAATAAAACCCATATCAAGCATTCTGTCGGCTTCGTCGAACACGAGATACTGTAGTTCGTCGAGTTTAATCGCTTTTCTTTGCATAATGTCGAGCAGTCTGCCGGGAGTCGCGACTACGACGTGAGAGCGGCGCAACTTAAAAATCTGCTTATCGATTGAAACGCCTCCGTAAACGGTGCTGATGCCGATTTTTCTGTTCGCGAACTTCACGAACTCTCCGCCGATCTGAACGCAGAGTTCTCTTGTTGGCACGAGTATGAGCGCTTTAATTCCCGTCTTTTTCTTATCGAGGGATTCAATTATTGGTATGGCGAAACTGAGAGTTTTCCCTGAGCCGGTTTCCGACTGCGCGAGAATATCGCGTCCTTTCATAATCGCGGGAATAATTTTTTTCTGAACCGGTGTCGCGATTGTTATGTTGCTGCGTTCAAGTCTGGAAAGCGTTTCTTCGCTCAGATTGAATTCTTCTGTCTTCATTTATTTTTCTTTCTTCCGCACTGCGGAATAAAGATATTTCCACGGCAGATGTTATATTTCCGCTGAAAGCGGTTATTGTTGCAAAATGTATTTCTTAAAATTATCGCTGATGCAGTAAATAATGTATTTTGAGGTGCTGTTAATATACTGTACAACCTTAATTTACCTATAATCGTGCTAATAAATCAGTCATAATCATTTCCCGGGTCGTGATTCTGTGATTTGGTTTAATTTGGGGCGCGCCTGCAAGACTACCGGGCAGCAAGCATCAGATGTACACTCGCTGCACTCTGTCCGCAATAGCGCAAAGAATTTCATAAGGAATTGTTTTGGCTATCTTAGCGAGTTTGTCGGCTCCGAGATAATTTTCATCATCGCATCCCATCAGCAGCACGTCATCGCCGATTCTAACCGGGCTCTTGACTCCGAGATAAAGCATAAGCCAGTCCATCGTAATGGTACCCGCTATGGGATATAGTTTGCCGCCGATACCCGCTTTTCCAATATTCGAAAAGGTACGCCAGTATCCGTCGCCGTATCCGATAGGAACGGAGCCGATGAAACTTCGTTTATCGGTGAAAAATTTTCTTCCGTAAGAAATACTCGTGTTCGCGTCCACGCGTTTAATGTAGGTTACCTTCGACTTCAGGTTCATTATCGGTTTCAGGTCGATTTTATTTCTCAAATCGTCCGAGGGGTAATAACCGTAAAGCAGAAGCCCGGGCCTGACCATATCGAAGAACGAGTCTTTAATGTTGAGAATCGCCCCGCTGTTCGCGCTGTGAACAATCGGTATTCTCATTCCTGCTTTTCTGAGCATTTCAAGCAGGTCATGAAACCTATTCAACTGGTGTTTAGCGAAAGACTTGTCGCCGCTTTCGGAAGTCGCGAAGTGAGTATAAATACCTTCGATATCAAGATTTTTGTATCCGAAAATATGCTCGATGTTCTTGAAAGCCCTCTTCACGTCGAAGCCGATTCTTTTCAGTCCGGTATCGATTTTTATATGCACCTTAAATTTTCTGCCGAGTCTGCCGCTGTAATAGTCGAGAAATTTAGCGGTATCGAGAGAAGCGACGGTAGCGATAAGGTTATACTTTAGGAGTTTGCCGACGTAAGCGGAAGGTTTTAGTTTTGAGTGTATCAGAGTTCCGAACACCAAAATATTCGCGTCGGGAATGACGCTTCTTAATTTTATAGCCTCGTCATAGTTTGCGACTCCGAGATAATCCGCGCCGAGAGATATGAGTTTTCTGCTTATTTCCTGTATTCCGTGTCCATACGCGTTCGCCTTAACCACGCCGCAGATTTTGATTTTTCCGCGTCCGTTCCTGCCGCGTATGAATTCCTTTATAGAATTATAATTATGTTCGAGTTTCTTTAAATCTATTTCTGCTCTTGTCGGATTCAATCAGCAATTGTTTTAAAATAAATTTACTAATTATAAATCAACAAGACTATGTAATTTGTCCTGCAGAATCAATCGCCTCCGATAAAATAATTTCCCGCATCGAGCCTGAAAATCGAATACAGGTTCGCGTTCGCGCTGTCTATCCTGCTTGTATTCCAGGTTTCACCGAGGTCGAAAGAGCGGATAACGGTTTTATTTCCCGCCGCCATGCACACTTCGCTGTTGTAAACAACCGTATAAAGGTTATCCGTAACGAAGGCATATCTCTGCGACCAGGTCCAGCCTCCGTCAGTTGTTTTTAAAATTGTTCCGCCCGTGCCTACAGCCATACCGTTCAGTGAATCGAGAAAACTTATTCCATACAGTTTAACGTTATCAAGCGGCGGAACGAATGCGGGACCCCAGGTCTGACCGCCGTCAACCGTAAGAAGCACGAAAGCCCTGTTAACGGTTCCCGAGTCGCCGACTATCGAAGCATAAAGGGAAGTCGCGAAAGCGATGTTCCTGTAAACGATGCCGCTGCCGGGATTCGAGAAAATCAGATTCCAGGAGTAGCCCCTGTCGGGACTGTTAATAAGGGTTCCGTTACTGCCCGTCGCGAATCCTATTCCGGAAAAAGCGTCGAACGTAACCGACAGGAAATCTTCCACCGCGGGCGGGGTTATCACTGTCCAGGTACTACCGTCATCCTGCGTTCTGAGAATCGTACCCCTGTTTCCAACGGCGACGCCGTTCAAATCAACGCCGGCGCTGCTCATTGAGTTTATAGTTTCCTTTCCGGCGGAAGTCGAATCCACGGTCCAGGTTCCGCCGCCGTCTTCCGATTTAATTATAATACCGTTTTCACCGGCAGCGATGATTGATGAATAAGGATCGGGATTGAATGAACTAATCGCTTTTATGAAATCCATATATTCGAGAGAGTAAACGTACCAGGAATCTCCCGAGTTATCAGTAAACATCCAGGTTGAACTTTTGAGTGTGTCGGTGTTTCCGGGATCTTCCTCTTCCTTTTCTTTTACGATTTCCTCGCATCCCGTCAGGAAAAGAGATAGTATGATTAAAAAAATTACTGATGATAAATGCAGTATTTTCATAATGTTCGGATATTTTATCATAAAAGATAACTATTTCAATTAGCAATTAATAATTAGTAATTAGTAAATAGAAACATCTGAAAACGATTTCAGTAATCTCTTTTTGTAACCTCACCTTTTAAGGTGGGGTGATAGATAATTAAAACAATGGGACTTTAGTCCTTAATAATATAAACTTTTGGGCTAAAGCCCATTTATTGGGGGTTTTTTCCCCCACTCTAAAGAGTGGGGTTAGTATGTTTATTTTTCGGTCTTTCAAAATGTGTATTTCGGTAAACTGATTTTTATTTGAAGAGCCCCTTAACGGCTTTGCCGTTAAGGGGTAAATATTTCGTATCTCATTTTGACTACCAATATTTCGCCCGCTACGCGGGCTTAAGCAATTACAAAATACTATTTAAGCAATTACAAAATACTATTTAAGCAATTACAAAATACTANNGTACGACTACTAAATATTAAATTGATAGCCGATGCATTATTTTTT
>AMWB02157648.1_pt1 | contig 16028 bp, 10 predicted proteins | sample 200311 | NCBI WGS metagenome assembly AMWB02 (sample SAMN02737377, study PRJNA173069) | bioreactor metagenome | biome: anode biofilm in microbial fuel cells | place: USA: California | collected 2010-12-16 | reverse complement strand
CCAGCAGACCGGCCAGCCTCCAGGCTGCCACCTCGCGGGCCGGCAAACTTCGGCGGTCAAAATCCCATAATGGTGCTTGGCCGCGGATAGGTTTGTAAACGACCGGCAAGCGAAAGCCCTCAAAATCGCAATCCGCCAAAAATGTAGCATTGCTGCCGGCAACGAACTGGCCGCGCAAAGTTATTTCACCAAGGCGCAGAGCCTTCTGCAGGAGGGCTTCATCCATCGGCGCTGCGCGGAAATCGGTCAGGATTTATGCCCGTTGTGGCGCGGCGAAAATTCTTCGCGCGGCAAGATTGGTTTGTTATCTGAAGGCCACTTCTGCCGGCCGCGGCCAATCAACTTGCCGGCCCAATCAACCAAAGCCATGGCCTGACTCCGACTGCACCAGAGGCGCGCTTCTGACAAACCCGTGTCTTGGCGTATATCGGAATCCTCGTCAGTACGAAAGATTATCACGATCATGTCATCATCGGGATCGTAGCCCAAGGCCATATTGGCAACCGAAAACAGAGGATCGACCGGCGGATGGATGTGCATGTCATCTTCGGAGTATTGGAGTGGTGGAACTGGCAAATTTGGATGAGTTGGCTTGACTTCATTGAAAAGTTGGTGGAGCCCTCCCGCCAAAAGGAGCAGCTGCGACTTTTCGATTAGCAGCGTGATAATTTTATCTTTATTGCCAGCCTGAAAAAAGAACACGCGCTGGCCGGGTTTGCCAATCGCATCCGCCCGCAGGATAGTGAGATCCCGCAATTCGATTATCCGGTCTTCCATAATTCCTTTCCGCCTGAAGCAGCTGGCGGACGCCAGCTTTATTTATTGATTATTCTAAAGTTTTCTTCACCGACCAGCTGGACCAGTTCTGATTTTAATGCATCACTCCACTCGACGTGATCATTCGGAAAGTCAATCCGCCTCAGGCTGCCATTTTGATGAAAATTGATTGAAAATCGCATATCCCCGGGTCTCGAAACCAAGATCCCATGAATATGAACCACCCGCCGCCAGGCTTTAGCCGGATCACTGCCGCAATTAATGTCGATGAGGAGTGTCGGCCGCGGGATGGAAGCTTCGAACACAGTGGATGGCCCAGGCTCGCCTGGGCTGGTCTTCGCGGTTACCGGCTCAGTAGTCGTGCCTTCCAACGGAGCGGCTGCAGGGCTGGCGGGAACCTTCGAACTGGTGCCAATTTTCGGATCATCATTCGCATTGCTTATGTCAGGCAAGCCGCCAAGGTCGTCCAGATCACCCCATGGCATTCCTTCCAGGTCGATGTCGCCATCCTCCCAGCCCCATTCATCATCCGCGCTCAAGGCAGGCCCGCTGCCGCGCTCCAAAACCACAGGCAGCGATACGCTTCCCGTTTTGCCTGCCTCACCCCAGGCATATCTTGATAACGCGCTTAAGTCCGGCAGGAACTTTTCCAGGACCTGTTCGTACCAAGGGCCACTATTGGGGCTCTCTCCCTCCCCTGAGTCAGTGGCTTCTTGTGCGACCACTTGAATGCTGTCCACCTTGATGCTGGTGCCTTGTTCGCGGTGATCAACCTTCCCCTTGGCGATCAGCAAAACGCCCGGCCCGATGGCCGCATTGAAGCGAGCCCACGTGCGGGGGAACAGAGTCAGCTCGACTTCACCGTAAGTATCTTCAAGGGAGACAAACGCCATAGTATCCCCTTTACGGGTCGGGATTTGCTTCACCCGCCGGACAATGCCCCCGACAGTGACGTTGGCATCATTCTCAGCCTCTTCCAGCGTGTTTGAAAAATCACTCAGTTGGGAGCTGATTTTGTCCATCGCGCTCTGCAGAGGGTGGGCGCTAATGTAAAGCCCCAAAAGCTCTTTTTCCCATTCCAGCTGTTCAGCGCTATTCACCTGACCGCCGACGCCCAAATAGATTTGACCAGTTTCTTCAGATACGCCGCCAAACAGGTTCATCTGGCCGATTTCTTCCGCCCTAAAGTGAGCAGCCGACTCGCTGATCATCTGATCAAGCGCTCGCAGCAAAGCGGGTCGGCTGCCAAAGCTGTCCAGCGCGCCGACCTTGATCAGGCATTCCAAGGGACGCCGGCCCACCGCCCGCAAATCGACCCGGCGGGAGAAGTTGTTGACATCACTGAAAGGTTTGCCTTGCCGGGCGGCAATGATCATATCGATCGGGTTTTGACCCACATTCTTTACACCGCCCAACCCAAAGCGGATCGCAGATTTGCCATCTGGCAAATCTTCAATGGAGAAATCATACTCGCTGGCGTTCACGTCCGGCGGCAGCACTTCCAAACCCATCGCCCGGCATTCGGCGACATAATCGGCACACTTTTGGTTGTTGCCCTTCCAGGCAGAAAGCAGCGCGGTCATGTACTCCACCGGGTAATGCAGCTTTAGGTATCCGGTCTTGACTGCGATCATGCCGTAGTTGGTGGCATGCCCCTTGTTGAAGCCGTAATGCGCAAAAGCTTCCCAATGTTTAAAGATTTCTTCAGCCGTTTGCTCTTCGATGCCATTCTTGACGGCGCCCTTGATGAATTTATCATGGTGACGTTTGACTTCTTTTTCTTTTTTCTTGGCAATCGCTGAGCGCAGGTTATCGGATTCAGCGGGCGTGTACCCCCCAAGTTGAATGGCAGCGGTCATGATTTGTTCCTGATAAACCGCGTGGCCATAGGTTTCTTCCAAAATCGGCTTTAGTTTGGGGTGTTGGTATTCCACTGGCAGGAGCCCATGCATATTGGCAATGTATTTTGGAATGATTTCCATTGGCCCGGGCCGGTATAGCGCTACCATGGCAATGACGTGGCTGAGCAGTGTGGGTTGCATTTGGGTGATGTAGCGCGTCATGCCGCTGCTTTCCAGTTGGAACAAGCCTTTGGTATGACCCTCGCTGATAAAGCGATAGGTCTCCGGATCGTCCACCGGAATGTCACTCAGCGTCAGATGAACGCCGTGCCGTTCTTCAATGTACTGACAGGCTTTGGCCATGATCGTCAGGGTTACCAGACCCAAAAAGTCAACTTTAAGCAGCCCGAGCTGGCTGATGCCGTCCATTTCGTATTGAGAAATGGACTTGATCGGCAATTTTTCGTCATCGCTGGTAGGCCGGTGCAGCGGCACATAATCCGTCAGTGGCCGATCGCTGATGATCACACCGGCGGCATGGGTGCCGACGTTGCGGATGGAACCTTCCACCTGGCTGGCAGTATCAATGAGCTTGTGGATGGTTTCAGAAGAGTTGTACAGCTGGCTCAGCTCGGGTGAGCTTTGCAGTGCCTCGCGGATCGACACCATTTTGCCCTGCACGGGCGGCGGCACGGCTTTGGCCACCCGGTCGACCACAGAAAGCTCCAGGTTCATCACCCGCCCAACGTCGCGAATGGCTCCTTTAGAGCCCATCGTGCCAAAAGTTACGATCTGTGTGACCCGGTCGGCACCATACTTCTGGTTGCAATATTCCATCACCTCCGCACGCCGGTCGTCCTGAAAATCCAGGTCGATATCCGGCATGGAGATGCGGTCGGGGTTCAAAAAGCGCTCAAACATCAGGCGGTATTCCAGCGGTTCGACTGACGTAATCTCCAGCGCGTATGCCACCAGGGAACCATTGCCAGACCCGCGCACGTTGTACCAGATGTTCTTCTCGCGAGAAAAGCGGCACAAATCCCAAACGATCAGGAAGTATTCCGCAAAGCCCATATGGTTGATGACCTGCAGCTCGTACTTAAGGCGTTCCAAGACTTCTGGCGCATTTGCCCGCTCGGGGATGCGCTTTTCCAAGCCGGCCCGGCAGAGCTTTTCAAGGTAGGCTTTCGGGTCTTCACCCCCCGGAATCTCGAATACAGGCAGGTGGTAGCCCGTTTTGGAAAGGTCCACATTGCAGCGCTCGGCAATCAGCAGGGTGTTGCTGATCGCGCCGGGGATTTCTCCGAAAAGTTCCTGCATCTCGTCCGGGCTGCGCAGGTAATAAGAATCGTCCGACATCCGCATGCGATTCTTGTCGGTTAGCAGGCTTCCGGTCTGCACCGCCAATACCACATCTTGCAGCTCGGCGTCTTCGCGGCGGATGTAGTGCACATCATTGGTTGCAATCAGGCCAGTGCCAGTCTGGTGTGCCAGTTCAAGCAGCCCGCGGTTCACACGATCCAATTCTGGGATGTTGTGGTGCTGCAGCTCCAAAAAGAAGCGCTCCTGCCCAAACACCTCCAGGTACCACGACAAGGTGCGGCTTGCTTTCTGAGCGTCTCGGCTGAGAATTGCCTTCGGGATCTCGCCAGAGAGGCAGGCGGAAGTGGCAATCAGCCCCTGCGAGTGGTCAGCCAGATAGGTCCGGTCAATGCGCGGGTGCTGATAAAAACCGTCCAGCTGGCTGGCAGTCGCGATTTGCAGCAAATTTTGATATCCGGCCAAATTTTCAGCCAGCAGCACAAGATGATAATATTCACGGTCTTTTTGCGGGTCGCGATCGCGCATCCCGCGCGGCGCCAGGTAGGTTTCCAGCCCGATGATGGGTTTGACACCAGCTGCGCTGGCTGCATTAAAAAATTCGAGTGTGCCAAACATGGTGCCATGGTCGGTCAGCGCCACAGCTGGCATCCCCAATTCCTTAACCCTCGCCACAAGTTCTTTGGGCAGCCCAAAGCCGTCCAAAATGGAATAGGTGGAGTGAACATGCAGATGAACGAATGACATGATGGTCTTCTTAGAATCCTGGCAGAAAGTCTTTAGTAAAGAACCGCACCCGGCCTGCCAACCATTGTGCGGTTTTTAAGATGGCTGCCGTGTGCGCTGCAATCAAAGTATAGCACAGGCAAATACCCGGATGAAGCCTGAAAAGGCGACGTCCATTCCCACACTTATAGGCCTTAATCCCCGGGAAACGGGTGAAATTTTGAATAAATCGGTTGACCGCAGAATTCCCGCAACTGACTAAGCTCGCCAATTTGGTGAACATCCCGCAGGTGAATCAGCGATTCTTCAGTCAGCTTGCGGCTGGCGCGCAGCGCGTCGCCCAAAAAACCAAAAATGGTAAAAATGATGCCTGCCACCAGCAGTGCTCCACCAAGAGACACGGATTGTACATACCGGCTGGAACCAGGGTCCAGGAAAAAATACGTAATTAAAAAGCGCAGGATCAGGATGGCACCGGCGCCGAACGAGACGGCACCTAATGTGAGAAAAGTGCGCAGCGGCTGGTATAACACATAAGAGCGGATGATAGCCCCGCTTTGCTTCCAGATAAAATGCCCAATACTCTTGTGCAGACGCGACTCGCGCACAGCCGGGTTGGTAGTGATCGCTACGTTGCTGATGCGAAAGCCACCTTTGCCGGCCTGGATCAATGTTTCAAGGGTGTAGGAATACGGGTTGTACACCTGCAGCTGCAGCGCGGCGAAACGCGAAAAGGCCCGAAAACCACTGGCAGCATCTGGCACCTTGGTAAAGCTGACGCGCCTGACGAAGGCACTCCCCAACCCTTCCAACAGGCGCTTCATCGGCGAAAAGTGCTGATTTTGCTTTAGCTGCCGATCTCCGATCGCCAAATCGGCCTCACCGGAAAGGATCGGTGCAATCAGCTCCGCAATCGCTGCGCCAGGGTACTGACCGTCTGCGTCGGTATTAACGATCAGATCGGCACCCAAAGCCAGCCCAAACTGGATGCCGCTGATAAAGGCGCGCGAGAGGCCGCGGTTTTGCCTGTGCCTCAAAACGAAATCAGCACCGTTTCTCAGCGCGACCCGGCCAGTGTCATCACTTGAGCCATCATCAATGACCAGCACGAAAATTTTATCCACGCCAGGCAATTCCCGCGGAAGTTCAGCCAGCACCGCCGGCAGGGTCGGGGCTTCATTGAAGGCAGGGATTTGAATGACAAGTGTGGTCATGGGGGCGCTTTCCTCAGTTAGATCTAATTTTACCCGTTTACGCAGGGGGCGAAAGGGCTCGCGCAGCGAAACGCTCAAAAATACCAATGAACGTTTTTATGGTATATATCAGATGATGACCCGGAAAATAGTGGCAAGCATAGCGCTGCTCCTCAGCGCGATCCTGATCCTGGGGCTGGTTCAGCCGGCGCAGCCCGCTCAAGCAGTCCACGCACCTGCTCCGCTGCGCTCCAATGTGACCGCATACGACCTGATTGCCGCGATGAACGCGCTGCGCATGTCTTTTGGCTTACCCGCGCTCATTGAAGACCCCATCATCGATGGCGTCGCCCAGTACACTGCCCAGGTGATGGCTGATCAGCTGCTCTCGTGGCATATTGGTGACGTGCGCGGCCGTTTGGCATCTGCCGGTTATGGCGGCGGCGGCACAGTCTGGGCAACAGAGAATTTTGCAGTCGGCTCAGACGCCATCACCATCGACGAGATTATGGTCATGTGGTCCGACGAATCCCACATGCTGCCAGCCACCAAATCTTATTATTGCAACGTTGGTGCCGGGGTTGCCACCGCCGCCAATGGCATGACATACTTCATCCTGCAGGCCGCCTATGTTTCGGGAAAAACCTGCGGCACGTACACATCCGGTGGAACCCCTAACCCGATTGACGGTTCTACAGTGCCAGTGGTACCCGGCATTATTGTGCCGGTCGCGGTGGCGGAGGCCGGCCCGGACGGTAACCGTCTGCATGTCGTCAAGTCTGGGCAGTCATTTTGGGCCATTGCCGTGGCGTATCAGGTCACCATTAAGGAAATTCTGCAATGGAATAACCTGCCTGAAGGCTATCAACTTCAGATTGGCGATGAATTGCTCATCCCGGGTCCGAATTCAACCGGCTATTCCACCCCAACCCCGATTGGCAATGTGGTGACGAGCACACCCGCACCGGACGGAAAAATTGTCCATGAAGTGCAGCCCTACCAAAACCTGACCACGATCAGCGCTGCTTATGGCGTGACGGTAGAAAACCTGTTGGCTTTAAATGGCATCAGCACTGATACCCCGCTTCAAATTGGCCAAACGCTCATGATCCGCGGGCCAGACGTCACCCCCAGCCCCACCCCGCGGCCGCTGACGCCGCTCGAGATGCTCACACCAGCAGCCGATGGCCGTTATTACCATATCGTGCGTGAAGGGCAAAACGCCTCTTGGATCGCTGGCTACTATGGCATTTCGCTGACGGATCTGATGGCCTGGAATAATATGACCAGCACGACGGTGCTTTACCCGGGCGAGAAGCTCCTGCTGCAAGTCACCCCACCCGCGACCGCTACGCCCACTGCGGCTCCGCCAACCGCGACACCACAGCCGACCGCCACACTGACTCCCACAGCTTCAGCGATAGCCCAGCCCAGCCCTTCCCCCAGCCTGGTGATGACAGCGCAGCCAGAGAGTGCGCCAGATGCAGCTTCAGCTTACTGGCTGCTGATTCCACTGAGCCTGGCTGGCGTAGCGATCATCCTTTATGGATGGTGGATTCGGAAAAAACAGCAACCGCCTCAATAACCACACTCAAAGGCTTCTCACCCCCCAAAGGTATACTGGTCCTTTAGATGAAAGAAGAAGAAGCGCTGATGCGCTTCTTCTTTTTAACTAGGGCTGGCTGCCTGGAAATAAAACGAATTAAGGCTTGCGCTGCATCAAGAACAATGTACGCTGCGACCCTTCCACCGGCTTTTCTTCAAGAATGGTGTAGCGGGTGCTAAAAGCCTGGCGGAAGCCTTCCAGGTTGTAATCCGGAAAGATGTCTACCCGAGAAGCCAGCAGTCGTTTCACCTGGGAATCCTCTTTGGGTACAAATTCGATGATCAGATGGCCGCCGAGCTGCGCGAAGAAATCGGCCACGCTGCGCAGAGGCACGTTATTGGCGATTGCCAGGTGGTGGATCAGCGCCAGGGCCATCACCAGATCGGTCGGGGCGCGCTCCAAAAGCGATTCCCGTTCGCGGTTCTGCCAGCCTAGAGCTGGCGAAGGATTGGTCAGGTCCATCACCAAGGGAAGCATGTTCACTTCATTGTTTCTTTTGACCTGCTGATAGTTTTGCTGTACTGCGCCCGGGTCAATATCGAAAGCGACGGTCGGAATCCCCAGTTCCGCGGCAGCGCGGCTGAATTCACCGGTATTGGCGCCCAAATCCCAAACGTTTTTTGGGTTAACCTGGCTAATTAGTGCTTTGACCAGAGCCCGTTTGGATTCAAAGGATTTTTCTGTGTAATTATTTGCCTGGTAGTAATCCGCCCATTCCGTTTGGATTTGCCGGATCGACAGAGAGCGCACGGTTGAAAGCAGGCTGTCCAGAAGGTTGTACATTGCCTGTTTGGTAAAACGGCCTCTGGTTTGTTCCTGCGGGACCTCCTGATCTGAATATTTTTTTTGCGATTTGGCATGCAGGTGAATATGGCTTGACACTCCCAGGCTGAGGCGTGTCTTTGCCGGAAGAAGGCTGGAGGCCAGATCCAATGGGATGCCGTCAATGTAAACCCGCAGCAGCTGTTCCAGGCGGATGTCTTTGTAGGCCATCAAGGCCAGAGGCGCCAAAAAATGCTGGCAGAATTGGCGGTAGGCTACCCAGGGCAGGCCTGGTTGATATCGCTCGAAGGAAAGCGTATCAATAAATATTGGCTTGCCGGCTTGAAACTGGACGTTATAGGCGCTGGCATCCTTGAGCGCCATGTCATACTCCAGCGCTCGGCGGGCAATGGAGAGTGTCAAAATTGCCGCATCCTTCAGCTGGCCAAACGACCATTCATATGGATATGAGATGAAACCAATCCGTTCAGGTTTAATCACTTTATAGGCGCTGGCCGGCTGCGGGGCCAGCTCTATAGCGGCTTCCTCATGTGTCACCAAAGTCCCAGACCTGGCCAGGTGGTCATACAGCCCGGAATTCATCAACAAATCAAAATCTTGCTGATAAGACCGGTTGACCTGCCGGTACAAGACGCCGTCATGCGTAAAAACACAGCCGCTCGGATCGCGGAAAGATCCGCTCAGTGGATCACTCATTCAGGTAACCTTTCTGATTTTTCAGCGCCGCCAGTTCACTGGCCAGGAGGAGTTGCCCCCTCACACGCGAGCGGCCGGCAATGCGCTCTTTTAGATATGCTTTTGCATATCCTCCGGCAAAGCGGTTGGGTCATAACTGGCGTCTTCGCCGGTCTTTTTCTTCGTAAACCAACTCTTGATATTTTTCCAAAAAATCGTAACCGCAGCACCTAACCCCAACGCTGCTGCCAGGGCCATCTGAATAATCATGCTGCCAGAGCTTGGATCAAGGTAGACCAAGGGTCTGCTAATGGGAGCGAGAAGTATATTCATTAAATGCATATTGCACCTGCCTTTTTAGTAACGGCGTTAATAATAACATGATTTAGATTAACGCCAAGCTTTCGAAATCTTGCGGCCGGGCAGCGAGCCTTCGCGAAACAGCGGCAGCTGACCTGAAAGTCCGCTGGGGGGTCAGTGGTAAAATGCTGCCAATAAGGTATGCTAAACCTGAGGCACCATGAGCAAACACGTCAGAAATTCCGTCAAGGCAGTGATCATCCGCGATGGACGCCTGTTGGTGGTTCGCAAATCAGATATTTCCGCTGGTTATTCCGTTTTACCCGGGGGTGGCCAGCATAAAGGTGAGACCCTGCCCGAAGCTTTGATTCGGGAATGTGCCGAAGAAATCGGCGCACCGGTCACGGTCGGGAAGCTGCTTTTCATCCGTGAATACCGCTCCGACCGGCACGAATTTGCCAACCTCCGCCCCAAGGTACATCAGGTGGAATTTTGCTTTGCCTGCCAGCTGCCTGTTGAATACAGCCCCGCCAATGGCAGCAGCCCGGACGCAGGCCAGGTGGAAGTCCTGTGGGTTGGGCTGAATGAACTCACCCAGGCCGGCCTTTACCCGAAAGTGCTGCGCCAGATTTTGCCTCAGCTGGGTACCCAGCCGCCGCCCGTCTACCTGGGCGATGTGAACTGATTCCCCGTTCCCGCGCCAGACGGCGGCAGCTCAGCCCGAAAAGAACGCTACTTACCGACCCAATGGCAGTTTGGCCAAAAGGTATAATTAATATTCACACGGTGGTAGTTTTCTCACCTATCCCGTGGGGAGCACGCAATGCGACAAACCTTCCTGACCAATAATCAGCTGCTGTTTATCCGTAGAGAAAAAGAGATTTTGGGTCAGTCCTTTACGCAGCTTTCAGCGCTAAAGCTCAGCCCGGATTCCCTGAAGCCGTTGCGCCAGGCCATTGATCAACTGGATGAGTTATTTTTAATTGTGACCGTGGGTGAGTTTAATGCCGGCAAAAGCGCGCTGATCAATGCCCTTCTGGGAGATAAAGTGCTCGAAGAGGGCGTGACCCCAACCACCGCTCAGGTGACGCTGGTGCGCTGGGGAGAAGCACCAGCCTTCCAGCCAGTTGATGAAGGCTTCGCCATTTTTAGCCATCCACTGCCTCTGCTGCGTGAGCTCAACATCGTTGACTCCCCTGGTACCAACGCCATCAACCGCCAACACGAAAAACTGACCAATGAATACGTCCCGCGCAGTGACCTGGTATTGTTTGTAACTTCTGCAGATCGTCCGCTGACCGAAAGTGAGCGCCAGTTCCTTGAGAGGATCCTTTCCTGGGGTAAAAAGATCACGCTGGTGATCAATAAAGTCGACATCCTCGAAGATGAAAAAGCGGTCGCCCAGGTGCGCGCGTTTGTCGAACAAAATGTGCGCCAAATTTTGGGCACGGAGCCTGAAGTTTTTACCGTTTCATCCAAGCTGGCCCAAAAGTCCCGCCTGGCCACCGACGCCGGCGAAGCACAGCGCCTGATGGCCGCCAGTGGGTTGGAATCGCTCGAAAAATTCATCACCGAGACCTTGGACGATCGCGCCCGCCTGGCCCTAAAGCTGGAAAATCCGATTGGGGTAGCGCTCAGCCTTCAGCAGCTGGCCGTAGCGCAAAACCAGGCCCAGGCAGCTGACATTTCTGAGGATGTTCAGCTGGTTTCATATCTTGAAAACAGCATCGCCCAGTACAAAAAAGAATTGGAAGCCGAAATTACACCGCGCCTGGCGGAAGTCGAAAACGTTCTCAGCCAATATGAACTGCGCGGCCAGGAATTTTTTGATAACACCATGCGGCTGGCCAACATCACCAACCTGACCAAGTCTGAGAAGATTAAGACCAAATTCCGCGAAGAAGTGCTGCGAGACCTGCCTCAAGAGGTCGAAAGCAAAGTGCACAGCCTGATCAACTGGCTGGTGGATAAAGACCTGAACATCTGGTTCCAGGTAGCCGGCGCATTGGAGATGCGCCAGGCCCAAAGCCAACTGCAGGCTGAAGGTGGATTCATTTCTCCTCAAGCTGCCCGCCGAAAGGAATTGGTGGAAGATGTCGGCGCTGCCATCCGCACTATTGTCAACAGCTATGACCGTGAAAAAGAAGCGGAAGAATTAGGCGCTTACGTTACAGATTCAGTTGCCCAAACCGCGCTGTTTGAAGCCGGCGCAGTCGGGCTGGGCGCACTGGTTGCTACTGCGCTGTTCTCTTCTGCCATGGATGTGACCGGCATTGTAGCCGCCTCCACTTTGGCTATTGTGGGCTTGCTTGTCATTCCGCATAAACGCCGCCAGGCCAAAGACAATTTCAAAGCCAAAATGGATCAGCTGCGTCAGGGTCTGATGAAAACACTGACTGCCACGTTTGAGCATGAATTTGAAGGCTCACTGACGCGCCTGTCAGAAAACATCACCCCCTATACGCAATATGTTCACAGCGAACAGGATCGCGTCCGGCAGGAAGGTCAAATGCTGCAGGAAATAAATGCGCAGCTGGGAAGCCTCAAAGCGGAGATTAAAAATATTCTTTAATTAAGCGCCAGAACCCAGTAGCCTGACAGCTCCACGGAGTGGGTTCACCCCAATCCTTCTTCCTGCAGAAAGCTTTCCATTCGGATGGTACGCTCTTCCAAGCGCGCCTTCTCGGCAGCAAAAGCCAGCAAGTGGCTTTGCAGCGCGCTGCGCGCGCTGTTCAATGGGTCGGCCTGGCCGTGGATCATGCGCACAAAGGCGCGCATCAAACCCGCATCGCCGCCGCCATGGCCAGATTGTTTGCGGTCGACCTCCGAGGCAAAAGTCCGACGCCAGAGCAGAAACCCGCGCTGATCCCATAGCTCAAGAAAGACCGAAGCGTGAGCAAATTTGCCAAGCAGGGTTGCTTTTGAGCCGTCAAAGCGGATGGTACGTCCTTCTTCATAAGAATGCCCATGCATGGTCAGGCTGACGCTGACGCCGCTTTGTGTCGTCATCAGCACGATTTGATGATCGACCACGTTATTGTCACAGTGGTAGACACAGCGCCCAAATGGGCCCTCGCGCAATGCCTGCATCACCGCTTCATCATCCTCGGGGTGCGGCGTCGCAACAGAACGTGGCCAGGCTGTCAATGCCGACTGCAGTGGCCGGCCGGCTGGCAAGCTTTCGATCACCGGCACCAGGCGCGGATTTTTAATGATCGCCCGCCCTAAAGCCCGGACGGGGAACTGCGGACTGCGCGCAAGCGTATATTTGATAGGCAGCATGTCGCGGTAGATAGCCGGCGCGTAAAACGGGCAAGTCATCTGAGCCGGGCAGCCATCGGTACAGCGATCAGGAGCCCCGGCAGGGGCATTCTCGGGGCGGAAGTGCAGCAGCGAACCGCTGGACGCTAGCCAAATGACCGGATCCCTCAGGTACCATAACAGCAGGTCCAGATCATGGCAGCATTTTGCCAAAATCATCGGGGCGGCTTGTTGGGTGTTTCGCCAGTTGCCGCGGACGTAGCTGTGAGCCATATGATAAGCCGCCACATTCTCTCGCCAGGAAACGGTGATCAGCTGGCCTAACGCCCCAGATTGAAGCACCTCGCCCAGCGCTTCAAAAAATTCGGCATAACGCAGCACATGACAGATCATCAACTTGCGGCCAAGCTGCTCCGCGGTCTGTACCAACGCGACAGCCTCGGCCAGCGTTGGGGCAATTGGCTTTTCCAAAAGCATATCGTACCCGGCCTGAAGCGCAGCCATTCCCGAAGCATGGTGCAGGCTGTCGTGAGTGCAATTGATGACAACATCTGCAACCCTGCCAGCTGCCAGGGCTTCTTCCCAGCCGGTGAAGCAGTTTTCTGGAGCAATCTGATGGTCGCACGCAAAGCGGTTTCTTCGTTCTTCGTTCGGCTCCGCAACGGCAACAAAGCGCAGCTGGTCAGGCGCTTCAAGCGCAAACCGGCCATAAGCTCCCGCCCCACGATCTCCGGCTCCAAACAGCAAAGCAGTCACAGGCTCTTCCATCGCACACCTCCAGCAGAATTGTATTCGTAAAAAGCTGGATTGGACATCAAAATGCATCAGAACCCCTTTTTGGGATGCTCCTGGCTCGAAGCAGCACCGATTTGCCCTGGCGATTTCGTATTATTGCGCGCAGGGCCATGCCTGCCAATCAGCGCCAGGCTGCTTTTTCCCCCTGGCCATAATCGGTTATATAATTCATTAACCGAGCCGAATTCAAAAAAAGGTGAAAAATGTCCGATAAACCTGAGGTCAATGTACAGCGCCGCCGCAAAGGCAGCAAACCCACCAGTCAGGCTGCCCGGCCGAGCGGCCGCCCCAGCACAGCGGGCTCTTCAACCCCCACCGGTGGCCTGGGTGGCAGCGGCTCCGGCGGCTACACTTCAGGTAGCGGGCCTTCAGGTTTGGGTTCCATGCTTGGGTCCGGAGGGTCACGCAGCAAACTGGGCTGCGGCGGTATCGCCCTGATTGTCGTCATCCTCATTCTTTGGGCAGTTTTTTCACGCGGCTGTGAAGGGCTCAGCTTGGGCGGGCTGGCGCCGGTAGAACAGATGCCCGGGGAGGGGGGTTCTGCCGAGACGCTCCCCACCAGCGGTCCAACCCGCACGCCACGCCCAACTCTTTCTGCCCCCGCCAGCGCTGATGGCAACAAGTGGCTGGTGATGGTCTATCAGGACGGGGACGATCAGGCCCTGGAGCAGGATATTTTTATTGATTTGAACGAGATGGAAAGGTCCATGGCTTCAACGGATCAGGTAGTGGTCGTTTCACAAATTGACCGCTACCGCAGCGGTTTCAGCGGCGACGGCAATTGGCAGTCCGCCAGGCGCTACCTCGTTATGCCGGATGATGACCTGACACGCGTGGGTTCCGACATGCTGATGGACCTGGGGGAAGTGAACATGGCCGATGGAGATTCCCTGGTGGACTTTGTCACCTGGGCTGCTCAGACCTACCCGGCTGATAAATACATGCTCATCATGTCAGATCATGGCATGGGCTGGCCAGGCGGATGGACTGACCCCAACCCCGGAGGGCGAGACAGCGGCAGTGCACCATTGGTATCCGCATTGCCTGATGACGCGCTCTATCTGAACGAGTTGGACGCAGCTCTGGCTGAAATCCAGGCTTCTACTGCCATCGACAAGTTTGAGCTGATCGGTTTGGATGCCTGCCTGATGAGCCAGCTGGAAGTTTATACCATGCTTCAGCCTTATGCCCGCTACGCGGTCGCTTCAGAAGAAACCGAACCCGGGCTCGGTTGGGCCTATTCGGCTTTTTTGAGCCTGCTGGTTTATGACCCAGCCACGCCCACCGCAGATGTGGCAGCCAATATTGTTGAAACTTACATTAACCAGGACGAACGGGTGATAGATGATCAGGCCCGCTTCGACTTTCTGCAGCAAAACTCCAATTCGGGCGGCTTCTTTGGCGTTTCGCGCATCAGTGCCGAACAGTTAGCCGGCCAGCTGACCCAAGGCGTTACTTTGGCTGCCGTAAATCTGGAGAAGTTACCCGCCTTGCAGTCCAGTTTTAATGACTTTTTGTTTGCTCTGCAAAGCGTGGACCAGCGCGCAGTGGCCAGTGCCCGCAGCTATGCGCAGTCTTATACCAGCATTTTCGGCACTCAGGTTCCTCCATCCTATATCGACCTGGGTAATTTCGTTGCGCTGGTCGCCAAGAACGCCGGCAGCGCCGCCATCAGACAAGCAGCTGCAAATGTAGAATCCGCAATCAATGACGCGGTTATCGCTGAAAGACACGGCGAAGATAAACCTGGCTCCAGCGGTATTGCCATTTACTTCCCAAATTCCCAGCTTTACGGCTCATCCACCACTGGCATGCGATCTTATACAGTGATCGCGGAACAATTCACCCGCCAATCACTTTGGGATGACTTCTTGGGCTTTCATTACAGCGGCCGGCAATTCCAGGCTACTGCCGCTGAGCCAGTGACTGCAGCGGTCAGCCGGGCGCCGGGTAAAGGCGAAATCACCATCTCTGCCATTCAATCCTCAGCAAGCTCAATTAGCGCAGGGGAAGCAGTGACCCTGCGGGCGGATATTGGCGGGACCAACATCGGTTATATTTACCTTTTTACTGGCCTTTATGATGAAACTTCCAACAGCATTTACGTTGCCGATACGGACTACCTGGAAAGCCCCGAAAGCGCTGAGCTTGGCGGTGTGTATTACCCGGCCTGGCCACAAAGCGATGCTTTTACGCTTTCATTCGATTTTGAACCCTTGCTTTTTACCATCAGCGATGGGTCCCAGCAGGCTCTGGCACTGTTTGAGCCCGTCAGTTATGGTGCCAATGCTGCCCAGGCGGTCTACGCCGTCCGCGGGACGTACACATTCGCGCAAAGTGGAGAGCAGCGGTTGGCGCGCCTCTATTTCAAAGATGGCAATCTGTTCCAGGTGATGGGGTTTGTCGGTAGTGAAGAGGTCAGCGAAGCTTCCGAAATCACGCCGCAAACCGGCGATACGTTCACGCCCTCCCGTAAATGGCTGGAGCTGGATACGGCCGGGAACGTAACCAGCATTTCTTATGATGATGGCGATACGCTCACTTTTGGTACCAGCTCATGGGTCTGGGAGCAGGTTTATGCGCCGGCCGGGCAGTACCTGGTTGGGTTTTTGGTCAGCGATCTGGACGGGAACCTGACGTCTGCCTATACGCAAATTCAAGTGAAGTAAGCCTATCTGCTCAGTTGGGCATTGCCAATTGACTTGCCCATTCATTATGGGTCTTGTATGCCCATAATATTCTTGTCATTGC
>AMWB02040080.1_pt1 | contig 16029 bp, 8 predicted proteins | sample 200311 | NCBI WGS metagenome assembly AMWB02 (sample SAMN02737377, study PRJNA173069) | bioreactor metagenome | biome: anode biofilm in microbial fuel cells | place: USA: California | collected 2010-12-16 | reverse complement strand
GGCTGGAACAGCCAAGCCGTGTCGCGGTTGGTGTCGGGTTCTTCCTGCGCGTTGATCAGGAACAGCGTCACCAAGCGGTCGCCGTTCGCATTCTTGGCGCGGACGGAACCCTGAATCCGCACCGCCGGACGGCTCGCGTCCGGTGCCTGATGGGGGATCACGCCTTCGGTGAGCGGCAGTACCAGCTTCCCGCCGCAGGGGATGCGTTGCCAGATCTTGGCCTTCTGCCCATTGGGCCGCGTCAGCTCGTGTTCCTCGTTCGGCAAGCGCTCGTAGCTGCCCCATCGCGCCTCGACCTCGATGCGCTCGGCGTCGCCATCGACGCAGAAGGTTATGCCGAAACTGCTGGGCACCAACGATTGATTGCTGGCGGCGTCGATCTCGTCCGATGCATCCGACTCGGGCTCCACCCGTCCGGTCGCCGTGCCGAATTCGGCACCGGGTTCATGCTGGAATTTCGTTATCGGATCAGAGGGTTCTTCGACTTCTTCTTCCGCCAATGGGCCTTCCAAACCTTCGATTCCACCCTGCGCTGCTTCGCGCGGCGCCAGCTTGCCGACCAGATAGCGGTCGCGCACGCTCATGTCCACGATCCGCTCGTGCTGGCCGCCCGCCGGGCCGAGCAGGTCGTCCACCACGGCCAGTTGCAGCAGTTCTCGGATGTAGGCCCGATCCTCGACCGGCGGCACGCCACCGACGGTCTGATGCAGCGCCGTGGACAAGGCCGCGACGAACCGGTCCCACTGGACGCACCCGGTGTTCCCCGACGACGGCGGGGACAACGAAACACTGGCGATCGGCACAGGGACATCGGCGACGGACAGCCGGTCGAAGAAGATCGTCGTAGTTTCGAAGTCGGAACGAAGCCGCAGCACGCGCCCGGCGCGGACGATCTCCCCGGCAGGACTCAGCACGAGCACCCAATCGTCCTCGGCAATGGTTTGATACAGGGAGCGATCGCCCTTCAAGACCAAGGTGTAGGGCGCGAGCCTGCGACCTGTGCCGAGACCGTGATCGACGGCGATCCATGCATTGGGATGGCTGGCCATCTCCGTATTCGAATCATTCTTCATCATCGGTCTCCATACAGCTCCGTGTGATCGACACGCTCCTTCGTGCCCTGGGTGATCGGCTCGATGTCACGATGTGGGACGACACGTGCGATGTTCTCAGCATCCTCCGTCAACCCGAGCGCCACGGTCAGCCTGTCGCCTGCTTCGATATGTCGCGCATTTCCAGAGGTTGGATTCAATTCGATGAGTCGGAAATGTGTCGAAGAACCCGGTCGCTGCTCCACTCGCAATCTCACTTCTCTTTGCACCACCTCGATGGCTTGGCGATACAGGACGCAATTCGATCCGCCGCCAGTGATGAATATCGGCAAGCCCTCGCGCCAAGCCGCACTACGCGGGTCTCCCCGCGCGTTGGTACGAGTTCCATCGATGACTCCGGTAATGCAGCGCTCGATTTGTCCTGCGAACTCCTCGTCGACTGCGACGATCTCGTTCAGGGGTTTGCCATGCAGGCACCCGAACTCATCGGCAGATTCAACGGGTGCGGCATCGTTCCACGAAGGCTCGATGTCCAGTCTGGAATGACGGTTGTGGCGCAGATAGTGAGTTCCGAGTGGACGAACCGCAGAAAAGAAAATTGGGATACGGGGAGGAGATGCCCGATCATTTCGTATGACGACGTTGAACGTCGCGACGTCGAGAGTGGCCGCACCAATGTCGATCAACGCGTGCAGCCCTTCCTTCACTTGCGGAGACCCCAAGTACCCGGCGATTTGAGCGACGAACTCTGGTACGACACCCGGCTCCGTCTCCAGACCAATGTCCATTTCGTCGGCCTTCCACGCGGACAGGATGTCGGATTCGTAGATATGTTCCCGGGTTGCCAATTGCCAAGCGGTTCGAGCAATGCGCCGAAACACCTGAACGACCTTGGGGTTCTCGTGCGGCTCGGTGGGGCAACCGATATTCAGCTCCCAGCGCAGCGAACGCCCTACGAGTTTTCGTCCGATTTCCGCGTTCCGGTACAAGAATGCTCTTGCGTAGCGAATGACCAACGCCAGATACGCCACGGTGGCTATCGGACACTCATCCGATCCGGCCATCTCGATGACCGGGAGCTTGAGATTCCCTTGTATATCGGCCTGGGTGAGCCGCTGCCAACAGTACTCGCCATTCGGCGCACGAACGACGAAACCGGGAACCACATAGCGCCCCGTCTCCGAATCGTTCCCCGTGACAGCAGACCATTCGACGGGCACCAGATCGACGCCCGCTCGAATCGCTACTTTCGTAAAGGCGGTTCCAAAATCCACCCCGATTCTGACGGGCATGGGTGTCGATCTTCCGCCTTGGTGCTCGGGATGATGCAATGATCGACCGGCGTCACCCCATTCCGGCATGACCAAAGAACATCCACCATCGATGCGGGGTCTGAAGGGCGGCGGTATCGGCCTGCTGGGTCGTACCGAGGGCTTGTCGGCTGGCACCCCGACTGTGTCTGACCGGGCGGATTGCTGAACGGGATTCCGGGTAGGGGGGTTCTTCTGAATCGAATGGTCGCCAGCCAGCCAAGATGGTGGTGGCTCGAAGTCGATCTTGGGGCGCTCATCACCTCGCTCTTTGCCACGCCCCGACTCGCGCAACGCGGTTTTGAGAGACCTCAGTTGCTCTTTCCAGCCCTTCATGGACGCCCTCCCACCCGCACCACATCCACGAGCAAGGCGCAGATATCACGCGTTTCAGCCGAAAAGGCTTGGCTCTTGCGTGCCAGCGTCGCTCGGCGGGTTTCCATTCGGGCCAGAAAATCCTCCATCTTCTTGCGCTCCGCATTCGCCAAGCCCTTACGTCGTTTGCCATCCGGGCTACTTCCATACAGTGATGCATAGTATTCGTGGCTGTTGATCCGCTTCTCGAACCCCTCACGTTTCTTGCGAATGTGATCGTCCAATAGCTGTGAAAGCACGTCGGCGCGGTCTCGGTTCTCGCGCCATTTTTCATCCTTGATCGCCTTGTACCGATCCCTGAGTGTTTCCTCGCATCGCTCTGCAGCGGTCACCCCGGCCTCCGGAGCAACATCGACCGCCACCGTCGGCCAGTCGTCGCCCGATTTCCTGACCGAGTCGAGCAAGGCTTCCGCCAGCCGATCGTCGAGGGGGGACTCCCTGTCGAGTGGTACGGCGGCGACCAAGAGATGCTCATCCTCCTTCACGCCGGAAAAGCTTGCCAATCGAGTCATCAGCGCATATCGGCCCGCCTCGACGCCTTCGACGGCGACTCTGGCTGCGTAGAGCGGAAAGCGCTCCTTCCCATCTTCAGCCTTGCGCGACAGGAAACGAACGATCGGATGGAAGCGATGGACGATCTCCTCGCCGCGTTTGGGCTTGTCGGTGATCCTGTCGGTGAAGCGACAACGTTTCGTCTGGCCGGAAGCAAGACCAGTCTTCCCGACCAGATTCTCCCGCCTTACGAACTCATCCAACTCCGCAGCAAAGTCGGGGCTCAGGCCGATGTCGAACGTGTCGGGATCGCTATGAGCCGCGACGAGCCGACAACCGGGCACGTTCCGGAGGCATCCATCGACGTAACGGATCAAATCATGACGGGTGACGATTTTTCCATCGCCGCGCGCCGCCTCGATCTGCGCCAGCAACTGCTGACCGTGAGCCACCAGTTGGATCGCCTCTCGCTCCAGTTCCTCCTGTTTGCGCTTCGCATTCTCGATCGCCAGCGCCACTTCCTCGATCAAGCGCGCTTCTTCGTCGACGGTCAGATGTTTCGACAATAAAACGTCTTCGAGCTTTCTGACTTGACCGAGAATTTCCTCCGTTTCCCCCAAGGTGCTCTCGAAAACGCCGATACGCTTGGCCAGTCTCGCAATAATGAGCGCATCGATCGTGTCCTTGTGAACGAAGTTCCACACCAAGATGCGCTTGGATTGTTGGCCGATGCGATCGATACGCCCGATCCGCTGTTCGATGCGCATCGGGTTCCATGGCAGGTCGTAGTTGACGACGAGACGGCAGAATTGCAAATCCACGCCTTCGGCAGCAACGTCTGTACAGACCAATACACGGCAATTCCGATCCTCGCGGAAAGCGGAGACCACGGCCTCCTTGTCGAAGTCCGCGCCACCCATCAACAACCCGGCCTCCACGTTCTCGGCGGAAAGCCGCTCGACGAGATAGCGCGCCGTGCCGCGAAAGGTGGTGAACACGATCGCCTTGGCATCTCGATCCTCGGCCAGGAATCGCTTGAATGCTTTGGAAAGTTCCGCGAATTTCGAGTCGTTCCTGCTCAGATCAGCAAACCCGAACTGGGGCAGTGTTCTGCTCGCCAGCCAGCGTTTGAGGCCCGACGTCCTTTCGGCCACCTTTTCCTCGTCTTCGTCGATCTCGTCCATCGCCGCCGCCAAGGCGTCGGCGTCGAGCCCGTCGTCGCGCCAAGTCCGCAACAAGGCAGCCGGACAGGACGCAACCATCCGCTGTGGCGTGGAGAGCAAGAAGCCGTGCTCGATGCCATTGGCCAGCGCATACTCCCGCGTTCCTTCGGTGATTGCCTGATAGAGTTCCCACTCCACGGGCGACATTTCTGCCTCGAACACGGTCGGGTCACGAAATACCCGTTCATGCGGCACTTCCCGCTTGCGCGTGCGGCTGATGATGTGCGCCAGCAAATTGAGCCGCTCGAGTTTGGCAGCGATGTCGATACGCCTGTCGTTCGTCCAGTCTTCGACCGATTCGGCTTCCTCGATCAGGCGATCGACACGCTCGGATCGCTCGAACCATCGTGACGACTCGATTTCGCGGATTGCCGCCATGATTTGGTCGGCATCGCTCGTCGGATCACGCACGACGTCACTCGCGGCGATCACCGGTCGGTTGGCGAGGACGACGTTTCGGAAATCTTCCGGATACTCGAAATGATCTGGATCGAGCAATCGCAGTACATTGAACAAGTCATCCGAACCAAGATTGATCGGCGTCGCCGAAAGCATCAACTGGTGCGTGCTGACATCTCTCAGCAAGCTGCCGGTCCGCCATGCGCCCGTTTCTTCGTTGCGCATGTAGTGCGCTTCATCGAAGATCACCAAGTCCAACAGCGGTTCTTGATCGGCATGGTGGTAGAGCAAGTCGGCGAGACGGGCGCGAACCGACCGCTTGGGCTTGTCGCTCTCGGTCGCATCCCAATCACTCGGAACCCGGATGCCTTGATAGCTGACGATCCATGCACGCTCCCGATGCTCGGCCGAATCCAGTTCTTGCCGTAACGTTTCCGCGTCGACGACACGAGCATCCAGACCGAAGCGCGACGAAAGCTCGAACCGCCACTTTTCCCGCAGCATCGCGGGACACACCACTAGCAGTCGCCGCATGTCGTAGCGGGCGCGCAGTTCCGTCCAGATCAGTCCCGCCTCGATCGTCTTGCCCAGACCCACTTCGTCCGCGATCAGCAGGCCGTTGACGGGAGAGTCCAGCAGGGTCAGCAACGGCTTATATTGATGTGGGTAGAAGTCGGTCTGGGTCAGGCCCATGGCATAGACGACGTTCGACAGACGCCCTGCCAGATGAATATGCGTCAGCAATTGGCGCAGATCATCCACGCGTCCGTAACGTCCTTCACGGATCAGTTCCAGAGGATCGTCACTACCCGCATCGGCAGCGACCAACTCCTCCTCGTAGTGCCAGTCCAGGCGACCATTCCAGTTCACGCGACACTGAGAGCCGGACGCACGCGCACGGGTCTGATCGGTGACCGTGCCAATCTTGGCTGGATCATCTATATGACGAACGAGCTGTCCTGGACTCCAAGGCATGAAGGCCCCTTTAGATATTGCTCATGATCGAATTTTCGACGTAGAGAGGCTCATGGCATGAGCCTGCGCGGCACTCCTGCCCAAAACATTCATTGAATCTATCCTGTTCATCTTCCCTCTCCATCGACGATTCTGTAGCGCGCACCGCGCCTTTCGCCTTGGCGTTCGACCTTGCCTGCCGCGAGCAGGTCGGTGATCGCGGCGTTCCACTGGCCATCTGTGATGCCGATGGCGTCGATGACGTCGGCCTTGGCGTGCCAACCGGAACGTGCCTTCAGGTATTCGGCGATGGCGCGAGATGGCCCAGCGCGATAGTCGGCACGCGGTTCGGCGACCTTGAGGTAGTGGCCTTCATTGGCGGGAATGGCATCGAAGTCGAGCGAGGGTTGGGCCATTGCTGCGCTGGCGATGCGTCTGGCGCGTGGGGCACGGGTCGAAGCGCGCGGGACGGCGGCGTCGGTATGCAGCCCTTGGCCGACTTCTTCTTCGTAACGCTGACGGTTCAACTCCGACAGCCGCCGCAGCACTTCGACACGCGCAGACTCCGAAATGGTGAAGCGGACGTGGTCGTTCTCAGGCAGATACGGGACTTCGTGAAAGCCGTGATCGAGGTCGATATCCTCCCATCCGTAGGCACGTGCAACAGCGTCATCCAATGCGCGCTGCAACGCACGCAGCCCCTCGATGCGAGGATCACGCTCGGTGTAGGTATGGAAGCGGTTGTAGAGTTTGGTCAGGCCGATGCGATCGGCCCGCATCAAATCGACGCGCCCCTGATGGAGTCGATCACCCAAATCATCGAGCGGGCCGTCCAGCGCGTCATGGAACCCGGCGGGGAAAGCAAACGGTTCGAGCGCGTCCGTCTGGCCGTACCGCAGATCACTCTTGAGGCGCGACGCGTGCTGCCATGCGAAGACGGCGTGGACGTTCGACTGCAACAGCGCGAAATCCCTTCCACGACCGAGCGAAAGCACGACAGTGGCATCAGAGAAGACGATATTGGAATCGACGAACGAGAACGCCAGCGTCTTACTGACGCGCGTGATCGCAAGCACCCTCAGTGGTTGGCTCCTGCTGGGCGACCAGCCTTCGGGATGACGCTCGAAATAACGACCGCGACCAATGGCGTGATATAGCGCAGGACGCTTGTCAGCGTAATGCCACCAACGGTCAGGGAGTGGTTTTCGGAGCACATATTCACCACGTTCGTTGCGGCGCTGCCGTTCCGGCTTGACTCGCTCCTCAATCCATTGCCACGGCAATTCATACTCTCGTGCCCGTTCCTCTGGCCAATCCCAAAAGTTGATCACCCAGCGGCTTGGTCGTTGCTCGGGATCAGAATTGAGGTCATCACCGTTGATGTAGGGGAAGATTACCTCGGCGTTCTTAGGGTCGGCATCCAGCATCCGCCGTGCCTCGTCGGGTGAAAGTACGAAACCCATACCGAGCACAATCGACCCTTGATACGCGATGTCTTCATTGGCCTTCAGGCGCTTTGGACTCCATTCCTCTCGATCGGAGAGGAAAGCCGATATGAATGGAGCCGATCGCCCGAGCAGCAATAGTTCACCGCGCCATAGGCCTTTGTGGACATGTACACGACTGGTGATGACCGCTGCCTTTCCAGGCCAAGGTTCATTCGGGTACGCGGCATAGATGACAGCACCTGCACCGACCATGGCTTCCAACCCGGCCTGCCGTGTGTCGCCTTCCGCGATGGTGTTGACCGCGAGCAGCCCGAAACCGCCGCCTTCGCGCAGCAGGCTCCAAGCCCGCAGGAAGAAATAGGCGACCAGATCCGCCGAGCCGCGCCGCCCCTCGGCGATGTGAGCGACCAGCCAATCGCGGAAAGCAGTGCCCGCGACACCCGTGATGCGCTTTCCTCCCAAGAAGGGTGGATTGCCGACGATGCCGTCGAAGCCCCCTTGTTCGCGTGCGAACACCTCCGGAAACTCCAACGGCCAATGGAAAGGCCGACGCGCCGGTTTGTCGCCGGGCAGGTCGATCGAGAGCGAAGCGACCGATCTCCGGTGCATCGAGGCGAGCACGTCGCGGTCGTCGTCGATCGCCTGTCCGGCTTGGACGGTCAGCGACGCCAGGGTGTTTTCCAGCCCCACGCCACTGCCGCCTGCTGCGAACACCTCCCCGATGAACGCATCGGCGATGCACTCCGGCACTTCGAGCTTGCGGCGCGCGTCGGCATCCAGATGCGCCATGGCTTCCACGTCGCGGATGTCGCGGATGGGCATTTCGCGTAATTGCTGCCGCAGTTCGATGGCCTCGCGCACGGCCAGCTCGACGTTCTGGCCGAACAAGCGTAATTGGCCTTGGCCCGTGGGATTCATCGAAAGCTGGGTCAGTTGATCCAGCCGATGGATGCCGAGCAGGCTGTCGCCGCAGCGCAGGTTGTGGTCGAGGAAGCCGAAGGGACGCCCCTTGGCCAGTGTCACCAGCCAGATGGAAAGCTTGGCGAGTTCGACCGCCAACGGGTTCAGATCGACGCCATAGAGGCAGCGTTCGGCAATGAGGCGGCGCGCGACGATGGTGCGTGCCTCGGTGTCACGCGGCAGTGCCTCGACGTTGGCGTCGGTATCCGCCACCCGCCCGTCGACACCGATCATCTTGCCCGGCGCCTCAGCCTGTGCCCAAGCCTCCACCAGCCGGTCGGCTAGCCACCGGCAGGCTTGCACGAGGAAAGCCCCCGAGCCCATGGCTGGATCGCAGATCTTCAGGTCGAGTAGTTCGGCGGGCGATCTGAGCGCCCAATCCGCGCGCGGCGTCCCCTCTGCCGGGCCGACGTAGGCGATGGGCATCAGCGTCTGGGCGACGATGGCTTCGGTGAGCGACTTTGGCGTGTAGTGGGTGCCGGTCTCGCGCCGGTCTGAGCCGGTGGTGACGATGAAAGCCCCAGCGGGATAGACCAGCGGATAGCCCCAAGGATCGGTGCGCACCAGATGGCCGAAGGGTTTGATACGGTCGCGCAGCGCAATGTCGCCGTGGCAGGCCGTCAACAGGTGATCGGCAAGCGTATCGTCCACGGGTCTGACCAGGTCGTTGCGCACCCGGCTGGCTGAACTGCCGGAACGCTCCTGGAGCAGTTCGGCCAGTCGCTCGGCACCGTCCAGCCGTGCGGACTCGAGTTCGGCCAGCGTGACCCAGGGCGACTGGGCGCTCTTTGTGGCGTCGAGTTCCAGCGTGACCTCGGCGGTACGCTTGACGGTGCGTTCCAGCAGACCTTCATAGACGTAGCCGATCTGTTCAACGTCCAGCGCCCGATACGACAGCGTGCACCCTTGGAATTGCTGGATGGCTTCAAGCAGCAGCAGGACGGTGCGGTTGTCGATCGGCAGCGGTTTGGCGACGTCGGTACGCCAGTCGGAACCTCGGGCGCGGCTTTCAAGGAAGGGGAAGCGATCCGGATCGAACAAGGAACCACCCAGCGCAGGAAGGCGCAGGTTTTCGTGCTCGATGCCGCCGTACACGGCGCGGAAGACGGCCAGGAGCCGCGACCATGCATCCCAGCGGCGCTCCAGAATCTCATCGGACTCGGCTCGCAATTGCATGCGCAGAGTCGAGAGCGCGTAGTTGGCCTCGTAGCGCTCGTCGCCCAAGAGCAGCAGACCACGCTCTTCGGCGGACAGGAGGAAGACCAGCCGCATCATCACCGTCAGCGCAGCTTCGTAGAGTTCAGCTTCCTTCACTCCGCGCAGCAATTCGCGGTCACGGTCTTGATCGGCTTTGTCGAGCGCCTGGATCAGCACTTCGACCGCGCGCCGCACCTGCTCGCCCAAGGCGTCGGTCACTTCATCCTGAAACTTCAGCGAGCGGTCGAAGAGCGCAGGCAGCCGCTCGGACTCATCCACGAAGAAACGCCGGATGCCCAAGAGGTGGACGAAGGCTTGGAGGGTGACGGGTTCCTGAGCCCATATGCGCGCATACCAACTGGCGAAGGTGGTGACCGCGCCCACCGGCGCATCGACCAGCATCCAGCGTTCGCCGTTGATGACCAGCCCGAGACGACAGCCCGTGGCGCGGCAGAGCGTTACCATGCGTTCCGCCGGTGTGCTAGCCCAGCCGTCCAGCTTCTGGGTGGCATCGAGATCGACGTCCGGCCCGTAGGCGTGGACGAGCATCAGTGGCTGGTCACCGTTGCCGACGACGGCGAAGTCCGGGGACAGGCTCGTGCCGTGCTCGGGCAGGACTACGTTCAGGTGCGAGACGCACCAGTCCCTGCGCTTGAGGACATCGCCACGACCGTCCTCGTCGAGTTCCAGTCCACGCGCCAAGACTTCGGCTATCCATGCCGCGTGCAGATCGGCGAAACGCGGATCGTCCGTTTCCAGTGCTTCGCGCCATTCGTCATAGGCTTGCCGCAGCCGCTTGCGCTTGCCGCCATCAAGTTCTTCCAGCCCTTGCGGGAAGGCTTCCTTCAGGACGGGAACGGCGAGGAAAGGACCGGAAATCTCGACGAGCGCGAGCCATTCGTGGTGCATGCTCATGCAGCACCTCCGGCGGACTCGGGCACGATGAAGATCACCGCAACCGGGAAGGTGCGGTCGTCGAGCTTGGCGTAACGGGATTCGATGGCCTGCGTTTCCAGCCGACGCTCGTCGGGGATGCGCGCGAGGCGCGCTTCCAGCGCGGCGATGTCGCGCCGGAGCTGCGTGCGCTCGTCCTCGGTGAAGAGCGATAACTGTTCGGGTTGCTGCTCCTTCTTCAACTCGGACTGGATCGCCGTCTCCAGTTCGTCGAGCACGGTGCCGATGTCGGCGATTTCCTGCTGCTTGCGGGTTTGGAGCGTGTTGGTCAGGAACTTGAGACGTTCCTTGGATCGCACATCGACCGACTTGAGGATGGCTTCCTGCTGACGGTCGAAGCGGACGCGGAGCGCGTCGAACAGGGATGCGGCTGCCGTGATCGGCTTCGCTTCGTCCAGCCACTGCTGGATGCGGGTGACGCCCTCCTCGCGGCGGAAGGATTGGTCGCGCAGGTAGCCGCCGGATACCGTCAGTTCCTCGTGCAGCCGATGATGGTTGCCGCCCGTGACGATCAGGCGCGAGACGACGACCACGGCAGGGCCGTCGATGTGTCCATCTGGCACGGTGCGGACGGTGACGCGGTGCAGCTTCTTCACGTCGTCCTGCGCCCAGATCTCGGCGCGCAGCAACCGCAGGCACATCTGCACCAAGCGGTGGTTCAGGTGGACGAGCACGACATCATCGCGGCTACTGGCGACGGCATGATCGAAGGTGATGGGCCGTATCCGCTGGGTATGCGGGTGGCGCAGCCCTTCCAGACAACGCGCCCAGGAGCCGGACAGCGCAGGCATGCGGAAGACGCTGCCCGAGGGCGCACCAGCCAGTTCGACGGGCTCCAGCGGCGGACGGCCTGCCAATGCGAGACCGGTCTTCACGGCCATCAGGACGTGGTCGGGCGTGAGGTGGAAGTCCTGCTTGGTGGTGAGCAGGCGATCGTGCAGCTTGGCGACGCGTTCCTTCAATTCGCGCTCGGCGCGAACGAAGTTCTTGGCGCGGGCGATCCGCGCCTCGGCGAGACGGGTATCCAGGTCCTTCAGGGAGCCTTCGATGAGGCCGGACATCTGCGGCGCGATGACAGGATTGACGCTGCCCATGTCGGCGCGCATCGAATCCAGTTTCCGCAAGGCGCGCAGGATGTCCTCGCCGTGGCCACCGACCGATGCGCCGCTCGTGTCGCCACCATCGACCGGGTGCCAGATCAGCACTTCCTTCTCGCGCTGTCCGTGCCGGTCGATACGCCCGTTGCGCTGCTCCATCACGTTGGGGTTGTAGGGAATCTCCAAGTGGATGAGCCGATTGCAGTGATTCTGCAAGTCGATGCCTTCGGACGCGGCGTCGGTGGCGAGCAGGATGCACACAGGCGAATCCTGCGGCGACGCTTGGAACGCCGCCTTGATAGGTTCCCGATCTTCTTGGGAGAGCCCGCCGTGGAGCAGGCCGAGACGCTCGCCGCCAAAGCCGTGGCTGGCGAGGACTTGATGCATCCACTGGTGCGTGGTGCGGTACTCGGTGAACAGGATCACCCGGCGATGGTTCCACTCGCCGTTTGTCTTGAGATTGGCCGTGAGCCAGCCGAGGATAGCTTGCGCCTTGGAGTCGGCCTGATTCCTGGCTCGCTGAGCCCATGCCCTCAAGTAGTCCAGCATCGCCCGCTGTTCCGCCGTCAGCGGCATCGAGCGGCGCGTGGCTTCCTCGATGGCTTCGGCTTGGGCGTTCTCGACTTCCCTGTCGTCGGCATAGTCCTCGTCGGCTTTCAGGATGGCCTTGTACAGGATGCGCTCGGTCATCGCGTCTGGCTTCGCGGGTCGTGCTGCCGACAGCGACGCGACGTGCTTTTCGAGCGTGGACACGAACGCCGCTGGCGACGAGAGCAAACGTTTCTTGAGGAGGCGATTGACGAAAGCCGTGCCGAAGCCGTTGCCAGCTTTCTCGGCGTCCTTTTCGCGGCTGGCGCAGTAGTCGTCCAGCTTGCGGTGGATCTCGCGTTCTTCCACCGTGTATGGGACTTCGAGCGCCTGCAAGGTGCGCCCGGCATATAAGGGATTGCCGTCTGCGTCGACCAGATCGCTCTTCAGGCGACGGATCATCACCTGACTCAGGCGTTTCTCGTCGGGAAGGATGTTGCGCGCGAAACGCTGATCGTCGAGCAATTCCAGCAGCGAGGTGAACGACTCGGTGTAACCGTTGTGCGGCGTCGCGGTCAGGAACAGACGATGCTGGAAATGCGGGCCGATGGCGCGGATGAAGCGCGTGCGCTGGCTTTCCAGGGCGTAGTGCGCGCCTGCGGCGGGCGCGACGTTGTGCGCTTCGTCCACGACCAGCAGGTCGAACTTGCGCGGATGCCCGACGTGCGGGGGGATCACGTCGCGCATGGCGCGCAAACCCTCACCACCCTTGGCCCAATCCATCGAGGTGATGAGGCGCGAATGCGACGTCCATGGATTGGCGTGGATGCCGCGCTCGCGCCGCAGCCGCTTGATGTAATCAGTGTCCACCACCCGGAAGTCGAGGCCGAACTTTTCCAGCATCTCGACGCGCCACTTCTCCTGAAGCGACGCGGGGCAGACGATCAGGACGGTGCGGGCACGGTGCCGCAACAGCAGTTCCTGGATGACCAGGCCCGCCTCGATGGTCTTGCCGAGGCCGACGTCGTCGGCAATGAGCAGGTTGACCCGAGCCATGTCGATGGCCCGCACCAGCGGATCGAGTTGGAAGTCTTCGATGCTGACGCCGCTACGGAACGGAGCCTGGAGAAAGCCTCGGTCGGCGTTGGTGGCGGCGCCCCAGCGCACAGCGTCGAGAAAGGCATCGAGCACGCCTGAATCGTCCTGCCCCGTGACCGAGGGCAGGCCCGCGCGCTCGATGACCTGAGCACCCGGCTCGATCTCCCAGACGACTTCCAGTTCCTCACCGAGACCGTCTTCGTCGATCGACGAGAGCGTCACGCAATTTTGGGGAGTTCCGGTTTCCAGTCTAGCGGCATCGACGTCGGCCACCATCCACTGACGACGGCGCACTTCGACGAGCTGCCCCGGCTCGGGGCGAGCGCGATATGTCTGAGTTTGCCGTTCGTTCTGCGTGCCCATGTGGTGGCCATCTTCCTTTTCAGGTCTTCTCGTTTGCGCCGGGCGGCGAAGTGCGACGCTCCGTGTCGACCTTGGCAACCATGTGCGCGACGGTTCGGGCAGCCTCGTTCGGCGACTCGTGCGACCAGAACCGGAGCACCGTCCAACCGAGGGATCGCAAACGCTCGTTCGTGTCCGCGTCCCGCCGCCGATTCGCTTCGATCTTCTCTCGCCAGAACTCCGCGTTCTGCTTCGGCCACGTGGCATGTTCGGGACAGCCATGCCAAAAGCAGCCATCGACGAAGACGGCGATCTTGCGACCCGGGAATGCCACGTCGGCGACGCGGCGGGGCTTCCTCAGAACTTCGTAGTCGACCCTGTACCGCAGCCCGATGCGATACATCTCCTGCCGCAATGCCACTTCCGCGCCCGTTTCCTTCTGCCGTACCTTCGCCATGCGGCGACTGGCATCGGATGACGAAGGCACGAGTCGTGACATCGGGCAGTCCTCTTCAGTCCATCACCGGGCCGCGACCGACGCGAGGTGTTGAGTGATGCTGCGGGCAATGGCGCGGCCCAGATCGACGGGAACCGCATTGCCGATGAGCCGCCCGAGCACCTTGAAGCTCACCTCGCCATCCTGCGGGATGAACGCGTAGTCGCGCGGAAAGCTCTGCAAGATCGCAGCCTCCCGCAGGGAAATGGCCCGATCCTGCTCGGGATGGCCGAAGCGACCGTTGCCGAACCCGTAGCACTGGGTCGTCATCGTCGGCGCGGGCTTGTCCCATTCCATGCGCCCGTAGACGCCCGGATAGGTGCGTCCGCTTTCGGCGCGGTGGCATTCGGCGATCAAGTGCTTGGGCCAGTCGCGCCACGTGCCGCCGGGTTTGGAAACCTTGATCCGCTTGAGATTCGTTTCTGACAGCGTCGAGGTGATGTGCAGTTTGTCTCTGGGCGCAGACTCACCGGCGCTGAGAGGACGCAAGTGCGCGATGGCCTGCCGAACCGTCTTCGGTTTTTCGTGGGTCGGCGGGATCATCTCGATGCTGCCGTGCTTGGAGGCCAGCAGCACCATCCGACGTCGCATCTGTGGAACACCGTAACGAGAGCTGTCGACGACGTCGTACCAGACCTCGTAGCCGAGCCGCTCCAGCGTATCCACGAAATCGCGGAACACCTCGTGCTTGGCGACGGTCGGCACGTTTTCCATCGTGATGACGTCCGGCATCGAGCCTTTGGCGAGGCGCGCGAACTGGTACAGCAAACCCCACTTGCCATCCTTGCCGTCCAGCTCGTAACGCTGGGCATAGGTCGAGAAGGGCTGGCAAGGCGCGCAACCCGCCAAAATCGTCAGATCGGAGTCGCCAAACAGCCCTTTGAGTTCGTCGACAGTGACCTTGCTGATGTCGCGCTCGACGAATTTGGCCTGGCCGTTGTTCTCTTCGTATGGGAAGCGGCATGCGGGATCTAGATCGATGCCCGCGACGACGGGAAGGCCCTCCAAAATGAAGCCATGCGTCAGCCCACCTGCGCCGCAGAATAGATCGACACAAGCAATATTTTTCTTCACGTCAATTCTCCTGTTTTCGTTTCGACCGCCATATGAGGCGATCGAAACCAGCAGAAGCCAAGTCCTTCATCCCCGTTCTCGACCATCGTTTTCCGCCGCGCCGCCCGAGCGCACCCACTCGTCGACTTCTTCGGATTTGAATTTCCAGAGTCGACCGATTCGATGGGCAGGCATGTTTCGTTTGCTGATCCACGCATAAACGGTGTCCTTGCTCACGCCGAGGTATTCGGCGATCTCCTCGACCGACAACCAGCGATCAGTCATGTCTCGACTTCCATCAAAAGGTCGAATTTCTAGCGATTTGACATCATCGCACGAAACCAAGCCTGCTGGAACCCGATCGAGGGGGATTTGATGGGTTTCTGTATGATTCCGACCGATTGGGGCTTGGCTGGTAACTACACGCCGCTGGCGCGGCATGGTTCGAGGTGATGCGGGCCGTCAGCCGATCAGGGCAGTCTCGGCGCTGCGCCGAGCCACGAGCCCGGGCAGCACCTTGCCGCCGCCATAGACCCAGCGCTGCAGCTCCGTCGCGGCGGCGGGCCAGTCCCGCTGATTCACCCTTCGCCGCAGCGTCGAGGTCTGCAAGCGGCCCGCCCCAAGGTTGAACGTGAAGTCCACGATGGCGGCCAGCCGCCCCTCCGGCTCGGTGGCCAGCACCGGACAGTAGCGCAGCGTGGCAGCAAGCGCCGTCTGCAGATCGCGCGCCAGGTAGACCTCGGCTTCCGCTTCGGTGATCGGCGGATGCGTCGGGTCGCACAAGTGGCCGTAACCAATCGTCCAGAAGCCTGCGGGGCAGATGTAAGGAACGGCGGTGATTTCGATTCCACGCTTCACCTTGCGTTCGAACCCTTCGAATCGCTTGGCAAGGTCGATGGCAGCCTTCGGAACCTCGATCACGACCGCACCCGATCGAACACGCGCCCGAGGAACCAGAAGTTCAGCACTCCGGCCCATAGCGCCTGATCGGCCTCCGTCCATGCGTGCAGGATCGCCGTCCCCCAGCCAGCGCCGGCGGTGACGGCAGCCG
>AMWB02099295.1_pt2 | contig 16040 bp, 13 predicted proteins | sample 200311 | NCBI WGS metagenome assembly AMWB02 (sample SAMN02737377, study PRJNA173069) | bioreactor metagenome | biome: anode biofilm in microbial fuel cells | place: USA: California | collected 2010-12-16 | reverse complement strand
TTCCCCCGACAGCCACTGCCGCCCCAGCCGCCCCCGGCCCCGGGTCTGGGTTCCGGCGATGACGGCCGTCAGATGCGGGGCCCCCTCGCGGGCCAGGTCCCGGGCGGCGGCCATGGTCGAATCCAGCTCGGGATAATAGTGGACCAACGCCTCCCTGCCGTAAAATTCCCACGGGTAGGGGATATCCGGAGATCCGGTCAGTCGGTAACCCCGTGGCGTGGCATCGATCCCGTATCCCAGCTCCTGGAGTTTCTGGAGATGTTTCCAGATCGTTACCCGGGAGGTGCCCAGCCGGGAGCTGAGAAGCTCGCCGGAAACGACGTCTCCACTTTCCCTGAGCATGTTCAGGATTGCAGCTTTCAAAGGCATTTTCCTAATCTTCGCGGTATCGGTGCCGGCAACGAAAATTTTTCGTTAATCACATCGGAAATAGAGGTTAACGAAAAATATGCGACAAGTCAATTGATTTTGAGGAAGGTGATGTTGATGAACGTGATGTTGAGGAAGGGACTCAAGGCCGCCGGAAATGGGACACCTGGCCGGTCCGCCGATTGAAACGGGTGATCCTGCCGGTGTTCAACCAGGCCGGCAGGACGTAGAGGCGGGCGCCGGCCCGGCTGAAAAAGGCTTCCTGATGAAAGTGACCGACAAAGATGTTTTGGATGCCGGCGGCCTGTGCCATGGAAAGGTACCGCATGATTTCGTCCCGGGGCAGGCCGCCGCGGAAGGAGGCGTTGGTGTGCTTCAGTTTTTTCTTGACATGATCGGCCCAGAATGGCCCGGAAGGCAACAGGCCCAACAGCAGTTTGACCGGACGGTTCCTGACCAGCGCTCTGAACCTGAGATAGTTTCTGTCCCGACGGTTGATGCGGTCTCCGTGGCAGAACAGATTTCCCTTGCCGTCGGTTTTGAAGGCCCGGTCGGTCGCCCACGAGAAGGCGTCCGCTTTTTCCTCTGCCAGGTAAAATTCGTGATTCCCCTCGATATATCCGATCTCCCGGCGGATTTTCTGCTGCCGGCACCAGCTGAGAAAGCGCGTGTGGACGACCTGCTCGTAGCCCGGCAGGGCAATCCAGAGGTCAAATATATCTCCCATGAAAACGATGTCTTCCGAAGATCGCTCCAGGGTCTCGAGCATCCTGAAGAACGGGCGGTCCGTCCCTGCGGCGGTGTTGACATGGGCGTCTGCGATCAGAATCATGGGCGGCCCGCCCGGCTGTTTTCCATCTCGTTGATCCGTTCTGTCGGTTGACGGGTTTTGCCTTACCGGTGTCGGCGGTTTTGCAAACACCAGTGGCACAAACCGGCCCATAGGTCAAGATCCCCGGCGGATGTCGTTTGCACACAGGGTTTTGCTTGATTATTCCAGGCCGGTGCGATAAGGGTCTATCAAACCCTATGCATAAATGACATCCGGAAAAATCATGGGCGATACGCCGGGAAACCCTTTTTCAGCGCCGGTCGCGGCCGTATGAAAAAGGAGATGAAAAAAGGGGAGGGTATTCATGGTCATTCTGGTAGGATATGACGGCTCAAATGCGTCCAAAGACGCGCTGAGCCTGGGTGTTACGCATGCCGAGGCCTTCAAGGGCAAGGTTGTCGTGGTGCGTTCGCTTATGGGCGGAACCGACAGGGACGGCGAAGAGATCGAGACGGCGGAGCAGGATCTGGCCTATGCGGAAAAATACTGCAGCGAAAAATCCGTTCCCTGCGAAACGCACCTGCTGATCCGCGGCCTCAAACCCGGAGAAGACATTATCCGGTTCGCCCAGGACTGCCATGCCGATGAAATCGTCATGGGCGTCAGAAGACGCTCGCAGGTCGGCAAGATGCTGTTCGGTTCGAATGCCCGGTATGTGATCATGGAAGCCCCGTGCCCGGTGGTCACGGTCAAATAGCCTGCCTAGAGACAGTTTCTTCCGAAATTCGAAACGCGCCGTCAGGAGGCGCCTGCGGCGCCGCCGGACTGCGCCTGAAGCACCGCCAGCGCCCCGGCGAGGGTATCTTGGGCCAGAAGGCGTTCGGCCTGACGCTTGGCATCGTCAATGGTGAGACCGCAGATGCGTTCATGCACGGTGGTCAGAAACTGCGGGCCGACGCTTAGGGTGCGCACCCCGATGCCCACCAGGAAAGGGATGTACTCCACCTCGTGGCCCATCTCCCCGCAAACGGCGATCTCTCTGCCGGCGGCGTTGGCGGCGCGGACGACGCGCGCAAGCCCTCTCAGCACCGCCGGATGGTAGGCCCGGTAGTATTCCGCCACCTTTTCGTTGGTTCGGTCGACGGCCAGGGTATATTGGATAAAGTCGTTGGTGCCGATCGAGAAGAAGTCGACCTCCCGCGCCAGGGCCGGCATGATCTCCACGACCGACGGAACCTCGACCATCATCCCGACGGACGGAGCGGTATGATGGGGAAGATCATCCCGGTCGAGGTCGGCCAGGCATGCCGTGACCACATTTTTTGCCTCGCGGAATTCGTCCAGTGACCCGATCATGGGAAACATGATGCGAAGGCCGGGGGCATCGGCGCCCGCCCGCAGGATCGCCCGCAGCTGCTGTTCGAACATGGGGCGGTGGCGGAGGGAAAACCGGATGGATCTGAGTCCCAGATCGGGATTTTTCCCGCTCGTCGCATTCGCGTAGACCAGAGCCTTGTCGCCGCTGATATCGAGTGTCCGGATCGTGATTTCCCGATCCTCCATTTCATCGAAAAGATGCCTGTAGACGAGATACTGCTCCTCTTCCGACGGAAACGTCGGTCGCACAATGAAAGGAAATTCGGTCCGGTACAGGCCGATGCCTTCGGCGTTGAGATCCTTTGCCGCCCCCAGCTCGCTCAGCAGATTGATATTGGCCAGAAGCCGGACGCGCGTCCCGTCCGCGGTGCGGGTGATGTCGCATGCCGTGTCGGATGATCTGGGAAGGATGTTGACGGCGGCCTCCCGGCCCGCGAACTGGACGAGGATCTCCTTGTCGGGGCGGACGTAGATGTTGCCGACATTGCCGTCGAGAAGGACCGGCGTATCTTCCGGCAGATCCATGAGCTGGGGATGGTCTGCGATCACGAGCGGGATTTTAAGCGACCGGGCCAAAATCGAGACATGGGAGGTGATGCCGCCCTTGACGAGAATGATGCCCTGAACGTCCTCGGACGCCAGCTTCAGGATTTCGGACGGGTAAAGCTCACCCGCGATGACGATCTTCCCCTTTTCGTTCTCCTGCCGCTCCTGGCTGTGGCGAAACATATTTTTCAGAATGCGGCCCGCCAGGTCTTCCATGTCGCTGACTTTTTCGCGGATATAAGCCTGACTGCTCGACCCGAATACGCCGATATAGTGCCGGGCGATGTTTCTCACGGCATCCGGGGGCGTGACGCCCTCCGATATCTGGTCAACGATCCGATCGATGAATTTGGGGTCTTTCAGGATCATGAAATGGGCGGTGAAGATGAGCGAGGCGCTTTCCGGAAGCCTTTCGGCCAGCCGGGCTTGAAGCTCGGCCAGCTGCCGGGAGGTCTGCCTGACCGCCTGATGGAAATCCTCGACCGTGAATCGGCTGCACAGGTTGGCGTTGCCCGACAGAAACGCGACATGGCTTTTCCGGAAAAAGGTGATGGGCGCCTGTGCGATCCCTGCGGATGCCGCCTGGCCCCGGATGAATGTGAGGGTTTCCTGGGCATGGATCTCCTGAGACGTTCCCGTGGCTTCGTAAAGATCCATGAGCAGGCGGGCGTTTTCAACCGAGCCGGCCAGCTGCGACGCCGAGGCCTTGAGCGCCATGACATCCCGTTCGGTGAAATAATCCGCCTCCTCGTGCTGCACGACCAGAACGCCGATCCGCTGCACGCCGCGCTGAATCGGGACGGCCAGAAACGACTCGAACCGTTCTTCGTTCGCTTCTTCGAAATATTTGAACAGGGGATTGCAGCTCGCAAAGGCTTCGCGAATGGGCTGAAGGCGTTCGAATGTCGTTCCCACCAGCCCTTCGCCGGGCTTCATACGAATCCGGCCGACCGCCTGCGGGTTGAGCCCCACGGTCGCCTTGAGAACGAGCTCTTCAGCCGTTTCGTCAAAGAGATAGATGGAGCAGACATCGGCCTTGAGATGCCTCGAAACCAGTTTGACCGCGCTGTCAAGAAAGGTTTCGATATTATGGCTGCCGGTGACCAGCGCAGCCAGCTCACCGATATCACACAACAGGCTGAAATGATCGCGATCTTTTCGTGACATAAACAAGAACCTTCCAAAAGGATATCTCAACGGCCTTCGCCGGCGCTCGCGGAAAATGGATTAACGCCGTACAGTAAGTCATGAAGTTTCAGCTGTCAAAACAAACTTTGCAGACAAACCCGCATGAATGCCCCCCCGAATTGCTTCCAGGAACGTCCGTTAACAATGCGTAAGACCATGTTCGCCGCAAATGGTTACCCTGATCCGGAGGAAAGAGGCATGGCATGATTTTCTGCATTCGTTTTCCAAATTTGTAATTATTTATTGCAAATTTGTCCTGGTGTACTAATATGGTCTCCAGTGATCACGGCGGCGCCGCTGCCTGTTGATCCTGAAAAGCCGTTTGAGCGGCACGTCCCTGAACAATGCGCGACAGATTGGAACATTAGAGATATTATGAAGAAAATCGAAGAAATCACTCTCCTGTACGAAATCAGCAAAAGCCTCAACGAGCACCTCGACCTGAGAAAATCCCTGTACAAGGTGCTGGCCATCTTGTCCAACTCCATGGATATGATCCGGGGGACGGTCACGATCTTGAATCCGCTCCGGAACGAAATCAGCATCGAGGTGGCCCACGGCCTTTCCAAGACCGCCATCGCCCGCGGGAAATACAAGCTGGGAGAGGGCATCATCGGCCGGGTGATCGAGAGCGGAAAGGCCGTCGCCATTCCCAAGATCAGCCAGGAGCCCCTCTTTCTCGACCGGACCGATTCCCGGAAGGAGAAGGACAAAGAGGAATTTTCCTACTTTTGTGTGCCGATCAGCAAGGGAAACCAGGTGATCGGGGCGCTCAGCGTGGACCGTCCGTACGATCCTGCGTATTCCCTCAACAACGGCACCGAACTCCTGAGCGTTATCGCCATGATGATCGCCCAGCACGTGATCAACCTCGAGAAGATCCATTTCGAAAAACAGCAGCTGCGGGATGAAAACCGTCGGCTCAAAAACGAGCTCGAAAACAAGTACCGCATCAACAACATCATCGGCAACAGCAACAAGATGCGGGAGGTGTTCCAGATGATCTCCCAGGTATCCAAGAGCAACGCCACGGTGCTGATCAGGGGGGAGAGCGGCACCGGCAAGGAGCTCGTCTCGAATTCCATTCACTACAACAGCCGGCGGGCCAAGAGCCCGTTTGTCAAGATGAACTGCGCAGCACTGCCGGCCAACCTCATCGAGAGTGAGCTTTTCGGGCACGAAAAAGGGGCGTTTACCGGCGCCATCCGCCAGAAGCTCGGCAAATTCGAAATGGCCCACAAGGGCACCATCTTTTTGGATGAAATCGGCTCGATCACCCCCGACGTTCAGGTGAATCTTCTCAGGGTGCTCCAGGAAAAGGAATTCGAGCGGATCGGCGGGCATAAAACCATCAAAACGGATGTCCGGGTGATCGCGGCCACCAACAAGAATCTCGAGCAGGCGGTCGAGGACGGCTCGTTCCGCGGCGATCTCTACTACCGCCTCAACGTCTTTCCAATTTACATACCGCCCTTGAGGGAGCGCAAGACCGACATTTTACTGCTGGCCGATCATTTTCTCGAGAAATACAGCGCGGAAAACGGCAAGGACATCCGCCGCTTCTCCACGCCTGCCATCGACATGCTCATGGCCTACCACTGGCCCGGCAATGTCAGGGAGCTGGAAAACTGTATCGAGCGGGCGATTCTGCTCTGCGACGAGGGGGTGGTTCACAGCTATCACCTGCCGCCGACCCTGCAGACCGGTAAGGAGTCGGACACCCTCCCGGATCTTTCCATCGAAGACGCCGTCGCCAATGTCGAGCGCGAGATGATCATCGACGCCTTCAAGAACACCCGCGGCAATGTCACCCAGTCGGCCGAGCTCCTCAAGGCCACGGTGCGGAAGGTGGCCTACAAGGCGAAGAAATACGGCGTGGATTATGCCCAGTACCGATAACCTCTGTTTCCGTACCGGAACATGTCTGTTGCGGCCCTGCAAGTCACTACAGACGCTTGTTCCGCATGATGGTGTAAACCAGCCACAGGCCCAGAACGGCGGCGGCGATGAAAACGATGATGCCGATCAGTGATATGCCGTAGAAGAGCGGCGGGATCTTGGCGAAGACGATGATGGAGGAGCCGATGATGAGAGCGGCGGTGATGATGGCAAACGAAAGCTTGTTGCTGATCCGGTCGTGGGTTTCGATCATTTTTTCGAGGCCGCGATGTTCGAACTGGAGCGAGAGCCGCTGCCGCTTGACGAGGCGGACCACCTCGAGGGCGTCTTTGGGAAATTGATGGAGAAAGGTGGCCAGATCGGCCGTAACGGCCGCGATTTCTTCGGCGATCCGGTCGGGACGGAAGCGGGCGGCTTTTTCACGCTTGATGAACGGCACCGCCCGGGAGATCATGTCGAAGTCGGGGTTGAGCAGGCGGGCGATGCCCTCGACGCTGCTGAAGGCCTTCAGCATCAGAAATATGTCCGGCGGGATGCGGAGATGATGCCGTGAGGTCAGATCCAGCAGATCCTGGAGGAGCCGGTTGACCTTGATCTCCTTCAAGGGTTTGTAAAGATAGCGGCCCATCATGTCCGAAACGTCCCGTTCCAGCATCCGGACGTCCGGCTCCACGTCCCATGAGGTCAGGCGCAGGAGAACCTGGGTCGTTCGGAGTTCGTCCCGCCGGACGACCCCGTAGATCAGATCCACGAATCCCTGCTTGGTATTCCGGTCGATCGATCCCATCATCCCGAAGTCGAGCAGGCAGATGACATGATCGGGCAGCACGAGGACATTGCCGGGATGGGGATCGGCGTGGAAGAACCCGTGATCGAACACCTGCTGCAGCAGAAGATCCGCCCCCATATCGACCACCTTCCGCTTGTCGAGGCCCGCCGCCTCCAAAACCTTCAGCTTTGAAACCTTGATGCCTTTCACGAATTCCATGGTCAGAATCCGTTCGGTCGTCGTTTCCCGAAAGACCCTGGGAACATAGATGCCCGGTGTACTGAGAAACTGGCGGGCGAACCGTTCGATATGGGCGGCCTCGACATTGTAGTCGATCTCTTTTTCGATGCTGCGGGCGAATTCCTCGACGATCGCGACCGGTCGCAGGAAGGCCATCTCCGTGATGTTCCGCTCCATCAAGGTGGCCAGATGCATCATGATTTCGAGATCGACCTCGATCAGCCGCTTGATGCCGGGCCGCTGCACCTTGACCGCCACGATCTCCCCCTCCCGGGTTCGGGCCTTGTGGACCTGGCCGATCGAGGCGGACGCAAACGGTTTGGGGATGAAGGTTTCGAACAGTTCATCCGGCGGACAATGGAATTCGGATGCGAAAACGCTGTTGACATCCTCGAAGGAGAACGGCGGGACTTCATCCTGCAGCTTCGACAGCTCTTTGATGTAGTGCGCCGGGATGAGATCGGACCGGGTCGAGAGCAACTGTCCGAGCTTGATATAGGTGGGGCCCAGTTCCTCCATGGCCATCCGGACCCGCTCGGCGCGGGTGTTCTTGTGGGCCGGGGGATCGGGGCGCTTGCTCGCGGTGAGCATCTGGAGGCCGATCTCGATATATTGATCGATGTTCAGGCGTTCGATGAGATCGCCGAAACCGTATTTGATGAGCGTTCCCAGGATCTGGCGATACCGGTTGAGATGACGGTAGGTCCGGCCGAAGATCCCGATTTTTCGGATGCTCAGCATTCAGGCCTCCGACGCTCGATCTGTCTGTTCATGCCACGCCAAAACATGATGGACGCATGCGGGAGCGATCAAACGGCGGTCGGGGGTTTCGGCGGCCTCGGCCCTTCGTCTTCCGGCCGGCCCGCCGCCGCCCTGAGTTGTGCGACTTCCCGCCGCAGCGCCTCGACCTCGTCCCGGGAGGCGATCTGCATTTTTTTCAGCACTTCCCTGACCGTCCGCTCGACCCTCTCTTCGAGTTTGTCGACCGAATCGTCGTATTTTTTCATCATGTCGTCGACAAAGGCCCTGCCTTCTTGTTCCGACATCCGCTGCTTCTGCGTCCAGTTCTTGGCGAGATCCTCGACCTCGTCGCGGGTTTTAAGGGCAAGTCCGATACCGGTCATGATTGATTTCTTGAAGAGATCCAACATGGTATGCTCCTTATGATTTGGGTTCTCCATTATAAATGACGGGTAAGATAAAGGTGCCGCATGAAAAATGGGTTCGTGCGTATGGGATGCCGAAGCTTACAGGCAAGAAGGTAAAAAATCAACCTCGGCCCGGAAAATTATCGTCCGGGCCGGGATGTTTCTGGGGCCGGGGCAGTTATTTCATTTTTCCCAGGATGGCGCTTGCGATGGTGTTTTTCTGAATCTCCTTGGTGCCCTCGTAAAGCTCGCAGATCTTGGCGTCTCGGGCAAAGCGCTCGACCTCGTATTCCTGCATGTAGCCGTACCCGCCCAACAGCTGAATCGCTTCGTCGCAGACCTCGACCGCACATCGGCCGGCGGCCATCTTGGCCATGGAGGTCAGTTTCGGATCGATGTGGCCCTGATCGAAGTTCCACGCGGCCTTGTACACCAGAAGCCGTACCTGCTCGATCTTGGTGGCCATGTCGGCGATCTTGTGCTGGGTGATCTGGAACTGGGCGATTTTGCGACCGAACTGCTCGCGGGATTTGACATAGTTGAGCGCCCGGTCAAAGGCGCCCTGGGCCGTTCCCAGGCCCTGGGCGGCGATGAGAATGCGGCTTTCGTCGAAGAATTCGAGCACCTGGTAAAAACCTTTGTTCTCCTTGCCGATCAAATTGGCGGCGGGTACCCGGACGTCTTTGAAGACGACCTCCGCCGTGTGCATCGAGCGAATGCCCATCTTGGTGCCCACGCTCGTCGTCGACACGCCCGGACGGTCCGCCTCGACGAGGATGAGGCTCTGGCCGCGATGGGACGGCGAGACGTCGGCGTCGGTCTGGCAGAGAACACTGTAAAAGCCGGCCAAGGGGCCGCCGTTGGTGATGAAGATCTTGGTGCCGTTGATGATCCAGTCATCGCCGTCCTTGACCGCCGTCGTCTCCATGCGGGTGATGTCCGACCCGTGGTCCGGCTCGGTAAAGGCGCCGCACGAAAGGACCTCGCCTTCCGCGACCTTGGGCAGCCATTTCGATTTCTGCTCTTCCGAGCCGAAATGAAGGACGATCTCCGAGGCGAAATCGGCCAGGATGAGACAGGCGCCCACCGAAGAATCGCCGCGGCAGAGCTCTTCCGCGACCAGAATGTTTTCCACCACGCCGTATCCCATGCCCGAATATTTCTCCGGGAAATGGATGCCGATAAATCCGAGTTCGGCGGCTTTCTTCCAGATATCGACGGGATATTCGTGTTTTTCCTCCAGCTCCGCGATCAGATCTTTCTGAAACTCCTTTTTGACGAATTCCCTGACGGATTGCTGAATACGCTTCTGTTCTTTGGTCAATTCAAATTCCATGATGCTTCCCCCTCATGTGGACGTTGATGGTGGCGGTTTGGTTCAAAAATAATCGGTCATGGAGGTGCTAAATCACATTTATTAATTTGACGTCGTTTATTTAGCACATTGATTTTAAACCATAATTTTAAAAAAAATAGCATATGCGTTAGGGTGATGCAAGATATTTCAGAGCGGGAATCAAAAAAAGTTCGAGCGCTCGATAGGCGACGACGAATCAATGATTTCATCGCGCTTTTTTTGCTTTTGCACAAACTTTTTTAACAAAGGCTGCCGGCGAACTTATGAAACATATCCCGATTAATAATTTTAACTGACTTAATCGTTTGAAAATGATATGCCTTCCTTATTTGCATCAACAAATTCAAGCGCTAATGAGGAAACAAAGACCATGAGTTATTCAATCGCACTGGCTGGAAAAGGCGGCACAGGAAAGACGACCGTTGCCGGACTGCTCATCAAATATCTTGTCAAAAAGAAGAAAACCCCCATTCTCGCGGTCGATGCCGACGCGAACGCCAATCTGAACGAGGTTTTAGGCCTCGAGGTTCACGATACCGTCGGCAATGCCCGGGAAGACATGAAAAAGGGCAAGGTGCCCGAAGGCATGACCAAGGATGTCTTCATGTCGATGCGGCTCGAAGAGGCCATCGCCGAAGAGGAAGGCTATGACCTGGTCGTCATGGGGCAGCCGGAAGGCGCGGGGTGCTACTGTGCGGCCAACAGCATCCTCACCGGATTTCTCGAGAAGCTCACCGCCAACTATCCCTACACGGTCATGGACAACGAGGCCGGCATGGAGCACATCAGCCGCCTGACCACCCGGAACGTCAACGTGCTGCTGCTCGTGACCGACGCCTCCCGCCGGGGATTGCAGGCCGCCGTGCGGATTCACGAACTCGCGAAAGAATTGAATATCGTCGCCGGTAAAAGCTGCCTGATCATCAACCAGGCCAAGGGCGAGCCGGATGCGCAGACCATGGCGATCATTCGTGACGCCGGGCTCGAACTCGCGGGCGTGATCATGGAGGACGACACCGTTTACGAATACGACAATCAGGGGCGTCCGACGGTGCAGATACCGGAAGACAACCCGGCAGTCCAATCCGCATACGAGATCTTCGAAAAAATTATCGATTAGCTTTCTTTTTACCTCGGGGGGATGAATATGAAAAGAACGGGCTTTTTGTATGATGAGAGGTTTCTGCTTCATGACACCGGTCCCATGCATCCCGAGTCGTCGGACCGGCTCCGGGCGGTGTATCAAGGGCTCGAGGCGGCCGGTCTTCTCCCCGGCCTGACTCTCATTCAAGGCAGGCGCATGAGCCAGAAGTATATCGAACAGGTGCATCACGTCAATTATATCATGCGCCTCGAGGAGGCCTGCATCATGGGCATGACCGAGTTCGATTATCCCGACAACCAGATGTGCCGGGAGACGTTCGATGCCGCGGTGCTGGCGGTCGGCGGCGTCATCGATACGGTGCGGCGCGTGATGGCGGGCGAGATCGACAATGCCTTCTGCGCCGTCCGGCCGCCCGGGCATCACGCGGAGATCAGCAAGGCCATGGGGTTCTGCTATTTCAACAACGTCGCCATCGCAGCCAGATACCTCCAGGACGAATGCGGCGTGAGCCGCATCGGCATCGTCGACTTCGATGTTCATCACGGCAACGGGACCCAGCACATCTTCGAATACGATTCAACGGTGTTTTACTATTCCATCCACGAGCATCCCTCGTTCGCCTTTCCCGGCACGGGCAGGGAGTTCGAGGAGGGAATCGACGCCGGACACGGCTACACCCTCAATACCCCGATGCTGCCCGGACAGGGCGACAAGGAATTCAAGGCCCTGTTCGAACGGGATCTTCTCCCGGCCTTCGCCCGGTTCGAGCCGGAATTCATCCTGGTATCGACAGGATTCGACGGCCACAGAGACGACGACATGTCGGGCATCAACCTGTCCACCGAATGTTTTTCATGGATTATGGAAACGCTGATGGGCCTGGCGAACAAATACGCCGGCGGCAGGATCGTCTCCGTTCTGGAAGGCGGCTACAACCTCGAACGGCTGCCGGAACTCGTTAAAAACCATGTCGAGATCCTGCTGAAAGGATAGACGGCCCGATGCAGGCCTTTTCAATCATCGCCATAAAACTGGAGGAAATATATGTTTGTCGATAAATCGATGACCACGCGTGTGATTACCATCAGGCCCGAAACGAGCCTCCTGGAAGCGAGGGCGCTTATGAACGAGCACCAGATCCGGCATCTGCCGGTGACGGACGAAAAGAACGTCCTGGTGGGCATCGTGACCGACCGGGATGTCCGAAGCGCCACGCCGTCCATTCTGCTGGACGATTTCGACAGTGCCAAAGAGCGCGAGCGTCTGGCCAGGATCACCGCCGCCGACATCATGACCAAAAATCCCGCCACCCTGAAGCCGATGCACACGATTCAAGACGCCCTCTTGATCATTCAGCAGAAGAAGGTGGGGGCGCTGCCGGTGGTGGACGAACACAACAAGCTCCGGGGAATTCTCTCGGTCCGCGACCTAGTCCGCGCCTTCATCAATGTTCTTGGCATCGGGGAGCCGGGCACGCTTTTGGGCATCCTCGTCGAAGAGAAGGTCGGACAGCTGAAGCGGATCGTCGATGCCATCGCGGAAGAGAACATCTCCTGCGGAAGCGTTCTGGTCGCCCGGCACTGGGACGAATCGAAGCGGGCCGTCTTTCCCTATCTTCTGACCAACAACGTGGCGCGGATCAAGAAGAAACTGGTCGGGATGGGGTTTACGCTGCTCGATCCGATGCAGTGGCATATCGACCGGCTGCCGAAAAGTGAGTGAACCGGCGGACGGCGCCTCCCCCGGAGGACCTCCCTACGGGGACCTCTACATTTATTATGTCGAGGGGCGCGTCGACGGCGATCCCATCGATGCGGGAAGGTCGTATATCGGCACCTGGGTCGAGGACGGCTGTTCTTTCCTCTTTTTTTCCGAAGCGGCGATGGATATCGTGGAACGGGTGCTCCTGCGCCGGCCGGATCTCGTGTTGATCGATGCGTACCGGATGCGTTATGAAGACTGGCTCGGTGAAACCTTCAAGCGGTTTGCCGCCGGCTCTTTCCTGGTCGTCCCGTCGTGGGATGACTCCCCGGATGATCCGTCCCTGCGGCGTATCGTTTTGGATCCCGGCGTCGTTTTCGGCACGGGGACGCATCCCACCACCCGCGACTGCCTCGCGCTCATCGAAACCGTCTGCGGCGAGGCGCCGGTGCATATCGCCGTCGATGTGGGCACCGGCACCGGCCTGCTCGCCCTTGCCGCGGCCCGTGCCGGCTGCGGTCGGGTGCTGGCGTTCGATCTCAATCTCCTGGCGGCTAAAACCGCCCGCAGAAACGTCGCTCTGAACCGCCTGGAAGACAACATCCTGGTGTTTCAGGCCGACGCCCTGGATGCGGCCGTGATGCCGGCGGATCTGATGATCGCCAATATTCATTACGATGTCATGGCCCGGCTCCTGGCCGCCAAGGCGTTTTTGCAAAAGCGGTGGGTCATTTTATCGGGGCTTCTGCGCAGCGAGGCCGCGGAGGTCGAGCGCATGCTGTCCGGAGGGCCGGTGGAAATCGTGGAGAAACGTGAGCGAGATGGCATCTGGCAAACCTTGTTGGGAAAGGTGCGTCTTTGAACAATGGCGTGGGTTGACTTTATCGGGGAGCGGAAAAAACGGCGTTCCCATAGCGCAGGGCCCGACTTGAAGGACGTTGTTTTCGAAGTGGGCTCCAAGGGTGACTATGTATATCAGATGCTGGGGCTCCAGGGGTTCTGTTCCTGTTTCAGGCAGGGATTACATTAAATACGGCGGCGACACCACGTGTATCGAGATCCGCAATCAGACCGAAGATATCATCATCATCGATGCGGGAACGGGAATCCGGCGGCTCGGTCACAAGCTGACCGCCGAAGGACGCAGTGACTATCACATGATCTTCACCCACGCCCACTGGGATCATGTCATGGGGTTTCCTTTTTTCAAGCCGATATACAACCCGCGGACGCATCTGCGCATGTACCGGTGCCCCTATTCGAAATTCGTGGAGACGATGCTCTCCAAGGTCATGTCGCCGCCCTATTTTCCGGTGCCGTACGGAGAAACCAACGCCAGGGTCACCTATGCGGAGGATCTTCTGTGCAGCATGAGCTTTCCCATCGGCTCTCTTTCCATCGCGTCGATCCCCTTGAGCCATCCGAATACGGGGATGGGATACAAGTTCACCGAAAACGGAAAATCCTTCATATTCCTGACGGACAATGAATTGCGCCACCAGCACGGCGGCGGGGTTCCCTACGAAAGATATCTCGACTTCGTCGAAGGCGCCGACATGTTGATGCACGATGCCGAGTATACGCCGGAGGAATACCGCGTGCGGCACAAATGGGGACATTCCACCTACATCGACGCCCTCGAGCTGGCGCTGGCGGCCGGGGTGAAGCGGCTCGGCCTCTTTCATCTGAACCAGGATCGCATGGACCGGCAGGTCGACGAGATCGTCGCCAGGTGCCGCACCATCATCGCAGGAAGCGGCAAATCCCTCGAATGCTTCGCCGTCGGCGCGGATATGGAGTTTGAGCTATGAAAGATCTCATTCGCCGGGCGGCCAAAGACCTCCTGGCGTCGAAGCGCGTCGTGGCACTGACCGGCGCGGGCATCTCCGTCGAGAGCGGCATACCGCCGTTCAGGGGCCACGGCGGCATCTGGGAGCGGGTAGACCCCATGGTGTTCGGTCATATCGATACCTTCGCGCGGGATCCGGGCAAGGTCTGGCGCGTTCTGATCCGGGATCTCAAGGATATCATCGACCACGCCGCCCCCAACGACGGCCACAAGGGGCTCGCGCGCCTGGAAGCGATGGGGCTGCTGTCCGCCGTCATCACCCAGAATGTCGACGGGCTTCACCAGGCGGCCGGCAGCCGGGACGTTCTGGAATTTCACGGCAGCTGCGCCTGGCAGCGGTGCATGGACTGCGGAGAGAAGGTGAGAACCCGCGATGTCGACATCGCGGCGCTCCCGCCCCGGTGCCCCTGCGGCGGTGTTTTCCGACCCGACTGGGTCTTTTTCGGCGAGGCGATCCCCGCCGCTGCGCTCCAGCGATCCCGGCAGCTCGCCAGGGGATGCGATCTCATGCTCGTGGTGGGAACCTCGGCGATCGTTCATCCGGCCGCCGCGATGCCCATGATGGCCCGGGATGCCGGAGCAATCATCATCGAGATCAACCCCGGGCGGACACCCCTGACCGGCGCCGTCAGCGACTATCTGATCAAAGGCGGCGCGGGCATGGTGATGAACGCCCTGATCGCTGAACTGGAGACGCTCACATTATGACCGGTCCTGCAGCAAAACCGCTCGCGGCAGGGGCGGGAGAGAGCCGCCGGATCGTCACCGTGCGCCTGACGCCCCCCAGCCTGAAAGACAATACCGCCGACGTCGACCGCCTGAAGCGGGCCCTCACCGAGCGGCTTGGCGCAGACCGGATCCGGATCGATCTCGATCTCGTCAAACGGATTCCCGAATCCCTCCGGCGGTGGAATTATGCGGCGCGGTGCCTTCTGTTCAAAGACCGGGAGGGGCATATCCTCCTTGCCGTGACCGATCCAAAAGCCCCAAAGGTGATGGCGGGCCTGGCGGTCGACTTGGGCACCACGCGGATCGTTCTCCGTCTGGTCGATCTTGCCGGCGGCGGGACGATTGCCGAAGACGCCTTCAACAACCCCCAGATCGCCGTGGCACCGGATGTTCTGGCGCGGATTCATCATGCGGAAACGCCCGGCGGCCTGGCCGGGATGCAGGCCATGGTCATCGACCGCCTGAACCAAACGATCGCCGGGATGTGCGCGCGCTCCGACCTGCCGCCCACCGACATCCATCTCGTGACCGTCGCCGGCAACACGGCCATGAGTCACCTCTTCATGGGGATTATTCCCCGATGGATTATCCGGGAGCCCTATATCCCCGCCGTCAACCGCCCCGATCCGATTCCGGCCGCGGAGCTGGGCGTCCAGGTCAACCCCCGGGCGCGGATCCTCGTGTTCCCCAATGTCGGCAGCTACTTCGGCGGCGATCTGATCGCGGGGATTCTGTTTGCCGGCATGAACGAACGCGAGGAGACCGCCATCCTCGTCGATGTGGGCACCAACGCCGAGGTGATTCTAGGCAACCGGGACTGGCTGGTCGCCTGCGCCGGTGCGGCCGGACCGGCCCTGGAAAGCGGCGTCGCCCGGATCGGCATGATGGCGGCCCCCGGGGTGATCGATACGGTGACGATCGATCCGGGCACCCGTGACTTTTGCTGTGAAACCATCGGCGGGCTGCCGCCGGTGGGCATCTGCGGCTCGGC
>AMWB02130684.1_pt1 | contig 16055 bp, 16 predicted proteins | sample 200311 | NCBI WGS metagenome assembly AMWB02 (sample SAMN02737377, study PRJNA173069) | bioreactor metagenome | biome: anode biofilm in microbial fuel cells | place: USA: California | collected 2010-12-16 | reverse complement strand
GCGGCTGGCCGGGATCGTCCGGCGTGGCCGTCAGCGCCAGGCGCAGCGGTCGTCCCGGGACCAGCGCGATCGTGGCCGGGGCCGCGAAGCTCACGATCGTCCAGCCGTCGCCGCCAATGCGCAGGCCGTTGACCACGACCGGTGCGGCGGACTCGATCTCGACCACCGCCGTGAACGGCTGCCCGGCCAGGGCGCCGCCCGCGTCGGGCCGCAGCTCGAACCGCACCGGGAGCCGCGACAGCGTCGCGCCGGCCTCGCGTGGTCCGCAGGCCAGCAGGACTAGCGCCGACAGCAGTGTGGCGCAAAGGGCCTTCACGGCTGTTCACCGGCCGCAGGCATCGTGGGCGCCTCGTCGGGGGCGATGGTCGCCATGGCCTCAAGGTCGGCTTCCAGCGCCGCGACGGCTTCGGACCAGCCCGCGCGGCGCGCAACGTCGAGTTGGATCCGCAGACAGTCGCCCTCGGCCTGTTCCTTCACAGCGGCGATCGCGGCCTGCAGCGCGAGGGCTTCCGCATGGTCGCGGCAGCGGGCCAGGCGTTCACGCAGGGTCACGACCTGCCCTTGCTCGGCCGCGAACAGCTCCGCCAGACGCGCGTTCAGTTCGGCCCGCCACGCGAGCGCCAAAGCGTCGGGCTGGCCGGTGGCGAGGACCTCCGGCGACCGCGGTCCCGGCACGAGACCCTCCACGGGGTCACCGGTCCCGTCGGCCAGCGCGACCACCGGGAACAGAAGGGCCAGGCAAGCGGCGGCCAGCGCGGGCGCCGCCGGACGATTCGGGAACGATCGCTTCATGTCGGATCTCCTTGACAGAGAATCGGTCCGTTGGCGGCGGCCGCTCCGCGACGCTACGTCAAGCGGCTACGCGGGATCCGGGGCCGCTTTGTGCCATGTGGCAGGTCGGGCTCCGGTCCCCGCTAACGGTTCCAGGCTGAAGCCACGGCCTCAGCGGACGAACGTCACCCTCCGAGAGGCGGTCTCAGTGCCCCTCGAGACGTTGATGAGGTACACCCCCGACGACACGCGCCGCCCCCGGTCGTCGCGCCCGTCCCAGACCACTATGTTCGAGCCCGCCGACGCCTCGCCGTCCATGAGCGTGCGCACCCGCCGCCCGTCGAGTTGGAAGACTTCGACCCGCACGTGTCCGGCGGCGGTCATGTCCAGCGCCAGGCGTGTCGAATTCCCGAATGGGCTGGGCGTCGGCGGGGAAAGCGTGAGCACCACCCCGTCACGCCCGGTTGAATGGTCAGCAACGCCCGACGGTTGGACGGCCGCGGCGATCGCCCAACCATCGACCGAGACGCCGGCAAAGACGTTGATGTAGCGCACGGAGCGGATGATCGGCGTCGGTGAGACCACACCCTTGAAGTCGACGAACAGGCTCAAGTGGATGATGTCCGCCGTCGTCACGTCCGCGAGCACGTTTCCCGTTCCGTTCGGCCCGTCGTACACGAGAAACCGGTCCGCGTCGTTGGGGCGCGAACTGGTCGCGAAGGGCCCGATGATCGACGTGCTGCCGAATCCCGTCAGCGGTTCGCTGAAATTCAGGATCAGGTCACCGTCGGGAAGCCCTTCGGAGATGTATTCCCCGATGTAATCCCCGGGATCGACGGCCCAATCGTTGGGCAACCGATAGTGGTCCCAGGACGACGAAGCCAAGCTGATGCAGCCGACCTGGTAGTTGTCCTCAACCACTTCGCTGTAATAGGACACCGTGACCAGGTGGCCGCCGCCGGTGTCGATGACGAAGGGGGCATGGTAGTGGGCGCCGCACGGAGACGCGTGCACGATGTTGTTGAAGACCGCATTGGGTATCGCGGAGAAAGCGTCGACAATCGTGATCTGGGCTGGCGAGGTTGCCGGGAGCGTCGCTCCCAGCGCGAGGATGATCCACGCAGTTGCGAAACGACGCATGGTTGGCCTCCTCTGAAGACGATGCTGACCGGCATGGTGGCCGTTCGGGGCCCGAGCCGGCATCAAGTGGGAGTTGACCAGCTCCCAGAACGGTGGCGTTGATTGGCGACCAGGTCCCGTGGCAGATCGGCAAAACTCATCTGTAGAGCCCCTTAATCACGCCCCAGGCCTGAGTCTCCTCGCCCACGACATCGGTGCATTCGGCGGCCACGTTGTCGACGAACACGCTCCAACTGCCGAAGCTGCCAAGGGTGATGGTGTTCGCACTCAGCCTCAGAACGTGGTTGCCGCAGGGCACCGCCAGCGGGATGGTCTGCCAGACTGGGTTCTCCGCGGCATGGGTTGCGGAGTAGGCAACCGTGTTGTCGATTTCGATGATGACCTGAACCGCGGCACCGCCCAGCACGTAGTATTGATAGTCCAGCGTGACGGCGCAGGAGCTCGTGCCGTGCGAGGAACCGCAGGTAAAGGCCTGTTCGAGGGAGGCGCCGCCGCCGCCCCAGTTGTAAAAGATGTACGCCGCGCCCCCGGGGTTGCCGTTGGAGGGATGATGGGACACCGTCGGCCCCGTGGAGGACGTGGTCCAGGAAGCCAGCGAAGTCGTGAAGTCGCCGTTGAGGATTTGGGCGGAAACGGGTGTGGTGCACAGAACAGCGAGTGCAAAAGACAGCAGCATGCGGCGCATGGGGGCCTCCCGGTTGAAGTCACAATCCCGATCGATACACTATGAATTCTAGCATTCATCATCGGAGGGATTCAATCCCCAATCGTTTGGCTAATATCAATTGCCCCTGGGAGAACGTCCCGGAGCTTCGCGGTACACCCGGCTTTCCTGCTCGGCCCCGACTCGGGTCATACCCTGGGAACCTCCCAGGCACCCGGTTACACATTGTGGGGCAACGCCTTACGCATCATCAGGTTCCTCGCCGGATCGAATCCATGTAGGACTGGTCGCCCGTCGGTGCGCCCGGCCTGCGATACCTCAGCGTGGTCTCGACCGCCCGCTGGAACACGGCGAGCAGGGAATTGATCACTTCCGGCTTGTGCCGCAAGTGCCTCGGGACACGCTTGGGTACCGGCAGCACCCACCCGCGATCCGCACGCACCGAAACGCCGGTTTGACCAGCGGGCCCGCTGGCCCGCCGGTGACCACCTGGCCTGAACACGCGCTTTTTGAGACAGTGCGCGTCCTCTCGCAGGGACTGCAGAACAGCGGCTGACCGCCGCGCCTACTTGAGAAGCGCGATCTTCACCGTCCGCACCGCCCCGCCGGCCACCGCACGCACCAGGTACACGCCAGATTCGAGGCGGCGCCCCGCATCGTCATCGCCCTGCCAGGTCAGCTCGTGGCTGCCGGCTTCGTGCACACCGCCCGCGAGCGTCCGCACAAGGCGGCCGCGCGCGTCGTGCACGGTCACGTCCAGCACCGCCGCGCGGTCCAGTTCGCAGCGAATGGCGGTCTGCGGGTTGAACGGGTTCGGTCCGGCCGGCCACAGGCGCAGGCCCGGCGCGCCGACTCCCATGTGAGGCACCGCGGACGGTGTCCCCACGTGCAGCAGGTAGTCCTCGGTCTCGCCGTCGCCGAAATAGCCCTCGCCGTTCCAGTCCGTGGCCACGGCGGCATCGCTGAGCGTGAAGCGGAACCACACCGGCCCCGGGTTGCTCAACGCGCGGAACGACGGCAGCCCGAGCAGCGAAGCCGGGCCACTGAAGCCGGCCGGCACCGGTTCGTTGACCAGCACGTGCTCGCCGCCGACATCACCGCTCGCGCAGGTCACGGTCTGCCCCCAGCTGCCGCCGCGATCCCAGTCGGCCAGCACGTTCAGGTACATCGCCGGTCCACCCGAATTGTCGATCACGATGTCGACGTCTCCGCCCCAGGACACGCGCTGGCAGGGACCCGGCAGCGTTGGCGCAACACCGGCCGCCGAACAGTCGATGAGCGAGCCACCCACCAGGTCGTAGGCTCGTGGGCGCAGCAGGCCGGCGTCGCCGCCGGATGAGTCGCATTCATCGTGGTTGTGCAGGCTGAAATTGCAGAGGTCATGGTTGCCGTCGCCCTCGAGGTCGACCGCCGCGCCGAAGAAGCTGCTGATGGGCGCCGTGTGGTACACGAAGCCGACTGGCGCTCCCGAGATGCAGGTCGGGAACTGGCCCAGGGTGCCGTCGGGATAGGCCGGCACGCCCTCGGGCGCATCGCCGAGTTCGCCCAGGCCGCCGGACTGGTCGATCGTCAGCAGGTAGTCCTCGGTTTCTCCCGTGTCGAAGTCCTCCGCGCCGTCCCAGCCGATGGGCACGGGGACGCCGTCACTGATCGTGAAGCGCGCCCACACCGGCCCGGCGTGTGGCCCCACAAGCAACGCACCCGGCGACAGGCCCGACAGCATGCCCACATAGCCGTCGGGCACGGGCAGGTTCTGAATCACATGTTCCGGGACGGGCCCGCCTCCCGGGCACAGGCTCTGGCCACCCCACCGTCCGTCCTGGTCCCAGTCGAACAGCACGTTGATGCTCGCGACGGCGCCCGAGAGGTTGGACACCATCATGTCGATGGGGCCTCCCCATTGCACCACAGAGCACGGGGCGGCGATCGGATCGATTGGGCCGACGCTGCAGGGCTGTACGTTCCCCTGGTAGATGGTGAACGTCGTCGTGTTCACGAGCCCGGCGTCGTTGTCGAGGGAGCCCCAGCACTCGTCCATCTCGTAGGGCGGCGTCGGGCAGAAGCCGCCGTTGCCGTCCGCCTCACTGTCCATGTCCAGGCCGAACCAGGCCAGCGGGAACAGGTTAGCGTGGCGGACATATCCCGACGGGCCGCCGAAGCAGGTCGGGAACAAGCCCGTGATGCCTAGAGCTGGATAGGCTGGAGCCCCTTCGGGCGCATCGCCATAATCGCCCGGGCCGGGCGGGATCTGTGCGAAGACCAGCCCAGGCAGGCACAGCAAAAAGGCGAACAGGGCCGGTTCTGACCGGAATCGGCTGGACAAGAACGGCGCGCTCACGTGGCGGTTCATGGCGACCTCCCAAGGACCGATATGCGACTATTTCGCTGTTCTTGTCCGAATATACCACACAACCAAGCCCTCGTGGGGGCAAATTGACGGTGCCGTACCCCGGTCATTTCAGCATCGTCACGCGTCGCCGTGCGCTGACGCCGTCCGGTCCGTCCAGCCGCAGCAGGTAGGTCCCGCTGGCCACGGATCGGCCCACGTCGTCCAGCCCGTCCCACACCACCTGATGGGAACCGGCGCCCAGGTCGGCCGCGACCAGCCGTCGCACGCGACGGCCCAGCACATCGAAGACCGCGAACTCCACGCGACCGGCGCTGCCCACCGTGAAGTCGACCGTCACCCGAGGGTTGAAGGGATTCGGGCGCGCGCCATCCACGCGTGTGACCACCGGTGCCGCGTCGCCTGCGGCAGGCGTCACGCCGGCCGTCAGCACCAGGCGGTAGCTGCCGCCCATCGCCCAGTCGGCCTGCCTGCGCTTCCAGACCGCTACGCACACGACAGCGGCCTGCCGGTTCCTTCAGGGGTCTACTTCGCGCACGTCGGGCAGGACGGTGCGGTGAAGACGGTGAAGATTACGCTGGTGAGATGACATGGAGCGCCCGAGAGCCGCTTCGGTGCCGAATCCGGCCTGTGCAGAGAAAGAAAGTCTTGCGCTTTGCGCCGGCCCGTACGCCGCGGATACGGATGGAGGTAGACGGTCAGGTCCTGGTGCGGCCTCGCGCACCGGTTCTGGAACGTCTTGTTGGGTGACGCTTGATCGGCCATGGCGACGATCGGAGCGGCGGGGTCGTCCTTGAGACCCGTGAAGGGTGCGCCTTCCCCCTCACGGTGGAGTCTAATGAGCGTCTCCAGGAAGTACTGATCGGCAGGTTCCCTGCCACCCCCGCTTAGGGCGCGGATTTCGACCGACCGCCTGAACGCAGCCGAAACCTCCGCTTCGTATTCAGGCTTGATCCGGTCGCGCCAGGTCTCAAGATTCGCAGAGCGGTTGCGTACCGCTCCTGTCATCGAGCAGGTCTGTGATGGTCGTGGACGCGAACGCCTCCTCGGTGCGCGCCAAATCGTCGTCCAATTTCCGGTGCAGGGCGCACAGGTTCGAACCGTGGCTCGCCAAACCCAACGGACACGATTGAATCCTCTGCAGAGGATCCACCGCGTTGACCACCTCGAGGACTCGAATGTCCGCCGGATCCCGCGCAAGGCGGAATCCGCCGCTCCGCCCCGGACTCGAGGTTACCAGACCCGCGCGGGTGAGCTTCTGGAGAACCTTGGACAGGTAGCCGCTCGGCACCTGGATGGCTTCCGAGATCTTCTTCGTTCCCTGCTGACTGTCGGGCGTGAGAGCCAGCCATACCACCGCACGAAGCGCGTATTCCGTCGTCTGGGAGATCATCATCGTGCTTTTCGCCTCCTGGTTCCCGGTATAACTAAATTATACCTTGACGTCCAGGTTGGCAATACTAAATTAAACTGCACATAGATGTCCAGGTTAAATTCCATTTCGCCTGGATGACATCCGAACTGGAGGAAAGCGTCATGGCTCATTCGACCGAAAGCACTGTCGGCGAGCTCGTCGCCGAGGGAATTCATCGGGCGCGGGTCTTCGAGACCTACGGTATCGACTATTGCTGTGGCGGCAAGACGACCCTGGCGGAAGCGTGCCGGAAAGCAGGCTGCACTCCCGATGAAGTGGCCGCCGCTCTCGACGCGGCCGACCAGGACACCGCCCAAGCCGGTTCGGATACGACCGACTGGCGGGCGACCAGCCTGACGAAGCTCACCACACATATCGTGCAGACCCACCACGCGTTCATGAAGCGCGAACTCCCGCGGATCGCGGACCTCCTGGCCAAGGTCAGGAACGCCCACGGGGAGAATCACCCCGAGCTTGCGGACCTGGCCCAGGTCTACGGCGCCCTGCGTGCCGAGCTCGAGGCGCATCTCGCGAAGGAGGAGCAGGTGCTATTCCCCCTGATCCAAGAGATGGAAGCGACCCGGCGGGCCGGCACCGCTCATTGCGGCTCGGTGGGCAACCCCATCGGTGTCATGGAGCGTGAGCACGACAGCGCCGGCGTCGCGCTGGGCCTGATGCGCCAGTTGACCGACGACTACACCGTGCCCCAGGACGGCTGCGCCACCTTCGCGGCCCTGCTCGACGGGCTCGCTACCATCGAACGCGACCTGCACGAACACATCCACAAGGAGAACAACATCCTCCACCCCCGCGCCGCCAGGCTCGAGGCCGATCTCCTCGCTGCCGCCCAGGGCGGGGCGTAATACCGAAAGGAAAGGGACGACGTCATGGCATACCGCAAGCTCTGGTTGACCTTCGCCATCGTGGTGGTCGTTTCGTTCGCGGTGCTGGGCTGGTTTGGTCGCGAGATCTACCGGCAGGCGCCACCCGTACCCGACAGGATCGTCACCACCGATGGCCGCGTGCTGTTCACCGGCGACGATATCCGCGACGGGCAGAACGTCTGGCAGTCCACCGGCGGCCAGGAACTCGGCTCAGTCTGGGGCCATGGCGCCTACGTGGCGCCGGACTGGTCGGCGGACTGGCTGCACCGCGAGGCCGTGCATATCCGCGACCAGTGGGCGCGCGAGGACTTCAGCCGCGAATTCGCTGCGCTCGGTCCCGAAGAGCAGGCAGCCCTCGAGGCCCGGCTGCAGGGGCTGCTGCGGAGGAATACCTACGATCCGCAGACCGGCGACCTGGTCGTCTCGGCCGAACGTGCGGCGGCCATGTCCGCCGTGGCCGACCACTACCGCAGCCTGTTCGGGGACGACCCGGCCCTGGCGGACCTGCGCGAGTCGTACGCCATGCGCACGCCTACCGTCGAGGGCGCCGACCGGCTCGACGACCTGACGGCCTTCTTCTTCTGGGCCGCCTGGGCCTGCGTCACCGAGCGCCCCGGCTCGGAAGTCACCTACTCCAACAACTGGCCGCCCGACGCCACGGTGGGCAACCGCCCCACCGGCGCCCTGATCCTGTGGACGGGCTTCTCGGTGATCCTGCTGCTGGCCGGCATCGCCGCCCTCGGCTGGTACTACGCCGCCAACCGCGAGGACGAACTCGACCCGACCACCCTGCCGGGCTCGGATCCCTTGACGGCCCTCCAGCCCACTCCCTCCATGCAGGCCACCCTCAAGTACTTCTGGATCGTCTGCGCCCTGTTCGTCGTGCAGATCATCGCCGGCGTGGTCACCGCCCACTTCGGCGTCGAGGGCGCGGGCTTCTACGGCCTGAGCCTGGACAACATCCTGCCCTACAGCGTGGCCCGCACCTGGCACGTGCAGCTGGGCATCTTCTGGATCGCCACCTCGTGGCTCGCGACCGGCCTGTTCATCGGCCCGGCCGTCTCCGGACACGAGCCGCGTTTCCAGCGCCTGGGCGTGAACGTGCTCTTCGGCGCGCTGATCGTCGTGGTCGGCGGCTCGCTGACCGGCCAGTGGCTGGGCGTGATGCAGAAGCTGGGCCTGGTGGAGAACTTCTGGTTCGGCCACCAGGGCTACGAGTACGTCGACCTGGGCCGCGCCTGGCAGATCGCGCTGTTCGTCGGCCTGGTGCTGTGGCTGACGCTGATGCTGCGCGGCCTGTGGCCGGCGCTGCAGCGGAAGGAAGGCTCGCGCTCGCTCATCTTCATGTTCACCGGCGCCAGCGCCGCCATCGGCCTGATGTACGCGGCCGGCTTCCTGTTCAGCGCGCGCACGCACATCTCGGTGATGGAGTACTGGCGCTGGTGGGTTGTCCACCTGTGGGTCGAGGGCTTCTTCGAGGTCTTCGCCACCGTGGTCATCGCTTTCCTCTTCGTTCGCCTGGGCCTGCTGCGCGTGCGGCTGGCCACCGCCGCCGCCCTGTTCTCCACCAACGTGTTCCTGGCCGGCGGCATTATCGGCACCTTCCACCACCTGTACTTCACCGGAACGCCGACGGCGGTCCTCGCCCTGGGCGCGACGTTCTCCGCGCTGGAAGTGGTCCCGCTGGTGCTGCTGGGCTTCGAGGCCTATCACAACCTGAAGATCAGCAAGGCCACCGAGTGGCTCAGGGCCTACAAGTGGCCCATCTACTGCTTCGTCGCGGTGGCGTTCTGGAACCTGGTCGGCGCGGGCATCTTCGGATTCCTCATCAACCCGCCCATCGCGCTGTACTACATGCAGGGGCTGAACACCACGCCGGTGCACGGCCACACGGCGCTGTTCGGCGTGTACGGCATGCTCGGCATCGGGCTGATGCTCTTCGTGCTGAAAGGCCTGGCGGCGCGCCGGATCTGGAAGGACGGCGTGATCCGCTTCGCTTTCTGGGCCATCAACATCGGCCTGCTGCTGATGGTGCTGATCAGCGTGTTGCCTGTGGGCCTGGCCCAGACCCTGGCCAGCGTCAAGCACGGCCTCTGGTACGCCCGCTCGGCCGAGTTCATGCAGCAGGACTACATGCAGACCCTGCGCTGGCTGCGGGTGATCGGCGACACGATCTTCGCCGTGGGCGTGCTGGCCCTCGCGTACTTCGTGGCCGGGCTGAAGACGGGGTGGTCCCTGAAGCTGGGCCATGATCTGCCGGAAAGGACGAGCCATGAGTGAAACGCTTCTTGACCAGAGAAAACGGAAGAACCTGCCGAAGCACATGATCCTTTAGCTGCATAAGGGCGATGCGCCGGACGCCGTGCGTCCCCAGCTCGTGCGGCTGCTGGGAAGGGTCCAGTACGAGGAGGTCGTCAAGGTCGAGCAGGAGCACATCAACGAGGGCCTTCCCGCCGACGAAGCGCTGAAGCTCGGCGACATCCATACCCAGGCCCTGCGGGGCGCGATCGACGATGGCGGGGACAAGGACGTCCCCGCCGGCCACCCCATCGACGTGTTCCAGAAGGAGAACAAGGCTTTGGCCTGGGCGGTTTCCCAGCTGGAGGGGATCTTCGCAGAGTTGCAGGCGCTTCTCGAGGGCGCGGACCCCCAGCCCCTGCTCCACGACATTCGCGTGCGGTTCAACGCGCTGATGGACGTCGAGGAGCACTACCTGCGCAAGAAGTGCGCTTGCCCCCAACCTTGGACCAGATCAGCTAACATTTGCGGGAGTTGTCGCGGCGGTAGCAGCACGCCCGGGCGGGGCGGTGAAGTCGCCACAGGTTCAATCTCCGGAACCGGCAAGTATGGCGGCCCCACACGTGACGGGTCGGACTAGGGAGATGGGACTTGAACCTCCAGGATCGCACCCATGCTGGACTCACAATGACAGGGCCGCCTCCCCGAATAAAGACGGCCTTGACATGGGTCACTCCATATCAACGATAGAGCGCCTTCACGCGTGACCAGCTGGTCCCTTCGAGCGCGACGGCGTTCTCCGGGCAGATTTCGAAGCGCCGCTGCTGGGTGTTGCTGCCGGACATGCCGGCCAACGCGCCGCCGGGCGCACCGATGAAGTCGATACGGTGCGTGATATCGAAATAGCCCGACACCGCCCAGCCGCTGCCGGTCGAAACCAGCTGGATCTGCCCCGGCGAAGGCATGCCGTAATTGTAACCGCCGGCGATGCGCAGCAGGTCGAAATCGGGATCGCCCACACCCACGATCTGCCCGTTCAGCCAGTTGAACAGCGCCACGGCGGTTTGCACGGGCGCAAACGCGGCGCGCGGTGCGAAGATGAATAGGTTGTTATTGATACCGCTTAAGGGAACGGTGATCGAGCGGTTGAAACCCGACAGCGCGCCGGTACCGGTCATTTGCATCACGCACTGGCCTTCCCACGCGCTCGCGGTCCCGCCGAGCGAGCCGCCCGGCAACTCGTTCACGTTGTTGAAATTGCCGATCGAGGCTGCAATCTGGATCGTGGTACCGGCCGGCAGGCCGTCGGTGATCTCGGTATTGCCCAGGTACACACAGGTGGAGGCGACCGTGCTCTCGGGCGGCAGCGTGGCGGTGCCGAAACCGTTGTCGGGGACGATGCAGCACTCGCCGAGCGCGGCGGCGGGGATGGCGGCAAGGACGGTGATCACGGCGGCCAACTGCAGGGTGTGGGCGAACATGCGATACATGCGGGACCTCCTGGCAATGAAAAAGCACACGACCTGCCGCAAAGTGTATCAAATCTACCCGATATTGGTGGTTTTATTTTCTGGCGCCGCACCTCAGTCGCCGGACTGGCCGCCAAGCCGTCAACTGTCCGTGTGACAAAGTACTGCCAGGTAGAGCGGGCTTGTCGCCCTTCACATCCTCACCCTGCGCCTCCAAGTCGAAGCCTTGCATCGAACGGCTCGGCGGCCATGGCTCAGGACCGCCGGGATCGCCCCAGCATGCACAGATGCGCCCTCGGTGACCGTCACGAAACGGTGGTCGGTTCCACCGAACGGTACAATCTCTCGCCGAATGGACTAATCGGGACACAGGCACATGGGCGAAGGAAACTTCGGGCGAGCAGCGTTTCGGCCGGGCGGCTAGACTCCTGGCTCGGAGCACGCGCCGGCAGCGCCCGGCTTGCACGACTCCGACTCGAACCGCCGCGACTTGAGGTCACCTATCGTGGTCGTCGTCAGCATCGCACTGAACGCATCGCGAATCCCGACCCAGCTGCCATGCAGTGCGCAGGGGTGGCCGTCGTCGCACTCGGGCAAGCCGAAGATGCAGGCCGGGATACCCTCGGAACGGTCGCCCTCGAACACGCGCACGACATCGATCAGAGGGCGGCCAAAAGCGTCCGGCCGCAGGCGCGAGCCGCCGCCCCAGCCCTTGCGCGACTCAACGAATCCGCTCTTGCGGAGCTGGTTGAGGATCTTCGACAGGTAGTTGGCCGGGATGCCGATCTCGCGCGCGATCTGCTCGTGCGGCACGAGCGGCTCGTCGTTCCGGGCCAGATAGCCCAGGATGTGCAGCGCGTAACGCGTCGTCAGGTTGACCATGCCGTTCAGCAATCCCCGGCACCCGCCTCTCCCGCTCCGGAGACCGGGCGCGCGCCGCGCAGGAAGAACCACCCCGTCAGGAAGATGACGCCGGCGGCATAGAGCCCCACGAGAAATGTGCCGGCCAAAGGATAGGATTGCGTCGTGAAATTCGCAATCTGCTTGGTGCCGATAACCACGGGCATGAACGGCTTGAGTTTAAGCGCCGCCGTCGGGTCCAGGTCGTGCCCGTACCGGTAGAGCATGAGGACGAAGCGCGCGAAGAAGAACAAGGTCATATACGAGATCATCACGCTCAGATCGACCAGGTCGCGCACGCGCCCGAGCACGGCCACCCGCAGGGTCAGCAGCGCCAGGGCACCAAAGGCGAACGGGATCCAGCCCAGCTCGGGCACGGTGCTGCGCTCGAGCTTGTGCATGCCGATGTAGTGATTGAGCGCGTTGAGCTCAGCCACATCGTGTCCGTTGTTCCCGCCATCCAGCTTGTAGGCATAGATGTCCATGTGCAGCCCGCGCGGGTACTGCGGGGCGCGCATGGCGATGCGCCAGAGCGGGAAAAAGAAACTGAAGCCAAGCGGGATTATCAGCGCCACCAGCAGCCAGCGTTGCCGCGCGCGCAACGAACCGCCGAGTACTGTCTGGAAATCGCGCAGGATCCGCTTCATCGTCCAGCATCCTTCCTGGCCGGACCGCCAGTCCGGCTGCGAATCAAGTGAGGTCCTGCCGCCGGAACCGCCGCAGCGCCAACCACCAGCAGCCGGTGCCCAGCAAGGCCGGCCAGAGCACGCCCAGCAGCAGCAGCGACTGGGCACCAACCTGGTGGGACAGGTAGAAGCCGACCGGCCCCAGCACCGACAACGTGGGCTCGGCCGACGAGAGCAGCGCCAGGCGGCTGGCCTCGACGGGGTTCAAAGCGGCCAGCACGAACACGCTCTGCGGATTCAAGCGCCACTGGAGCATCACGCCGATGAGCAGGAAGTCCAGCAGCGCCACCGACGCCACCCAGATGCCCAGCAGGATCATCACGGCCTTGGCCTGGTTGCGCACGAAGGTCGAGACGGCCAGGCCGCCGCCAGTGAAGGCCCAGATCAGCGCCGAACACACCACGAGACCCCGACCCAGGAAGCCCCAGGCAGGTGCACTGCCCAGGCCCAGCCAGCCGATGAGCGCGACCAGCGCCATCAGGGCGACAAACGGCACCAGCAGCACGCCGTAGCGCACGAACGTTACGCCCAGGAAGTACTCGTCGCGCGTGACGGGATGACTGAAGACGAGCTCGAGCGTGCCGTCGTCCTGCGCGCGGTTGATCACCTGCGCCGTTGCCGACAGCGACAGCAATGGCAGCAGCAGCACCAGCGCGTGGCTCATCGACAGCAGCACACGCCCCAGGCCGGTGAACCCGAGCACAGTCGACTCGCGCAGGCCGACCAGCAGGAACAGCACTGCCAACGCGCCATACAGCAGCAGGCAGAAGACGAGCCAGCGCGAACGGAGCACGTCGCCGAGGTCCAGGCGCGCCAGCGCCAAGGTGCGCGCGCGGTCAATGCGCATGGGTCGCCTCCCCGTCCGTGGCGCCGGAGCGCGCGCCGCACGATGCCCGCACCGCCACCGCAGCCTGCGCCCCCGGGGCACCCGCCTCAACGGCACCCAGGTCGTAGCCCATCGGCGACGGACCGGCTTCAATGAACGCCGCGTCAGCCTCGGCCAGCCAGCGCTCCTCGCGACGATGCCGGTAATAGATCGCATGGACCGGCACGGCATTGCCGGCCGCGAACCGGAACAGGCAGCCGGGGTCGTCGAAGTTCAGGACCTGCCCGTCCTTCAATTGCATCTGCGCGGCGTAGGCGGGCTCACTCACCGACATGCGGCACTCAGCGCACGGCGTGTGGTCCCAGACCACGTCGGCGGGTCCCTGCGGCAACGCCTCGGAACGCCGGATGAAATCCGCAATGACCGCGACCGTGATCCCCGCAACGATGACCACTGGCAGCAACCGGCGACGACGGACACTCATGCAATCCCCTCCCGGCCCCGGGGCGGCTCGGCGACGGGGTCCTCGACCAGGTCGAGGTCCCGCACTACCAGGTTCTCGAGATCGCCCTTCAGCACGCCCGACAGCTGGCGGACCAGCGCCAGCTTCTCCTCGTGCGCCACGGTGCGCGCCCAGCCTCGCCCGGCGCCCGCTCGAAACCCCAGCGCCCGCAACCAGGGCTCGTGCGCCGACCCGGCCAGGTAGACCTCGATGACGCCATGGCTGCGCGTGCCCAGGTAGTCGCCGACCGGGCCAGCGAAAGCGACCTGGCCGTTGTGCAGCCCGATCACATGGTCGACCAGGTGCCGCACCTCCTCCAGGCGGTGCGAGCAGAGCAACAGGGTCGCCGCGCCGGCGCACTCGCCGACCAGTTCGTAGAAGACCTGCCTCGCCGCGGCGTCCAGGCTCGCGGTGGGCTCGTCCAGGATCAACAACGAAGACTCAGGGGCAAGCGCCAGCGCGATCAGCAGCTTCTGCTTCATGCCCCCGGAAAGCGCCCGGAACGGCTTTGCGGCCACGGCCGCGACGTCCAGGCCGAGACGGCCGGCCAGGTCTGTCACGCGGCCGGGCGGCAGGCGCCGGATGGTCTCGACCGAGCGCACGACCTCGCCCACGCTCGCACCCAACTGAGGCGCCACCTGCGGCACGTAGGCGATCCGCCGCGACAGCTCGGCGCGCCGGCCGCACGCGTCCAGACCGTCCAGTAACAGGGCGCCCTCGGCCTCGAGCAGCCCCATGAGCACACGTGTCAGCGTCGACTTCCCCGAACCGTTGGGCCCGATCAGCGCCACGCGGCTGCCGCCCACGATGGACAGCGTAAGGTTGTCGAGCGCGGCCACGCGCCCGAATCGCCGGGTGACCTTTTGCAACTCAATGTCCACGCGTCGCCCCAGCGGAAAGCGCGCGCCGCAGGCGTGGCGCGTCGTCGGTGAACAGGACCTTGGGCTCCAGCACGGGCAACACGCGGCTGACCACGTCGAGTAGGCCGAGCGCCGGAGTGCCGCGGAAGAAGCGGAACGCTTCGCGCGTGCTGGTCAGCTGGTTCGCCAGCGAGCGCGGCTCGTGCGGCACGTCGCCGGTGCCGTCGCCGTCGAGGTCGAACCCCGCGTAGTCCTCGAAATAGTTGCCGTGCCAGCGCACGCGGGTCGCGTCGCCATGCCCGTCCACACGCACGGCCGCCGCACAGCCGTGGAATTCGTTCCCCGTGAAGTCGTTCTGCTTCTCGCTGCTGTGAAACATCACGCCCGTGTCGCAGAATTCGAAGATATTGTCCTCAAAGCGGTTCATGTGGCTGATCTGGATAGGCGAGGTGTCGACGAAGACACCGGTCGGGCAGCGGACGAAGCGGTTCCCGCGCACTGTCACGTTGCCGGCTTCCTTCAACCCCAGAGCCATGCCGTCGTTCGGGTCGGCCGCGGCAACCAGATTGCCGGTGACCTCGACGTTGTCGCAGTACATCACGAACACTCCCACCAGGTTCCGCAGGTAGGTGTTGCCCCGGACATGATTGCAGCTGCTGTACATGAAGTGCGTTCCGTAGCGGCCACCTTCGACGAAGTTGTCATTGAACTCGTTGCCCGGCGAGTACCACACGACGAGGTCGCGCGCATCCACCACATGGTTGCGCTCGACCGCGGACTCGCGCACCTCCCACAGGCGGATCGCGTCGCCGCGCATCCCAAAGTCGCGCAGCCCGGAGCCCAGGATCTCGTTGCCGGTGATGCGCGCTCGGTGAACGCCGCTGGCCGCGATTCCGAACAGGGCGCCCGTCACGCGCAACCCGTCGACAACCGCATCGTCGCCGCGGACGTGCACGGCGGCGTCGGTGTCTTCAAAGCGCCGGCCGCTGCCCTCGACGGAGAAACCCAGCAGACGGACCCGCGGCGCCGTCACTTCGACCGTCGTGCCGCGTCCGTCCGAGCGGATGATCGCCTCGCGCGAGCCCCAGATGGTCAACGGTTTGTCCACCCGTAGCGGCCCCAGGTGCACGCCGGGCCCGAGCAGGAGCACGGCGCCGTCCGGAGCCGCCGAGACAGCTTCACGAAGCGACGAACCCGCCGCCACCTCGCGACCACCCTCCGGTCGCGCCGGAGGTGTCACGACGGGCGGGCGCGGCAGGTCGTCGGCCAGAGTCGCGGAAGCCAGGACGAGCGCCAGCCATGCGCTGGCAACCGACGCCCGCCTGCCGCAAGCCGGACCCGCTCCCGACCGATC
>AMWB02025745.1_pt1 | contig 16067 bp, 16 predicted proteins | sample 200311 | NCBI WGS metagenome assembly AMWB02 (sample SAMN02737377, study PRJNA173069) | bioreactor metagenome | biome: anode biofilm in microbial fuel cells | place: USA: California | collected 2010-12-16 | reverse complement strand
AACTGGCAGTTCACAAATAAGCAGGCAAGGGTAAAACTAAAGAAACTTTATCCGTCAATTTACAGTTAACATAACACTAGATAAATGGTAAACGAATACAGAATTTGCTCAAAGACAGTAATGGATACCATTAGCGATCCGGATATTGTTTTTGATCAAAATGGGATATGCAATTATTTCTATGAGTTTTCTGATAAACTTAAAATTAGAGTTCCTCCACCCGGGATTGCGGAAGCGGAATTAAAGTCTATCGTTGATAAAATTAAAATCTCAGGTAAAAGAAAGCAGTATGACTGCATTATTGGTGTCAGCGGTGGCGTTGACAGTACCTATACCGCATGGCTCGTAAAAAAACTGGGATTAAGGCCACTTGCTGTTCACCTCGATAATGGATGGAACTCTGAGCTGGCTGTTAAAAATGTTGAGAATATTCTAGGCAGGTTAGGCATTGACCTGTATACTGAAGTTTTGGATTGGGAAATGTTCCGTGACCTGCAATTGGCCTTTCTTAAGGCCTCAACTCCTGATGGAGAGATTCCTACTGATCACGCCATTCTGGCCGTACTTTATAAAACAGCAGCCAAATTCAATATAAGGTACATAATCAGCGGGATGAATTTCCGGAGTGAGGGTATGCTCCCACCAACCTGGGCAAGGGGATATCTGGACTGGAAATATATCAGGTCTGTTCAGAAGCAATTTGGTACACAAAGCCTTGGGACATTCCCACATCTCACAGTAACAGGGTTCCTATACTACAACCTGGTGAGAGGGATTCGCAGTATATCATTGCTTAATTATGTTAACTTCAACAGAGCTGAGGCCATTCAGGTTATCGAGCAGGAGCTCGGCTGGAGGAATTATGGAGGCAAGCATCATGAATCAGTTTACACAAGATTATATCAATCATATATTCTGCCTGAAAAGTTTGGAATAGATAAAAGAAAAGCCCACCTGTCATGTCTCATAATTTCCACTGGCGAAGTCAGTCGAGAGAAGGCGCTGGAAGAATTGCAGTTACCGCCGGTTGACCCAAAAACCATTGAAGATGACAGGGAATACCTCCTGAAAAAGTTTAACATTACGTCAGAAGAATTTGACAAGATAATGAGACTACCGGTTAAGACGATATTGGATTACCCAAATAATCATCGCCTTGAAAGAAGTTTCAGGAGTCTGCTTACGAAACTTCGGCGACTGAAAATAATGCCTAACTGATACGAGTCTGAGTTCTATTGTCAAGCAACATGTTCTGTGAATCTTCTTATAATTAATCATAATGCCGGGCGACCTGATCTTGGTTACATGTTTCGCCCCTATTATCTTGCTAAGGAGTGGATCAGTCTCGGTCATTCAGTCACCATAATTGGTTCAACTTTTTCGCATGTTAGAAAGGGGACTACAAAGCCAGGAAAAGAAACTTATGATGGGATAGAATATTTATGGATTAAGTCGAGAAGATATAACGGTAATGGACTTGGTAGGCTAATAGGCATGATCCAGTTCATTACAAAAATATGGTTCAGGGCAAAAAGCCTGTCTGCCCGATACAAACCTGATATAGTAATAGCATCTTCCACCTATCCTCTTGATATATTTCCTGCCCGTAGAATTGCCAGAGATTCAAGGGCTCAACTGTGTTTTGAGCTGCATGACTTGTGGCCTCTTTCGCCCAAGGAACTTGGCGGGTATTCAAAGAGACACCCATTTATTCTGGTAATGCAAATTGCTGAAGATTATTACTGCAAGTATGCTGATAAGGTAATTTCCATAATCCCATTAGCCAAGGATTATCTTATTGGCAGAGGGCTCGATGGCCGCAAGTATTTTCATGTTCCAAACGGCGTTTCATTGGAGGAGTGGAAGGATAGTGAAACATTATTTCCTGAATTGGCGGAGAAAATAATTAATATAAAGAGTCAGTTTGATTTCTTGATCGCCTATGCAGGGGCTCATGGAATTGCAAATGCATTAAACACCTTGTTGCTTGCTTCGAGAATACTGTCAAACAAAAGTGTCGGAGTAGTTCTGATTGGAGGAGGTCCTGAAAAGGAGAATCTGATAAAACAATCACGATCTTTAGGTTTAAATAATGTCTTCTTCTTTGACACTGTTCCTAAAAAGCAGATCCCTGCTTTATTGGGAGAGTTCGATGCCTTGTATATCGGATTACAGAAAGAATCACTTTTCAGGTTCGGTATTAGTCCAAACAAGGTTTTTGACTACATGATGGCAGGAAAACCAATAATCCAGGCTATTGATTCTGGAAATAACCTTGTTGAAGAAGCAAACTGCGGAGTATACGCAGAGGCAGAAAATGCGGACGAGGTTGCCAAAGCCATTTTGAAACTGAAATCCTTATCTACAAAAGAAAGACATGAACTGGGTCATAATGGCAAGGAGTATGTCCTGAAGAATCATACCTATTCTGTTCTGGCAAAGAATTTTCTCGATTCGATTATAAATTGATCTGTACTTATATATGATTATCAATTGCATAGTTGAGATAACAACGTAGGATTGCTGACGTCCAACTATGCTTATTATGCCTTGCGCAGTACAAATGAAAAGTCGTTTCATCTTCTTTGGATTAATGTTGTTAATTGCTGTTCTTTACTCAGAGGGCTGCAGAAGAGCGGGATCATGGTTGATTAAGGGGAATGTGCTTGGACATACGGATGTCATTGTAATTCTTATGGGAAGTTTCCCTGAGAGGGTTTTGCAAGCCCTTGATCTTTATAATAATGGCATGTCCGACAGAATAGTGATAGTTGAGGAGAGCATGGGTCCTTACCGGAGCCTTGAAGAAAGAGGAGTGAGAATAGAAACAAACAGTGAACAGGCGGTGAGGTCATTGATAACCCTGGGGGTGCCTGCCGACAGCATTACACTTTTACCCGGCGATGCCCGGAGCACCCTCGACGAGGCAGTGGCAGTACGTGATTTCCTCGACCACAAGCCCGAAGCAGATACTCTTATCCTCGTCTCCTCTCCTGCTCATATGCGCAGGGCTGCATTGATATTCAACCGAGCACTCCGCTACCAACCGGTGCCGGTCACCATAGGATGCAGCCCCAGCTCATACTCGGGATTTAATCCTGATAAATGGTGGCGACGAAAGGAGGATATTCAGTCTGTAATGTCGGAGTACCTGAAAATCAGCAGCTTTCTTTTGTTTGAGAAAAGAGAGTTAAAGCACTGAGACAATCATGCATACAAACATCAACCTCGATCATTTTATACGAACCCATGTGACGAAACGTCCTGAGAGCCTGCTCAGTGCTGACCTGGGGAAGAACCAGGACCTGCTGGCAGAAAGGCTCAACGGTAAGAGTATTCTGGTCATTGGCGGAGCAGGAACTATAGGGTCTCACTATATCAAGGCTATCCTGAAGTTCAATGTCAACAGGCTGGTAGTGGTTGATATCAATGAGAACGGCCTTACAGAGCTTGTTAGGGATCTGAGAAGCTCAACCGGATATAATATTCCCGGTGACTTCATCACTTATCCTATGAACTTCGGCGACAAGGTTTTCGGAAAAATGTTCCGTTCGATGGCTCCGTTTGACATAGTTGCCAACTTCGCGGCTCACAAGCATGTTCGCAGCGAGAAGGATATTTTCTCTATCGAGGCAATGATAGAAAACAATGTGCTGCGTGCCCGCCAACTCCTGGACCTCCTGCTTGAATATCCGCCGGAACATTTCTTCTGCGTTTCTACCGACAAGGCTGCCAATCCTGTCAACATCATGGGCGCCAGCAAGAAGCTGATGGAGGAGCTGATAATGGCTTACTCCGACAGGCTTAAGATCACCACTGCGCGCTTTGCCAATGTGGCCTTTTCCAACGGCAGCCTGCCTCTTGGGTTCATCGAGAGGCTCAATAAGCGTCAGCCCTGGTCGTGCCCGACAGGCATACGGCGCTTCTTCGTGTCGCCGCAGGAGTCTGGCGAGCTGTGCATGATTGCATCCGTGCTTGGAGAATCAGGTGACATCATCTTCCCGAAGCTCGATGAGGTGCACGATATGATCTCGTTCGATGCTATAGCCCTTGACCTGCTGAGATACCTTGGCCTGGAGGCGGACATATGTAGCACCGAGGAGGAAGCACGACAGAAGGCGATGCTGCTTGATGAGAAATCAACATCATACCCGGTCTACTTTTTTGAAACTGACACTTCCGGCGAAAAACCTTATGAGGAGTTTTTTACTGAGAACGAGGTGCCCGACAACGATAAGTTTGTAAAGCTTGGAGTCATAAAGAATTCAGTGAAGAGAGACATAGTCGAGATTGACGGAATTTTCGAAAGGCTGCGAACCCTGTTTAATTCAGGGGATGTCACCAAGGCAGAGATAGTAGAAATTCTTAAGGTCTTTCTTCCAAACTTTGAGCATATCGAGAAGGGCAAAGGATTAGACTCGAAGATGTAGATAAAACATATGTACAGGAATTACTTTAAGCGTTTTTTTGACATCGTATTGTCTGCCCTGGCCATTGCGGTTATTTTACCGTTTATGATTCCGGTGATTATAGGGCTGCTGCTGACAGGTGAGCATTATATCTTTTATTTCCAGGAGCGTATAGGTTATAGAAACAGGCCATTCAGTATCTGGAAGTTTGCCACGATGCTGAAGAACAGTCCCAACCTGCCCGGCGGAATGCACACGACGAGAAAGGATTCGAGACTGATGCCCCTGGGAGGCTTTTTGCGCAAGACGAAGATCAATGAGATCCCTCAGCTGGTGAATATCTTCAGGGGAGACATGAGCATTGTAGGGCCAAGACCGCTGGTCAGGAAGACCTTCGATCCATATCCGGTCCACGTGAAGGAGCGCATTTACAATGTGAGGCCCGGACTGACAGGAATAGGATCAATTGTCTTCAGGGACGAGGAACGTTTGCTTTCGGAGACAAAGATGGAACCGGCTCAGTTTTACGCGCAGCACATCTCGCCTTACAAGGGAGAGCTGGAGCTGTGGTACCAGGATCATCTGAGCTTCCGTACCGACTTCATGCTGGTGTTCCTGACGGCATGGGTGATACTTTTTCCGCGATCGGAGCTTGTTCATAAAATTTTTAGGGATTTGCCGTCACGACCGGAATATTTAGACTAATTTTGAACCGGATCTCAGGGGTGTTGTTATTACCTTCAAGGGAAAAAGCGGAAGGGGAAGACTGCTGTTGAAAAATTGAATTTGAAGTCAGGGACTGATAGAAAAAAACTTCCTCAGCGATGCCAGAGATAGTCATCACAGGTTTAACAGCAATAATAGTTGCGTTCGCAAGCGCTCTGATTATCACGTGGTATTACATCCCTAAGGTAATAACAGTGGTTAAGCAGCGCCATCTGGAGGACAAGCCGGGATTTCACAAGATACACAAGGGCGATGTGCCTACCCTGGGCGGCATAGGCATCTTCGGAGGTTTTATATTCGGATTTCTGATAGGAGTCAACGGATATATGCCCGGGCTGTCATACTTCACTGCTGCTGTGGTTTTCCTGCTTTTTGTGGGGATCAAGGACGACCTCGTTTATCTCAATCCGAAGAAAAAGTTCTGGGGCGAATTAGGAGCATCTGTACTGGTGGCAGTTTTCACCAACATTCATATCACACATTTCCACGGCTTCCTTGGTATAACCGACATTGCTGTTGCAACCTCATACATTGTTACGCTTATCCTGATGATAATCATCATCAACGCGGTCAATCTCATTGACGGCATTGACGGGCTGGCAGCTTCCGTGGGTATAGTTGCCTCGCTGGCGTTCGGAATTTTCTTCTTCCTGTCTGGCGATTACGGGTATACTATTATGGCCGCGGCGTTGCTTGGTGCGCTGATAGGATTCCTCAGGTATAACATTTCAACCGGGCCGAAGAAGATTTTCATGGGCGACTCCGGGTCTCTGGTCATCGGGTTTACCCTGGCTGTCTTCGCCATTCATTTCAACGAGCTGGTTGCCAATGGCAATCCCGTTACCCGCCTGGAGTCCGCTCCGTCAATAGCAATAGCTATCCTGATCATCCCGTTGTATGACACCCTCAGGGTGACGGTGCTCAGGCTGCTTGCCGGGCAGAGCATCTTCGTCGGCGACAAGAGGCATATACATCACATGATGCTTCGTGCCGGCTTCAGTCACTGGCAGGCCACGAGGTATATCTCGCTCTTCAATGTGGTTATGATTGCGCTGGCGTTTTTGCTTGATGGCCTGGGCATACTCCTGCTTGGATTGCTGCTGCTGGCTATCTGCCTGCTTGCCACCTGGATGCTCAGCATGTATGTTAAAAAGATAGTCCCCGCCGAGACGAAGATGGTCAAAGCACCGGAAATGGCGGAGGTGACCAGCCTGAACTAGGTAAGTGTTATTCGGCGAGCTGTCTTAGCTGATAATTTCCGGTGAGGCGGGCTGGCTGGGGTGAACAGTCTGTATTACCCCATGGTTATTTCGCAGCCTTATGCTCCGGGTGATTCCCGGAGTGGCGATAATGAAAATCCTGAACCAGGTCAGGTTTGTTCCGGAGGTGCTGTTACTGGATGATCCTGAGAATGGCGGAGACGACCGCCATGAATCCCTTCGCACTTATTCCTTCTAATGTATCCCCCCGGGTTCAATTTATTGCTTGCCGCCTGTCGGCTGAGTTATGGTCTGTCGGTTGCTGATGAAGCTGAAGAGATTATCAGGGGAGGAGGTATTGACTGGGACAGATTGTACAGGAGGGCGGATCTGCATTCCGTCAGGCCGCAGCTGGCACAGCTGGTCTCTATCCTTCCTCAGGAGGCAGTTCCCGAAAACTTCCGGGTCAGGATCAACAAAGCGTATCTCGATACCGTTCATGATCAGATCAGCTATGCGGCTGAGTTTATGAATGTAAAACTCATGCTTGAGAGGGAGGGGATAATGACAGTCCCGTTCAAGGGATTCAGGCTGGCCCATGACTATTACGGTGACCTGGGCAGTCGCGAGGGAGGCGACATTGACCTTTTCACGGATTTCGACAAGCTTGAGAGAATAAGGGATTTGATGTTCGAATCAGGTTATGTGGTTGAGAGGCAGATGGCAGGATACAGCATTAATGAGCTTGCCAGGCGGGCGGGGGAGTACAATTTTGACAAATTCGACGGTGACAAATGCCTCTATCACTTTGAATTTCACTGGAGGATAAGCTCCCCGGTTTACGAGCTGGGGATTGGGATGGAAGATCTTTCATCGCAGGTTATGCCCGGGACTATGCAGGGGAAGAGCCTGATGCGCTTCACCCCTTCTGCTGATATGCTGCTTACTGTGATGCATCATGGCGGCAAGGATCCGTTCTCAGAACTGAAATATGTTCAGGACGTTGCCTCCATCATGCGCAAGGACGACGAGATTAACTGGGAGTGGGTGCTTTCTGCCGGCCGGCGGTTCAGGATGGAGAAGCTGATTTACGTGGCTGCGGGGTTGGCGCATGAAATCTTTTCTGTACCGGTGCCTGCGGCCTTGGAGACGTCAGTATCTGCACCCGCGATAAGGCGTCTGACACACAACCGGCTGAGGTTCATGGCACACTCGCTTGAATACTGGCACCCGTGGATATTTATAAATGACTGGATCTTCCGGATAAGAACCAGGAGCGGCTTGCGGATGAAGATGCAGCTGGCCATTTACGTAGCACGTGTGTTGACCAGGCGATTCCTGCCGGTCGGAAGACTACTTTCAGGTAAGGCCTCATGAAATACACCCTGCCTCTTGATGGAACAGTAATACTGGAATCAGCTGCCGTGCCGTCGGTCAGGGAGCCTGCTTACAAGGGTTCAAACTGGCAGGCGAGCGAAACGGAATATGCAGTACAGGTTGAGGGGGTAGGTGATTTTCATGTTTTCGGAGGAAGAGAAGTTACTTTTTGCCCCGTTCCCGGGGCTGATCCTGACTGGGTTCGGCTGTACCTTAATGGTCTGGTGCTGGTGGCTTTGCTGCACCAGAGGAAGATCATCAGCTTCCATGCCAGCAGTTTCATCTACGGCGGGCGCTGTGTGATGATTTTAGGTGAGACTGGTGCGGGGAAAACCTCGTTAACGGTAGCCTTTGCCGTTAAAGGCGCAGGGTTTATGTCGGATGACCTGACACCTGTGGCATTCAGGGAGAACGTGCCTCATATCTGGTCGCTGAGCAGGAAGATTAAACTGCGCGCGGATTCGATAGAGCAGCTTGACATCAGCGAGGATAACCTGTCAGAGGCAGAATCCGGCACAGGAAAGAAGTACCTGCAAATAGAGAAAGGAGCGGAAGAGAATCACAGGCTTGATGTAATTGTGAAGATAGAAACCGGGGATGTTGAAGAGCCGGTATTTATTAATGCCTTACCAGCTGAAAAATTTGCCCTTCTGCGCAGCGAGGTCTGCTCCTGGGAGATACTGGCCGGCATGCCCGAGACAGAGGCTGCTTACCTTCAGCAACTGGTGCAGATACTGGAACAGGTACATTTTGTAAAGGTGATCCGTCCTCCCATGATCACGATCGCCGGTATGCATGAGGCAATGAAACTGTACCTGGATAGTCTGTCATAATTTACTTCGATACAAGGCTTTGTCGGGAAGGGCAGATAAATTTCTTAAACTCAGCGGCAGGGAGAAGATGCTCTTCCTTGAGGCGGTGGTTCTCCATCTGTGGATCGGACTGCTGCTGAAGGTCATCCCGTTCAGGCGTATCCCGCGGTTTTTCGCAAGTCCAAAGTCGAAAGTCGAAAGTCCGGATGCGAAGGTTATCGAACTGATCAGGGATGCGGTAGCTAGGGCAAACCGGGTGTCACCCTGGAGAAACAGGTGCCTGGTCAGTTCGCTGGCTGGGCGGTGCATGCTCAGGAGCCGGAGAATACAATCGCAGATTTCTTTAGGTGTGGCCAAAGGCTCTGATGGCAAAATGGTGGCACACGCATGGCTTCGTTCCGGCGAAATCGAAATCGTTGAGAGAAGAGGCGATTACACCGAACTATTTTCTTTCTAAAATGTTCATTACTCATTGAAATTATTTAAAATCCATTAAATTTGTTTTCTAATTCATGCGGAAATGAACAACCTAAACCAACAGAAAAAGAGCTGGGTCAAGCCAGCTGTTCATTTGCTCATTATTAAAAAAGATACATTTGGCGGTTCATCGCTTGAGGCTGAGACAAAAGGCGCCGGTATGCCCAATGTCCCCATAAACCCGACACCGAGATAGACTCAGCCAATTCTGTCCGGTTGATTTTTCACCTGTTTTAAATCTGATCACTTTCCTGCATCCTTCATGATATGTGGTTCTTTTACCCTATCCGGCTCCGGTGACACCTTGTCAGCGTGGGGCGATTTCTACCCTGATGACGAAGGTCTCTCCTATTATCAGGTAAGAAAAGGGGTTTTTAACGGAGGTTATTATCTTCACAGGCGGCTTCCGCTTACTGGTGATGATTTCTATTTTTATGACTCAGAAAATGACCTTCTTGTGCTGTTTTCCGGTTATATCTACAACAAGACAGAACTGGCAGACAGGTACGGGTTTGATGCAGATGAGTCTGTGCCCCGTACAGCAGCCCGTCTGTTCCTGAAGGAGGGTTCTGAGTTCGTCAGAAGGGTGAACGGCGATTTTGTGATTTTCATTGCTCAGCCCGCCAACCGGCGGGCTTATCTTTTCCGTGACCAGGTGGGGATCAGGCCGGTGGCTTACAGCGCTGATAACGGAAGGCTGCACTTCTCTTCAGATATCAACGGGCTCTGCCGCCACCTGGCCGGTAAGAAACATGTTTCAGGAGAATTCCTTCTTGGTTTCTTCAAGTATATTGATCTGACAATTACCCCTTCTGACAGGGTACGGAGGCTCCTGCCGGGGCATTACCTGGAGTACTCTGAAAGTGGCGTCAGGCTGACCCGGTATTGGGATCCGGAAAGGATCAAGACTGACAACAACATGGGCTATAATGAGATGTTGTCAGAGCTGAAGAAGCTTGTTGAGGATGCTGTGAGAATAAGATGCGACAGCCGGTTTATGGCAGGATCCCATGTGAGCAGCGGGCTAGACTCCTGCACTGTGGCTGCCCTGGCAAGGAGAAACTACAGCAGTCAGGATACATTTTACGGTTACTCATGGTCGCCCTCCGGATTTATCCCGTCTGATCCGGCCTATGATGAAAGGGACCTTGTGCGAAGCCTCTGCAGCAGGGAAAGGATCGAGCCTGTTTTTTCCGGGATAACCCCTGGAGAATTTCTAGACAGAGTGTCAGATCATTATCATAACAAAGGGAATTATTTTGAGGAGCACACGCTGGGTCAGGCAGCAGCTGACGGTACCAACCTCCTCTTCAGCGGATGGGGCGGAGATGAGTTTATCAGTACAGGTGACCGGGGTATTGAGACCGATCTGCTCCGGAGACTGAGCCTGCGGACATATTTCAGGAGAAATCATATCAGGCCGGTAAAACGGTTCATCAAGTACTTTTTGCTTTACACTCTTCTTCCGGCTGTGGGAATACTGCAGCGGAACGTAGCCCGTTCCTTCGCAAATGATGTGAGGTACCTGAAGAAGCCATTCGGAAAATGTGACCGAAAGGTACTGCGCAACTTCTATTTTCACACCTCGAGGCGTCAGCTGCACCTGGGGTATCTCAGGTTTTACCATATACAGGAGAGGTGTGAGAGCTGGATGATCTCAGGGTACCGCCGGGGGGTTGAATACCGCTATCCGCTGCTTGACATGCGCATAGTGGAGTATATTATCAGGGTGCCCTCGTTGCTGTTATGCCGGACGGACTATTTCAGGCCCCTGCTGAGGATAATAGGAGAGGGGTTTCTTCCTGATGATGTACGGCTGAACGTGAGCAAGCGTGATCCTGTCTACATGGAATGGTGGTATGAGTTGTTCCGGCAGGCAGGGCTGATGCTGATGGATGAGGTGGATCAATGGCAGGATAACCAGGAGCTCGCCTTCATCGACTTTGAAAAGCTCAATGAAGAGATTGCTCAATACAGGAGAGATCCGGCAGCCACTGACGGCAGGGTTCTTTTCAAATCGCTTGTTTACATGAAGGCAGCGCACCAGTTTACCGTTAAATATCATGAAGACTGATCAGGCGCCTCTGCAGGAACAGGATATCTGTGTTACCTGCGGCTTCTGCTGTGACGGGACGCTGTTTGCTCATGCCCTGCTGAATCCGGGAGAGAAGGGCAGCTTGCCGGAGAGGATAGAGGAGAATGTTTTCAGTGAAGGCGAGAAAGATTATTTCCGTCAGCCATGTAGGTATTTTGAGGGCAGATGCACAATCTACGCCAGGAAAAGGGCAGATGTGTGCGGTTCGTACCGCTGTCAGCTGCTGAGGGATTTTTCCGCGGAGAAGATTTCTCTTGAAAAGGCCCTGGCGGTGGTTGCCAGGGCCAGAGAGACCAGGAGAGAGCTGCTGGAGGAGTACAGAAGAGTGTCGGGCAGCGACCGGAATATACATTTCATGGAGGTGCTTAAGGAACTCGGGAAGTATCTCCGGCAAGACAGAGAAAATGCATCTGCCGGGATGGAGTATGAACTATTGCTGGCAAGATGTAATATCTTTGAGGCTCTGCTGATAAAACACTTCCGGTCGGCTGACGACTTTGAGAAGATGGTGATGAAGTAGAAAGATAATAGTCAAAAGGATTTTTATGACCACAGATAATATGGACCGTAAGGTTTCAGGACAGCCCCGGCGTAAATCAGGGACTACTGTTACGCCAGGCCAGGACCACAAGAGAAAATATATAAGGAACAGCAAGACGATCTCGGGAAGGTTGCATGACGAGCTGGTGATGATGGACCTCGAACAGGGGAAATATTTTTCTCTCAATCCGGTGGCTACACGGATATGGGACCTGCTGGAGAAACCAATGGAGACCGTTGGGATTTGTTCGGTTCTTCTGGACGAGTATAATGTCAATTCTGAAAAGTGTGTCATTGAGGTTGAGGAGCTTTTAGCAGAGATGGAAAAGCTGGGGCTTGTCAATTCTTCTGAGATTTGAGATGCAGTGAATATTTCAGGCAGGGGGGAAATTCAGTAAGGTTTATATCAGACTATCAGATCATTTGAGGAAGTACCTGTTCTTTATCAGTACGTTTGGTCTCCTGCGGGATCATAAACCGTGGAAGCTGACGCTGATATTCCTGCTGACGCTGCTGCTGGGGGTGACGGGAGGGTTCTCCATCGTGCTTCTAATACCGCTGCTGCAGCTGCTGAGCATCGGCGCCGGCGAGGCCTCTGAAGGGGTGGCTCTCTTCATACAGAACCTGGCTGACAGGGCTGGCATTGAGCTCACCATCGGGAGCATACTGCTGGTATATATGGTGCTGCTGACCCTCACTGCACTGCTGCAGTACTGGAAGGCACTGCTCGACGCACGCTACCAGCAGACATTCATCTACACCCTTCGCCGGCGCCTCTTCCGCAAGATCATCATGGCCGACTGGCAGCTGCTCAACAGTCGCAGCAAGACCAACCACCTCCAGGTGCTCACCCGCGAGGTGCCCAACCTGGCAAACTACTACTTCTTTTACCTGAAGCTGCTTACGACGCTTATCATGACCGCGGCCTATACCCTCTATGCCATGCTGGTGTCGGCCGGGTTCACCCTTATCATCATCGCCGTAGGCATCATCGTCTTCTTCCTGCTGCGCAGGTTCCTGATGCGGTCGTTCCGCCTCGGCAAGGGGTATGTCGACTCCTACAACCGGCTGCTGAAGTACATCGACGACTTCTGGCAGACGGTGAAGATAGCCAAGGTGCACAGCTCGGAGGATTACTACTTCAACCGCTTCGACGAGGCCAGCACCTCACTGCTTAACATGGAGTACCGCATGCAGAAGAACTGGTCGGTGCCGCAGCTGATACAGCGCATCGTCGGACTGGCGGTGCTGGTGGGTATCGTCTGGTTTGGGTACAGGTCGGGCACCATACCCATGGCCTCGTTTGTCATACTGATACTGCTCTTTTCGCGCATTTATCCGCAGCTGATAGCCATCAACACAGACGTCAACATGATTGTCTCCAATGTGGCGTCGGTGAAGCTTGTTATGCAGCTTGATGAGGATCTGCCCGAGCCGGGGGTTGCGACGGGGGATGTTCACCCTTCTGTGGCGCTGAAAAAGGAGATAAGGCTGGAGGATATCACCTTTGCCTATCCTGACGGTGAGAAGCTCTTTGACGGGTTCAGGGCGGTTATCAGGGCCAACGCGATCACAGGCATCGTGGGGCAGTCGGGCCGTGGCAAGACCACGTTGATTGACCTCATTGCCGGGCTGCAGAGACCGGGGGCGGGGAAGATATTCATTGACGGGGTGCCGCTGGATGAGGATCTGCTGCCGGCGTGGCGTGCCGGGCTGGGTTACCTGCCGCAGGATCCCTTCTTCATCGACGGCACGCTGCGCGAGAACCTTGTGTGGGACAGCGGCGGACGTCCGGCGGATGAGAACCGCGCCGGGGCTTCCGGAGGGCGAAGTGGAGATAATGACCACCGCGGAAGCATTAGCGGTGTCAGTGATGAGGAGATCATGGCGGTGCTGGAACAGGTCAATGCGGTGCACTTGGTTACACGGTTCAGGAAGGGGCTGGATGCGTTTATTGTCAATTATCCGTTTGCCTTCTCCGGTGGCGAGTGCCAGCGGCTGGCATTGGCCAGGGTGCTGCTGCGAAGACCGTCGGTGCTGCTGCTTGACGAAGCCACGTCGTCGCTCGATGCGGAGAACGAGGCCACCGTCATGGAGGTGCTGGCACGACTGAAAGAGCGGATCACAATCGTCTTCGTCACCCACCGCGAGTCGGTTACCAGGTGGTTTGACGAGGTGATATCTATATAATCGGGGATCTGTAATCCTGGTTGCCAAAGCATAAAAAGCATGTCTTTATTCGATTGAAATCACAAATTATTATAATTAATTGTGATTGTAATCGAAAAAAAGTATATTTGTTTGCGATTTTGTTATGATAAAAAGGCATCTGGAAATAGCTCTGAGGGACCACCTGTTTAAGGATAAAACAGTTGTTTTATATGGTGCGAGGCAGGTGGGAAAAACCACACTTATCAATGAAGTGGTCAAAAAGCTTGATAAAAGGACGCTGGTGCTTAACGGAGATGATGCGGATGTCCGGGCTTTATTCGAGAATGCTACTGCCTCCGGATTCAGGCCTGTGGTCTCCGGTTACGGGATAGTAATTATTGATGAGGCACAGAGAATTCAAAATGCCGGCCTGGGCATTAAGATAATACATGATAATTTCAATGATATTCAGTTAATAGTTACAGGCTCATCATCGCTTGAGCTTGCCGCTATAATTAAAGAGCCTTTGACGGGTCGCAAGCATGAGTTCTTCCTCTATCCGTTTTCTTTCAGGGAGCTTGCAGACCATAGCGGATTTCTTGAAGAGAAAAGAGATCTGGAGCAAAGACTGATATTTGGATCATATCCTGATGTTGTCAATAACCGGGGTCGTGAGACCAGAATACTGAAAGAACTGGCTTCGTCTTATCTTTATAAGGATATTCTGGCGATAGGAGGTATCAAGAAGCCTGTCCTCCTTGAAAAAATCCTGAAGGCTCTTGCCTTGCAGGTTGGCAATGAGGTTTCTTATAATGAGCTTGCACAGACGTGTGGTTCTGATAAAGGAACAGTTGAGAAATATATTGACCTCCTGGAAAAGGCATACATTGTTTTCAGGTTACCGGGGCTGAACAGAAATGTAAGAAGCGAGATCAAAAAGGGTAAGAAGATATATTTCTGCGATAACGGGATCAGAAATGCAATCCTGGGAAACTTTCTGCCTCTCCGTTCACGGGTTGATGCAGGTGCCCTTTGGGAGAATTACCTGGTCAGTGAACGAATAAAACTGACAGTTAATCTGGATGAAAGGCCAGTGTCGTATTTCTGGAGAACCACCCAGCAGCAGGAGATTGATTACATAGAGGAAATAAGCGGCGAGTTCATTGCTTATGAGTTTAAATGGAATCCATCAAAAAGAGGTTCTCTTTCAAAGACATTTGCAAATTCCTACAGGGTAAAATCATTTTCTGTTGTCACTCCGGAAAACTATCATGAGTTTCTTTCAGAGATAAGTGGACTTTAAATTCCGGTTCCTGACAAAAGCTACGGAGGAGACTGCATGAGAAGTGAGAATCTAAATCATATGGAGGTAAACTGTCAAAATGTCGAATATTTTGACAGTTGATGAAGTTACTGTCAAAAATTAAGGCGATTATCTTACTAATGTCAGATTGTTCAAATATTTGACATCAAAATCAGGTAAGTGTCATATCGGAAACATGAAGAAAAAGATTTATCTGTGCAGTCCGCACATGGGCGGAGGAGAAATGAAGTATGTTCAGGAGGCGTTTGACTCGAACTGGATAGCTCCGCTGGGGCCCAATGTAGATGGCTTTGAGAAGGAGCTGTGCTCTGCAGTGGGTGCAAAGCATGTCGCTGCTTTGTCGTCGGGCACAGCCGCCATACACCTTTCGCTGATACTGCTTGGTGTTAAGCCGGGCGACTACGTGATTGGAACGTCATTCACCTTCTCGGCAACGGTCAATCCCATTGCATACCTGGGGGCGACACCTGTTTTGGTGGACAGTGAGCCCGGCACGTGGAACATGGATCCGGAATTGCTGGAGGAAGCAATTCAAATCGCAAATCGCAAATCGCAAATCGCAAATATCAAGGCGATCATTGTGGCGCATTTGTACGGGATGCCGGCGAAGATGAAGGAGATCATGGCTGTAGCTGACAGGTATGGGATCCCGGTTGTTGAGGATGCTGCAGAGGCATTAGGGTCAGAGTATATGGGGAAGAGGGTCGGATGCAACAGTAAATTTGGTATTCTCTCTTTCAACGGCAACAAGATCATTACAACCAGCGGCGGAGGGGCGCTGATATCCGATGATGCTGCGCTTATTGAGCGGGCCCGTTTCCTCGCCACACAGGCCCGGGATCCGGCGCCGCACTACCAGCACAGCGAGATAGGTTATAACTACCGGATGAGTAACGTGGTGGCGGGTGTAGGCCGCGGACAGCTCGAGGTGCTTGACCTCCGCGTCAGGCAGCATCG
>AMWB02036013.1_pt1 | contig 16068 bp, 17 predicted proteins | sample 200311 | NCBI WGS metagenome assembly AMWB02 (sample SAMN02737377, study PRJNA173069) | bioreactor metagenome | biome: anode biofilm in microbial fuel cells | place: USA: California | collected 2010-12-16 | reverse complement strand
GCCGACATGGCTCGCTGTACGATCAGGAAGTTGGTGCACCAGTAACCAAACGAAAGCACAAAGCCCAGCCCGGCGAAAATACTATACCACTCCACCCCCATGGGATTCGCGGCCGCCGAGCCGGTATATTTCCAGGTCGTCGTCCAAGTGTCCGCTGCAAATCCCTTGGATGTGGCAATCGGGGCAAGCTGTTCCTGCAGCCCCTGCCATCCGCCGACATCTTTCAAACTCAAAAAAACCACGGGTAATAAACCGATCACGATGATAAAGAACTGCAGAACTTCGTTATAGATCGCCGAGGACAATCCCCCGAGATATGTATAACCAAGTACGATTGCGGCCGACAGGATCAGGCTCATATGAAAATTCCAACCGAGTACTTTTTCCATCAGGATGGCTAGTGCGTACATTGAAATTCCGGATGCCAGGATGGTCATCACCGCAAACAGCAGAGCGTTCAACCCCCGTGTTTTTTCATCATACCTTAATTTTAAATACTCCGGCACCGACCTGGCCTTTGAGCCATAATAAAACGGCATCATGAACAATGCCAGGAAAACCATCGCCGGTATAGCGCCTACCCAGTAAAAATGCGTGGTCAGCATCCCGTACTTCAGACCTGAGCCGGTCATCCCCATCACTTCAAGCGCTCCAAGGTTAGTCGAGATAAAGGCAAGGCCCGCTACCCAGGCCGGCATCGAACGCCCTGCCTCCAGGAAAGCCGTGGCGCCTTTCATGTATTTCTTTAACGCCCAGCCTATACCGAGCACAAACATGAAGTAAATGATCATGACCGCATAATCGATCCATGCAAGATTGAAGGTGTTTGTCATAAGTTGGTTTTTTAATTCATGTAAAGTTAACGATATATCTGAAAAAGGATCATGATGTTAAAAAACTCTGATATTTTTCCAAAAATATTTTGTCTTAAATTTACGGTTTAGTTGAGGGAAATGGTAAATCGACTTAAGTTGCAAACACAATGGCTTCAAGCTGCATGCTTCAAGCTGCAAGCTTCAAGCTGCAAGCCGCAAGCTTTTCGCCTTATGCTCATTGCCTTATTCATGATTTATATGGCAAGCTGCGGGGAGACCCGGACAAAACAATCAAATTCTCAATCGATGATCACAATAGACAAATCTATATTTGGACAGGCTGATGGTAAAAATGTGGACCTGTATACGATTTCAGGTGAAAGTATGACCGTTAAAATTACCAACTTCGGGGGGATTGTCACCTCAATTATCGTCCCTGACCGGGATGGAAAGATGGATGATGTGGTCCTGGGTTTTGACAGCTTGAAGGAATATATCAGTGAACATCCCTATTTCGGCTGCATCGTCGGCCGGTATGGAAATCGCATTGCTGAAGGGAAATTTGATCTGGAAGGACATCCTTATCAGCTGGCTAATAATAATGGCAAAAACCACCTTCATGGAGGCATCGGGGGGTTTGATAAAAAGATCTGGAACGCAAAAGAATACCGGAATGGCGATGAAGCCGGTATCGAACTTTCATACACCAGTCCTGACGGTGAGGAAGGTTACCCGGGAGAGTTGAAAGTAAGAGTCATCTATGCTGTTACCCCGGATAATGAATTGAAAATCCGGTATTTTGCCGAAACAAGCAAAGCAACCCCGGTAAATCTGACCTATCACGGCTATTTTAACCTGATTGGCGCTGGAAATGGAGATATCCTGGATCACGAACTAATGATTGATGCAGACCGGTATACGGTTGTGAATGATCAACTGATCCCTACCGGTGAACTCAAGGATGTGAGCGGAACTCCGTTTGATTTTCGAAAGGAAAAAATGGTTGGAAAGGACATGGCTATGGTGGATGGTGGCTATGATCATAATTTTGTGCTGAATAACAATGGCAAATTCGCTAAAATAGCTGTACTCAAAGAATCTTCGAAAGGCAGGCAGATGGAAGTTTATACCGATCAGCCCGGCGTCCAGTTTTACGGGGGAAATTTCCTGGATGGATCGCTTACCGGGAAGGATGGGAAAAAATATTACATGCATTACGGGCTTTGCCTGGAAACCCAGCATTTCCCGGATTCTCCCAATCAGCCTGGTTTCCCGAATACCATCCTCAGGCCGGGAGAAGTTTTTCAGTCATCAACGGTGTATAAGTTCAGTCTCATTTCTCAGGCTCGGAAATAAAAAAGGCAGTCTAAAAGTCCTGGCAGCTTCTTTTTATTTGGTAGTCCGACGACTGAAGCCGTCGGTTCCATTTTTGTAATATCCTTTGAACCAACAGCTTTAGTCGTTTAAGCACAAACCATTAAAAGGCAAAATCTCGTTTAAATTTACTTTTGAGGCAGTCTCTTTTATTTTATAACTTGCAAACCACCATTCGATCTTTTCCCTGAAGATCTTTTCTTAATGCAATTTTAATAAATCCTTCTGATTGAAGCAATTCAACCATTTCCCTTCCAAGATTTTCATTGATCTCCAAATACAAAGTGCCACCAGGCTCAAGATGAAGTCTAGCAAACCTTGCAATTACCCTGTAAAACACCAACGCATCATCATCCGGGACAAAAAGAGCCGCCGATGGTTCAAAATTCAATACATTGGGCTGCATGAGCGCTTTTTCAGATTCCCTGACATAAGGGGGATTGCTGACAATGATATCGTAATGGCCCATCCTGCCCCATTGATTTTCGTCAAGGATATTAAAACGATCAAAAAACACCGGGATATGAAGTTCATTGGCATTGTGAGATGCCATCTCAAGGGCTTCTTCGGAAATATCGACAGCGGTGAGTATCGGATCCGTCAAAAACTTGCCGATTGCCAGTATTATGCACCCGCTACCGGTACCGATATCCAGGATCTTTAAACCTTCAGAACTTTTATTGTCATCGATGATCCATTTGGCCAATTCTTCCGTTTCAGGCCTTGGAATCAGGACAGCCGGACTGACCTTCAGTTCGAGATCAAAGAAACTTGCCTTCCCTGTTACGTATTGAACAGGTTTGAAGTTCATCAACTCATTGAATTTTTGGTTCAATTCTATCATGAGGCCTTCATCAATCGTCATTTCCGGATGAAGTATAATTTCCGTTTTGTCGACGCCGGCAACACGGTATAATAGCGTATTGACCAAAGCAATGCTTTCATTCTCACGATAAACCGCTTTCAGCTGGTCGACCATTGTATTCCTTAATTCTAAAAGCTTTTTCACGGTTTCATTTCTTAAAGATTTTCCAAAGAATTTAAACATTCAAGGTAAGAATATTCTATTTTTGATTATAGGTTGAAGCACAAATTTATTCTAATTCATTATGAGGGGTGATATTTTAATTATCGGAGACCATCACAGGCGTGCGGCTGAAGAAATCATTGAGCTGACCATTTCTGCAATCCGCGCCAAATCAGGAAAATATTTTTTTACAATAGCGGGTGAATCGGGTGCAGGCAAATCTGAGATCGCTTATGCCATGGACCGTTATCTCGAAAAGATCAACATACCCGCATACATTATTCAGCAGGACGACTATTTTATTCTTCCGCCAAAAACGAATGAAAAGGCCAGGGTGATCAATATCAACCGGGTAGGCCCCGAAGAGGTCAGGCTTGACCTGCTGAATGAAAACATCAGGTCTCTGTCGGTTGGTCAATCAGCCATTCAAAAGCCGCTGGTCATTTTCGAAGAAGACCGGATCACGCAGGAGACCATCGATCTGGCATCCTACAAGGTGATCATCATCGACGGCACTTATACAACTATGCTGGAAGGAATCGATTGCCGGGTTTTTATCGACCGCGACCGGCATGACACCCGAAATGACCGGCAAAAGCGGAACCGGGAAAAACAAAATGAGTACCTTGAAAGCATCCTTGAAATCGAGCACAATATTATTTCAAGGCATAAAGAAATGGCTGACCTGGTCGTGAGCAAAGAATATAAAGTGACCCGTAATATATGACCAGCGGATATAAACATATCGCCATGCTGAGTACGCATGGCTATTTTGATCCCATGCCATTGCTGGGCGAAACAGACACTGGAGGTCAGGTCCTCTATGTGCTTGAACTTTCCAAAGCGCTTGCCAGGAAAGGCATTAAAGTTGATATCTATACCCGTTGGTTTGATAAAAACCGGCACCAGATTGTTCCTCTGCCCGGTTATCCCGATGTGAGGGTAATCCGGATCCCGGCAGGTCCATGGGAATTTGTGATCAAGGAGAAGATTTATGATTTACTTCCTGAACTTACCGAAAACCTGGTCGCCTTCATTCGTAAGCACAATTTAGACTATGACCTGTTTCATGGCCATTATGTCGATGCCGGGCTTGTGACCCTTGAACTCGCCAAAATCTTTAATAAACCGGCCTATTTTACAGCCCATTCATTGGGTGCCTGGAAAAAAGAAAGGATGGACGGTGATCCTCAGGAAATGGAAAAGGAATTCAATTTCAAACATCGGATTTCGGAAGAAAAACGCATTTTCAGGACACTAAACGGTCATACTGTAACGTCTTTATTGCAACTGGAAAAGTTACGCAACCTTTATGATTATCAAGGTGATCATGTTGAAGTCATTCCGCCCGGTGTGAACATCCACAAATTTAAACCGCTGAGCCCGGGAGAACCCCGTAAAAAAACCAACCTCCCGGAGAAGTACATTTTTTGCCTGAGCCGTGTTGACAGCAATAAAGGGTATGATCTTTTATTAAATGCATTCGCCAGGGTTTGTGAAAAAATTCCGGATGTGTACCTGGTGACTGGCGGAGGTTCGTCGAACCCTCAGCCGCGTGAACAGGAAGTTCTGGACATGATGTACCGGATCATGAAGGAAAAAAACATTGAGAATAAGATCGTCTTCGTCGGGCATGTGGAAGAGCACCTGATGGTACCTTATTATCAGAATGCTTGTTTTTTTGTCATGCCGTCGATATTCGAGCCGTTTGGCATGACTACACAGGAGGCTATGGCCAGCGGGATTCCGGTCATCGCATCAAAGTTCGGCGGAATAAACACCGTACTGACCCATGAAAAAAACGGTCTGCTCATCGATCCGAAAAATGAAGATGAATTTACCGGTTCGATGATCAGGCTTCTGGAAGATATTCCGTTGCGTAACCGGCTTGGCAGTGAAGCAGCCACACTGGTAAGGCAGTCGTACAGTTGGGAAGCCATGGCCAGCCATCACCTGGCGTTCTATAAAAAATTCGCCTGATGCTGTTTATCATCCTGTCGGTCATCCAATCGGTGCTGATCCTGGTCACGTTCAAGATGTTTGACCGTTATCGCATTGATAATCTTCAGGCGATCGTAGTCAATTATATTGTTGCAGGAACCATTGGATTTACGGTTTCATCGCAAAGACCATCACCAGGCTTACTTATTCATTACGATTGGTTTAGCGTTGCCCTGTTCCTTGGAATTTTATTCATCAGTACATTTTTTGTTTTTGCCTTATCCTCCCAGAAAGCCGGCATTGCCATCACATCAGTATCCAGTAAGATATCGTTAATCGTACCTGTTATCGCAAGCATATTTCTTTTCGGGGAATTGTTGAACTGGCAGCGCTCAACAGGGATTCTGCTGGCACTGGCGTCATTTTACCTGATTTTCACAGGGCGGGAAAAGATATCATGGAAGGCCGGATATACATGGTTGCCGGTACTTGTCTTTTTTGGAAATGGTCTGGTCGATACGACGATGAAATACGCTGACCACCATTATATTAAAGACGATTTGGTCCTTTTTCTAGCCGTGGTCTTTACAACAAGTTTCGTGATTGGACTGGCTATTTTTATCATCAGGCTGTTTAACGGGAAAGAACGATTTCAGTGGAAAAGCATTGCCGGAGGCGCTTTCCTGGGGATGATCAATTTCGGTTCTACCTATTATATGTTAAAAGCGATTTCTGTTTATGAGAGTGCCGTTGTATTCCCGGTCACAAATGCATCGATCGTGGGCATTTCCGTGCTCATTGGTTTTTTTGCCTTCCGGGAAAAACTGAACTGGATTAATTGGACCGGGATCATTTGTGCTGTTTTTTCCATTATTATTATAGCGAATGCCTGATGAAAGATGAAAAGGATATATTCCGGACGCTTGGCGGCCTGTCGCAAGGACTTTACAAAGAAAAGGGAAGCAGGTTCATCGCAATGGCCATACCGGTTGAGACCATAGAAGATGTTAAAATTCAACTTGAAAAGATCCGAAAGGAATTCCATGATGCCCGTCACCATTGCTATGCCTACCGAATCGGAGATGAGCCTTTTGAGTTCAGATCCAGTGACGACGGGGAGCCGTCCGGTACCGCAGGCAAGCCAATTTTCGGGCAAATCCAGTCCTTTGAACTGACCGATATTCTCATTATAGTAATAAGATATTTCGGAGGGATTAAGCTGGGAACCGGCGGACTGATCCAGGCATACAGGTCGGCAGCCAGGGATGCGATCGAAAATGGAAGCATTGTTGATAAAATCCGCACTGTCAGGGTTGAAATAAGGTTCAATTACCAACAGATGAACGACGTGATGAAAGTCATTAAGGATGAAAACCTGCGGATTCTTAAGCAGGAGGCGACTGAAAACTACTTTATCTTACTGGAAATCAGAAAGGGAGCATTGAACAATATCCGGAACAAGTTTTCATCGCTGGAAATATCGGTGGCGCCTGTAATTTAAATTGATTTTAACAAGAATTTTCTTGATTCCTATGGAATTATTTTGTACTTTTTCAAACTCAAATTTACCATTTTCAATACTTAGAAAATCAACCATTTAAGATCAGGTAAAAAAAGGTGCCCAGAAAAGCCTATATAAGCTAAAAATACTTTAATGTCAAGCGCTAAATTGTTTTTTTTTTTAACTTTTTTTATGACACTTTTGTTGAATAACATTTCAGGATTCTTGCCAGGTTTTAGAGTCCTGACTTTCAGCCAGAAATTAAAAGAAAATTAGAGAATCATCACTTTAAATTGTATTGGGGGTTTTAGCATGAAAAGAACATGTACTGAGGTGTGGGAAAATTGCCTGAAAATAATTAAGGATAATATCCATTACCAGAGTTACAAAACATGGTTCCTTCCAATAAACCCCATAAAGCTGGAGAACAATGTTCTGACCATTCAGGTGCCCAGCCAGTTCTTTTATGAGTGGCTTGAAGAACATTATGTCGGCTTATTGAAGAAAACGATCAAAAAAGAACTGGGAACGGAAGGCCGGCTGGAGTACAGTATTCTCATGGAAAACAGCTATGACAATGCTGAACCGCTTTCGATCAAAATACCGGCCTCCAATAAAAAAGCGCTGGCCAATCCATCAGTTTCTATGCCGATTGACGTAAACAGGGGCGCCTCCAAGGAAATCCCCAATCCTTTCGTCATCCCCGGCTTGAAAAAAATTAAAGTCAACTCACAACTGGTTGATAACTATTCATTTGATAATTTCATTGAAGGGGACTGTAATCGCCTGGCCCGTTCCGCCGGCTTTGCCGTTGCCGAAAATCCGGGTAAAACCGCTTTCAATCCTCTTTATATTTATTCAAACGTAGGCCTCGGCAAAACCCACCTGGGCCATGCCATCGGCATCCAGGTCAAGAACAATTTCCCGGATAAAACCGTCCTCTACGTTTCAACCGAGCAATTTGTCGGGCAGTATATCGAATCGGTCAGGAATAACAACCAGAACGACTTCATTCATTTTTATCAGATGATCGATGTCCTGATCGTGGATGATATCCAGTTTCTCTCCGGCAAAGAAAAAACGCAGGATGTTTTCTTCCACATTTTCAACCAGTTGCATCAGAGCAGCAAACAGATCATCCTCACGTCAGACAAAGCTCCGGTGGAAATGAAAGGCATCGAGCCACGGCTTCTCTCCCGTTTCAAATGGGGTCTTGCCGCCGACCTGCAACCGCCTGACCTGGAAACCCGCATCGCGATCCTGCAGAAAAAGCTCTACCGCGACGGTATCGAAATGCCTGATGAAGTGATCGAATACCTCGCTTACAGCATCAATACCAATATCCGCGAACTGGAAGGCGCACTGATCTCCATCATGGCGCAGTCTTCACTGAATAAAAAGCCCATTACACTCGAGCTGGCCAAGCAGATGATCGACAAGTTCGTTAAAAGCACCTCCAGGGAGATCTCCATCGATTTCATCCAGAAAATCGTGTGCGATTACTTCAACCTGCCGGTGGATTCTATCAGCTCCAAGACCCGCAAGCGCGAAATCGTGCAGGCACGCCAGTTGGCCATGTACTTCGCCAAAAAGCACACCAAGTCGAGCCTTGCCACCATTGGCCTGCATTGCGGTAACAAGGACCACGCCACCGTTCTTCACGCCTGTCGCACCGTCAACAACCTGATTGATACCGACAAGCAATTCCGGATCTATGTTGAGGAACTGGATAAGAAGATCAAGATGGTTTGATGAAAATACTATTTGTTTGCCTAGGTAATATATGCCGATCACCTCTGGCTGAAGCAATTTTTATACACAAAGCCAAAGAACAAGGGCTTAAGGTGGAAGCCGACTCGGCCGGCTTTGAATCGTTTCATCGCGGTGATCCGGCCGATCCCCGCTCCGTTGCCGTTGCCCGTACCCATGGAATTGACCTCAATGGCCACACAGCCAGGATGTTCAATGCCAGGGACTTCGATCACTATGACCGGATCTATGTGATGGACCGCACGAATTATAATGATGTGATGGGTGTTGCGAGGGATGACGATGACGAGCAAAAAGTCGATTATATCATGAACCTTATTTACCCCGGAGAAAACCGCCCTGTCCCCGACCCCTGGTACGGTGGCAAAGAAGGATTTGAAAAAGTCTTCCGGATGCTCGAACAGGCCTGCGACATACTTATCAAAGACCTAGCTCTCGACCACCTGACTACCCGACCACCTGACCACCCGACCACCTGAACCATGATCCCCGACCTCCAAACAATTCGCGAAGCCGCTGACAGGATCCGGCCATACATCCACCGGACACCTGTTCTGACCTCACTGAGCATCAATGAAATGCTGGGCACCGAACTGCATTTCAAGTGCGAGAATTTCCAGAAAGTCGGTGCCTTTAAATCGAGGGGGGCCTGCAATGCAGTTTTTTCATTGACTGATGAAGAGGTGAAAAGGGGCGTTGGGACGCACTCTTCCGGCAACCATGCCCAGGCACTGGCGAGGGCGGCCAAGATCAGGGGTTGCAAAGCATACATCGTAATGCCCGAAACATCGCCGAAAGTCAAGAGCGAAGCAGTGCGCGGCTATGGCGGGGAGATCACATTCTGCAAACCCACGCTGGAAGCCAGGGAATCGACGCTGGAAGAGGTGAAAAGGCGAACCGGTGCGACAGAGGTACATCCCTACAACGACTACCGGATCATTGCCGGGCAGGCGACTGCAGCGATGGAACTGCTTGAAGAGACCGGCCCGCTTGATATCATCATGGCCCCGGTCGGTGGCGGCGGACTGATGAGCGGTACGGCGTTATCCACCTCCTACCTCTCCCCTTCCACAAAGATTTTTGCCGCCGAACCCGCCGGCGCCGATGATGCATACCGCTCATTCATAACCAAAACACTGGTACCGTCCATCAATCCGAAGACCATTTGCGACGGGCTGCTCACCTCCTTAGGGTCAAAGACTTTTCCCATTATCATGGACAAAGTCAACCGTATCATCACCGTGTCGGAAGAATCAGTCATCAAAGCGATGATGCTGACCTGGGAGCGGATGAAGATCGTCATCGAGCCTTCTTCGGCGGTTCCCCTTGCCGCCGTTATGGAAAACCGGGCTTTGTTTGAAGGGAAGAAAGTCGGGATCATCATTTCCGGGGGCAATGTCAGTCTTGACAAACTGCCCTGGATAAATCAGCACTGATCATGAAAGGGACGTTGTACCTCATTCCATCCATGCTTGGAGAAGATTCTTCCACGGATGTACTTCCGCCGGTCATCCGGCAGGTGGCCGGTGAGCTCAGGCATTTTATCGTGGAAGATGTACGCTCGGCGCGCCGTTTCCTTAAAAAAATAAACCCGGAAATTATCATCGACGAATGTTCATTCCTGATCTTAAACGAGCATACGCCTAGCGAAGAAATCGCACAATTGCTCACTCCATTGAATGAAGGACATCACGTCGGTTTGATTTCGGAGGCCGGTCTGCCCTGCGTTGCCGATCCGGGTTCCACCCTGGTCAGTTATGCGCATGAAAATGGAGTAAAGGTCGTTCCGTTATCCGGTCCATCATCCATATTTCTTGCGCTAATGGCATCCGGATTTAACGGGCAGAATTTCGTTTTCCATGGTTATCTGCCCGTCGATAAAAGAGAAAGGATTCAAAAAATCAAAGAGATAGAAACCACTGCTTTTCAAAAAAACCAGACCCAAATTTTCATTGAGACGCCGTATAGGAACAATCAAATGCTGGAATCGCTTATTGTGGCATGCAAGCCCGAAACAAAAATTTGTATCGCTTTTGATCTCACACTTCCAGGTGAAACAATCATTCAATCAACCGCGAAGCGGTTAAACATGAATACAAGGCCGGATCTGAATAAAAAACCGGCTGTTTTTCTTCTTTATTTCTGATCAGTGGTGATGGTGACCGTGGGCGCCGTGCACATGGCCATGCTCTAGTTCTTCAGTCGTAGCCTCACGAACTTCGAGTATTTTCCCTTCAAAATGCAGGTTCATACCGGCCAGAGGATGGTTAAAATCGACGAGGACATTATCGTGACCAACTTCTAAAATCTTACCGGTCAGTGGATAACCATTCTCGTCTTCCATCGGCACAACCTCTCCTGCCTTGATATTAACTTCATCAAATACCCCATCGATCTCAAAAATCTTTTTATCAAGCTGAAGGATATTCTCTTCTGAAGGAAGTCCGTAAGCCTCTTCCTTTTTCAGGATGAAGGCAAAATCATCACCCATCTTAAGCCCTTCAAGATTGGCCTTGAATGCCGGTAACAGTCCTGCCACACCAAACAGGTAGACGAACGGCCTGTCTTCATCAACTTTCTGGATCAGATTCCCTTCAGCGCTTTCTTCGCGCAACGTATAGGTCATCGAAACTACCATGTTTTCTCCAATTGTCATTATCGTATAGATTTTCAGGTTAGGCGGCAAAGATAACAGGAATCTGCTTTCGATAAATTTTTATTTGATGCTGTAATGATTTCTTTTCCTGTTCGTTTTATCTTTGTTAAACACAATATATTTTTCCTTGAAAGATATTGTACTTTCTATAAAAAATCTTACCAAACGCTACGGTTCTATTACAGCGGTCAGCAATCTCAATCTTGAAATTGAACGGGGCTCTGTATTTGGTATCCTTGGTCCCAATGGCAGTGGAAAAACGACCACCCTCGGGGTATTGCTCGATGTAACCCGGGCCGACTCGGGGACGTTTTCATGGTTCGGCGGGTTGCCGGTCAAAGAACAGCGCAAAAGGATCGGTGCAATTCTCGAAGTCCCGCTCTTTTATCCTTACCTGAGCGGAAAACAAAACCTTGAACTGGTCGCTAAGATCAAGGACCTGCCCGGGGATGACGTCGATGACGCCCTGAGGTCGGTTGATCTTTATGACCGTCGCGACAGCAAATTCCGCACGTATTCCCTCGGCATGAAACAAAGGCTTGCCGTTGCTTCAACGTTAATCGGCAAGCCGGAAGTGCTTATCCTGGATGAACCCACCAACGGACTTGATCCAAAGGGCATTGCTGAGATCAGGAATATCATCCTGAACGTCGCATCGCAGGGAGTGACCATTATCCTGGCCAGCCATATCCTGGATGAAGTGCAAAAAACCTGCTCGCATGTTGCGGTGATGGAGAAAGGTAAAAAGCTCTATTCCGGTAAAGTGAGCGAAGTTTTAAATGACGCTCAATGGGTTGAACTTGCGGCGGAAAACATGGCCGGTTTGCAAATGGCCCTGCAACAGCTTGAAACCGTGGAAAATATCCAGGAAGAAGGCGACAAATATGTGGTTAAGCTCAAGATAGCCACAAACCAGGCCGAGCTGAACAGCCTTTTCTTCAGCAAGGGAATTGTGCTGAACCACCTGGCATTAAGAAAGAAATCACTGGAGAAATATTTCCTCGAATTACTGGATAAGTCATGATAAAACTGCTGCAGATAGAGCTTCGGAAAATATTACCCTACAAGATGTTCTGGGTGATGAGCGGCATTTACCTGCTGGCCCTGATATTTTTCTCCTGGGGTTTGCCCAGCCTGATCGACTATTTCACCATGCAGTCGGATGTGCCGGAGATTAAATTACTGATGAAGTTCCTCTACAATTTCCCGGATATCTGGCAAAACCTTGCCTGGGCTGCATCGTTGAGATTTTTCATCAAGATCTTCATTGGCATGATCATGATCATCCTGGTTACCAATGAATATTCATACCTGACCATTCGTCATAATGTTTTCAATGGCCTGAGCCGCACCGACTTTTTATTGTCCAAGGTTTATGTGGCTATTTTGTTAAGCATAGCTGCCACCTTGCTGATCTTCATCACCGGGACAACACTTGGGTTGTTTTATTCTTCCACGGTCACCATGCATGCCTTTTTCGGCAAGATGATCTTTCTTTTGGGGTATTTTATTGAACTTTTGGCGTTTCTATTATTTTCATTGATGGTCGGGATCCTGGTCAAGCGCACCGGGTTTGCCATCGGGCTTCTTTTCGTCTATCCGATCATCGAGATTATTGTACAGCAGAAGATCCCTGAAAATATCCAGCCTTTTCTTCCGCTAAACGCCATCAATCACATTTTACGCACTCCGAACACCTCGCTGATCCAATTCCGTTCGCCCGAGTTCAATGTAGAGTTACAGACGGGTCTGCACGCGCAGGACTTCATCGTGACACTGCTTTATGCGGCTTTGTTTGTCGGGGTATCGCTGTGGGTGATCCGCAAACGCGACCTATAATTACCTCACCCCCGGCCCCTCTCCTGGAAGAGAGAGGAGATTATTTAAGATCATCCGCTAAACGCTCAACACCTCTCTGCGTAACTCTGTGTCTCCTTTGCGAAACTCTGCGTAATTTATCTTAGTACTCTTTAGTGAACTTATTGCCTCAGTGGTTAAAAATTCTCAATTGGCCTGGAAAGCCGGCGGATCGGTGTCAAAGTTCAAAACCTATTCGCGATAGGAATAAAAAAGGCAAATCAGTTCAATTTATTCAAACCCATAATCTTTGCAATCGCAGTTCTGGCGGCCTTTCAGACCATGCTGTTTAAATTTATCCGATAGGCAGCCGGGTATTTTTTCTGATTTTCCGGATTAATCTATGTGGATAGATCATTTTTTCACCACATAGGAGCATAGGACACATAGATACATAGATTATGACACAGAAGTATCTGGATGGCCTGACATATCAGGTCATTGGCGCAGCCATTGAGGTTCATAAGGAACTTGGACCGCGATTGTTAGAAAGCATCTATGAAAAATGCCTGGTCCAGGTATTAAAGGAAAAGGGATTAACGGTATCATATCAACAAAAGATGCCGGTGTTCTTTCATGGCATATACCTGGAATGCGAACTCAGGTATGATATCATGGTAGAGGAATCAATAATTGTAGAAATAAAGGCAATTGATTATCTGTTGCCTATTCATGAGGCTCAATTATTGACCTATCTGAAATTAACCCAAAAACCAAAAGGAATATTACTGAACTTCAACTGTGTTAACATCATCAAGGAAGGTCAAAAGACACTCGTGACCGAATTATTCTCAAAACTCCCTAAATATTAATTCTATGTGCTTTCTATGTGTCCTATATGCCTATGTGGTGAAAAAAAATGAAGATGAAAAAGATAACTCTTAGCGAAGGCCTGATTGAAGGCAAGGAGCGGTTAAAGCTCTATTTTGATTATGACAGAGAAATCATAGAACTGATTAAAACCATTCCGGGCGCCAGATGGCATCCGGGGGAGCGGTGCTGGCACGTGTCGGTGCTGGCGGGTGGTGTCGAAAAACTTAACAGGCTATTTCAGGGTAAATTACTTTTTGAAATGGACGGGAAGACTGTAAGACGGGAAGACGGGAAGACTGTAGGACGGGAAGACGGGAACAAGCCAAGTCCCGTCAGGGACGACATTTTGGTAGAAAAAGGGAGCGATTCCACCAAAGAGTCCTGTAGGGACGGCAGGGAGGTATTTGATAAATCAGGTGATAAAACGATCAGCCGAACAGGCGAGATGTCATTTGAGCGGGTGGCAAGAGAAATTCTTGTGCCGGTAGAATTCATCAAAACCCTCACCCTTAAGAATTACGCGAAGAACACAATCCGGACATACCGGACGATGATGCAGGAATTCCTTGAGTTTTACCGGAAATTGGACCCGGAGAAGATCAATGATGAGCAGATCAGGGAATATCTGCTTTACCTGATTGAAAAACGTGACGTCTCGATCTCTTACCAGAACCAGTCGATCAATGCGATCAAGTTTTACTATGAGCAAGTGTTGGGGCGGCCGGTTCGGACGTATTACATTCAGCGGCCGAAGAAACCGAAAGTATTGCCGAATGTATTGAGCGAGGAGGAAATCAAATTGATCCTGAAGAACATGGACAATCTCAAGCACCGGTGCATTATCTCGTTAGCATATTCTGCAGGACTTCGGTTAGGAGAGGTTATTAACCTGAAGCCTGGCGATATTGACTCACAGTGCAATTTCGTCATTGTAAGGCAGGGAAAAGGGAGGAAAGACAGGTACAGTTTATTATCCTCCAGGGTACTGGAAATGTTGCGAAGCTATTACAAAGAGTACCAGCCAAGGGAATTTCTTTTTGAGGGCCAGTTTGGCGGTCCTTACAGTGCCACGAGCATACATAACATATTGAAGGTTGCGGTGGCGAAAGCCGGGATCAAGAAGCGGGTAACGGTCCACACGCTGCGACATTCTTTCGCGACGCATTTACTGGAGCGCGGGACGGATATCCGTTACATCCAGGAATTACTCGGTCACCAGAGTTCCAGGACCACTGAAATCTATACGCATATGACCCAGAAGGGATTAGGGAAAATTAAAAGTCCGCTGGATAATTTAGAAATATGATAAAAAAAATAATTGAAATATTGTAACTTTTAAGTTACCTTTGTAAATATGAAACGTAATGGAAAAAATCAGGGAGATTGTTTCGTATAAGGGGTATTTTGAAGATTTTCTCCGGCAACAACCCATTAAAGTTCAAAACAAGATTTATAAAATATTAGAAATAATTGAGTTTCAACAAAGAATTCCGGCAAAATACTTAAAACACATCTCAGGCACTTAAGGTCTTTATGAGACCAAAATTACTTTAGGGTCTGACATCTGGCGAGTTTTTTGTTTTTTTGATGGAGGCCGTGTTGTTATCCTGCTAAATGGATTCGTAAAGAAATCTCAAAGGACACCAAAAGATGAAATAGAGCTTGCATTAAAATTAAGAGATGAATATTATTCTGAAAAAATAAAGGGGCACGTATGAAAAGAGATAATTCAAACATCAAGTCCTGGTCGACTATTAAAGATGAAATATTTGGAAGAAAAGGAACGGAGCGCCGGGATGCATTGGATAGAGATGTTGAGGCAACCAGGATAGGTTTACTGATACGCGAAGCGAGGCGATCAAAAAATTTGACTCAAGAAGAACTTGCAAAGCTGGTCTCAAAGAAAAGAAGTTATATTTCACGTATTGAGAATAATGGCAGCAATATGAACATCAATACTTTATATGAGATTGTTGAGAAAGGCTTAGGAGGCACTGTTGAGATCAGGATAGAAATAAAATAAAAATTAATCTTCGTGTCATATTTGACCTGGAATGATATATATTTACAAAACCAAACGATTGAGTTATAAAGAGAAAGGCGGATGATCAGGATATCATTTCATATTGTTGCTACCGGTACAAAACTGACAGATAAACACTATGCTGCTACAGCACCATCCTGGCATTGTATCAGCACAGCGTTTATCCATCAATTTTCATTCGCTATCGTCAATAAAACCTTTCAATAAGTCAAATATAACGTCAATACGTTTGCACAATCGTTATAGGCCACTAATAATATTTTAAAGATT
>AMWB02157576.1_pt1 | contig 16073 bp, 10 predicted proteins | sample 200311 | NCBI WGS metagenome assembly AMWB02 (sample SAMN02737377, study PRJNA173069) | bioreactor metagenome | biome: anode biofilm in microbial fuel cells | place: USA: California | collected 2010-12-16 | reverse complement strand
AAAGATTTTTACTTCAGAAAAACATTATTATCTAATTAAACTCACATCATCCCACGCCCCATGCCTCCAAGCCTCCACGCCCCCCACGCCTCCAAGCCCCCATGCCTCCAAGCCCCCATGCCTCCAAGCCTCCAAGCCCCCATGCCTCCTCTCTACTAATGTGCTTCCAGCCAATTTTCCCCCTCATCCACTTCCACTTCAACCGGAACATCCAGCGGCAACGCGTTTTTCATTCGCTCATAAATAACCGGTTTCACGATTTCAAGCTCTGATTTGTGCACATCAAAGACCAATTCATCATGCACCTGCAGGATCATTTTGCTCCGGATGTTGAGCTTACCCAGGTCGTCGTGGATCCGGATCATGGCGATTTTGATCATATCGGCTGATGAACCCTGGATCGGGGCGTTGATGGCGTTGCGCTCGGCAAATCCGCGAACAACGGCATTATTCGAATTAATATCGCGAAGGTATCGGCGGCGACCGAGTATCGTCTCCACAAATCCATGGGCCCGGGCAAAGGCAATGGTCTTTTCCATGTAATTTTTTATTCCCGGGTACTGGGCAAAATACGCATCGATAATGGATGCGGCTTCCCGCCTGGGTATGTTGAGGCGCTCCGAAAGGCCGAATGCCGACTGTCCGTAAATGATCCCGAAATTGACCGCTTTGGCGTTCCGTCTCATATCGGGCGTCACTTCTGTCACAGGCAACCCGTATACCCTTGAAGCTGTTGCCGCGTGAATATCGACGCCCTGCCTGAAAGCTTCGATCATATTTTTATCGCCGCTCATATGAGCGATGATGCGCAGTTCGATCTGGGAATAGTCGGCGGAAACCAGGATAAAATCATTGTTTCGCGGCACGAAAGCTTTCCTGATCTCCTTGCCGCGGTCGGTGCGGATCGGGATATTTTGCAGGTTAGGGTTGTTGGAGCTGAGCCGCCCTGTTGCAGCAACCGCCTGGTTGTAGCTGGTATGTATCCTTTTATCGCGCTGGCTGATCAGGTTTGGAAGCACATCCACATAGGTGGATTTCAGCTTGGTCAGTGAACGGTAATCAAGGATAAGTTGAACGATGGGATGGCGATAGAGCAATTTAACCAGGACATCTTCACTGGTGGAATACTGTTTTGTTGCGGTCCGTGCAGGTTTATCGGTAATTTTCAGCTTTTCGTATAAAATTTCCCCCAGTTGTTTCGGTGAAGAAATGTTGAAAAGCTGTCCGGCCAGGTCATAGATCTGTTCTTCCACATCTTTAACCTCTTTGCCCAGCTGCAGTGAGAAGTCTTTCAGGGCCTGCGTATCCAGCATTACACCTTCGGCCTCCATATCAGCCAGGACCGGGACCAGTGGCATTTCCATCTCATCGAACAGCTTTCTAAGTCCGGTTTCACCAAGCATCGGCTCAAATTTCTCATAGAGCCTGTAGGTGATATCGGCATCTTCGCAGGCGTAATCAGAAATAACTTCCGGTTGCACCGACCGCATCGTCAGTTGATCTTTCCCTTTTTTTCCGATCAGTTCGTCGATATGAATCGTCTTATAACCCAGATAGGTTTCAGCCAGGTAATCCATGCCGTGCTTCATATCCGGCTCGATCAGGTAATGCGCCAGCATGGTATCGAACAGCTTGCCTTTCACATTGATTTCATACCATTTCAGGATGGCGATATCGAATTTCATGTTCTGACCTATTTTCAATATTTTAACCTCTTCGAGGTAAGGTTTGAAATCTTTTACAATGTCAAGACTTTCCTGGTAATTTTCAGGCAGATGAACAAAGAACGCTTCACCCGGCTTGAAGCAGAATGACATGCCTACCAGTTCAGAATTATTGGGGTCAATTCCGGTGGTTTCGGTGTCAAAACAAAACCTGGCCGCATTTTTGAGCCGTTTGACAAGTACGGATCTCTTTTCGGGAGTATCCACGAGTGTGTATTCAACCTTCTTCGCGTCAAAGGATTCCAGTCCCGGGGATGGAGTCCCTTTTTCACTATCCAGCAGATCACTAAACAAATCACTTGAGGCTTGAGGCTTGAGGCTTGAGGCTTCCCCTTGTTCGCCAACGGACAGATCAGTAAATACCCTTTTGGCAAACGTCCTGAATTCAAGTTCATTAAAAAGCTCTGTCAACGCATCGATATCCGGTTTTTCCATGATCAGCTTATCTTCCTCGAAATCAAGGGGTACATCAAGCATGATGGTGGCCAGTTTCTTGGAGAAAAGCCCCTGTTCCGCAAACGCTTCCACATTTTCCCTGATCTTACCCTGGAGTTTATCGGTATTGGCCAGCATGTTTTCCATACTGCCGAACTGGCTGACAAGCTCAATGGCCCTTTTTTCACCAATACCGGGTATTCCGGGGATATTATCCGAAGCATCGCCCCAGAGTCCGAGGATATCGATGAGCTGTTCGGGCCGTTGAATCTGGTATCGTTGACAAACCTCCTTCACACCCAGGATCTCAGCCTTGTTTCCCATGCGTGGCGGACGGTAAATAAAGGTCATATCGCTGACAAGCTGGCCGAAGTCTTTATCGGAAGTAACCATGAAAGTTGTGAAACCTTCTTTTTCAGCCTTTAAAGCCAGGGTACCAATGATATCATCGGCCTCATAGCCTGGCAATTCAAGTATAGGGATCTTAAATCCTTCAATCAACCGGCGGATGTAAGGCAGCGAAGTGGCAATATCCTCCGGCATCGATTCCCGCTGTGCTTTATATTCAGCGAATTCAGCTTCCCGCAGGGTTGGTGCGAAAGAGTCGAACGCAACACCGATATGTGTTGGCTTTTCATTTTTTATGATATCATAAAGCGTATTAGCGAAGCCCAGCACAGCTGAGGTATTTAACCCTTTTGAACTGATCCGCGGATTTTTATTCATGGCGAAATAGGCGCGGTAAATTAGGGCCATGGCATCAAGAAGGAATAAACGACTGCTCATGATATGTTGAATGTTGAATGTTGAAGGTTGAATGATTTATATTGAATGGAAAATTGTTGACTGATTGTTGCTGATTTGTCAAAAGTAATTAAAATCGTCGTGTTCTGCCTTCACCTTTCAATGGTTCGTGCTTCAATCGTAGGACTACAAAAAAAAGAGGCTGCTCAGGCTTTTGAGACGGTCTCTTCAACACTTCCGTGAACGATAAAATCAAAATAAATCTTTCGTGATAATTATTATATTTGTATAAGTATCTATTATAATATGCAAAGTCTGCAACGTCCATATAATTAATAACTTAAACCAAAAACAAAATGTTATGAACAACTACCTGTTATTTAGGCAAGCAACTGGCTGGTTCAAATGCATGTTTATGCTTTTGCTGGTCATTGCAGGTATGACGGTGTTCGGGCAGGAAAGGAGTATCTCAGGTACTGTTTCCGACCGGTCCACCAATGAATCGTTACCGGGCGCTTCGGTACTGATTAAAGGCACAACCATCGGATCGATCACCGATATCGATGGTAAATTTACATTGAAAGCCCCGTCAGGAGACCAGGTGCTGGTGATCAGCTATGTCGGGTATGAAACAGTTGAGATGCCGGTAGGCAACCAGACTGTTTTTAATATCAGTTTAGCACCTTCGAAAACTTCCCTTCAGGAGGTGGTTGTTGTGGGTTATGGAAGTGCCAAAGTCAAAGACCTGACATCAGCCATCACTACAGTCAAGACAGAAGATATCATCCGTACCCCCGCTTCACAGCCATTGCAGGCTTTGCAGGGTAAAGTCGCCGGTATGCAGGTCGTCACCGGTGGCGGCCCGGGCAGCCAACCAACCGTCCGTATCCGTGGGATCGGCTCATTCCCCGGCAGGGAAAATGAAGCCCCGCTTTACGTCGTCGATGGTATGTTCTTCGATAATATCGACTTCCTGAACCCAACCGATATTGCGTCAATGTCGGTCATGAAGGATGCTTCTGCCGCTGCTATTTACGGGGTGAGGGCCGCCAATGGTGTCGTGCTCATCGAGACCAAATCCGGAGCATATAACCAGAAGACTGAAATCACTTACAACGGCTATTTTGGATTCCAGAATCCGCAGAATATCGTCAAAATGGCCAACTCCCAGCAATTCTCCATTATGGCCCGGGAGTCGGGTTATGACGCCGATGAATCGTTCATCCTCAATGCCATGCAACGGTATGGCCGCAGCCGTGTCGACCCCAACATACCTGAACCGAACACCGACTGGTACAGCGAAATTCTCCGCGTGGCACCCATTCATAATCACAGCCTTGATTTTTCAGGCGGTACGGAGAAAGCCAGGTATTCTGTCGGCGCCAACTATTTTTACCAGGACGGTATCATGAACATGGACAACAGCTATGAACGTCTGAACCTGAGGGCTAAAATGGATATTAAAGCTACCAACTGGCTGACCGTCGGCGGTAATATGATCTTCAGCAATGCATTGAAATTCAATGAACAAAACGCTGCATGGAATGAAGCTTATTTTGCCGTTCCGATCATGCCGGTTTATGACGAATCCAATACGGCTGCCGATCCGACGAACTATTCAAATGCACAGGACCTTGGCTACAGGGCCGGCCAGAACCCGTTCCCCACGATGGATTTCAACATCGACCGGATGAAGATTAAAAAGCTCCTCTCCAATTTCTACCTGGAATTTAATCTTCTTCCAAAAACCCTTACTTTCAAATCCTCTTACAATTATGCATATACCGATATCGACCAGCGGGTCATCAACCTTCCCTGGTTTATCGGCAACAGTTTCCAGAATCCGAATGCGACCATCACCCGGAACAGGTCAAATTACAACAACCATATATGGGACAATGTGCTGACTTTTAACAAGGAATTCAACAAGCACAACCTGACCGTGATGGCCGGTACTTCTTTCAAGGATGAAGGTTACCAGTACCTTACCGCCAGGGCCCAGAATTTCCCGACCGGTATGGAACAGTCATGGTACATAGACCTTTCAGAAACCATTCTTGCCGAAGCAGTTACGGATGACGGAACCCGCCAGTACGGCATGTCATATTTTGGAAGGATCGCTTATAACTTCAGCAATAAATATTACTTGTACACCACCTTACGTGCTGACGGCAGCAACAAGTACCAGCAAACCTGGGGCTATTTTCCGACGTTTGGTGCAGGATGGGTCATTACTGAAGAAAAATTCCTGAAGAATAATAAAATATTGCCCTATTTCAAGTTAAGAGCTTCATGGGGACAACTGGGTAACGATAAGATCCAGGCCAGCGACGGCGCCCTGACCACCAATGTCTATACCACTACCATGGGAGGTATTGTCTATTCGGGAACCGTTGTTTCAAGCAGTTTCTCCTACCTGGAATGGGAGTTGACGGAAGAAACCGATATCGGGTTCACTGCCAAATTCGTCCAGAATAAATTATCCGCCGAATTCGACTGGTACAGCCGTGATACGAAGAATGCTGCTATCCCGGTCAACATTCCGGTGGTTGGCGGTAGCGTACTGAAACCGGTGGGGACTATCCGCAATTCAGGGATTGAACTGGCCCTCGACTGGACCAACGAAGCCCTCGAAGGCAAGATGCAATACAGTGTCGGAGCTAATATCACGACACTGAAAAATGAGGCCATTGACCTCTACGGCCAAAAATACATCGATGGTGGTACTGCTGAATTCCGTCAGCGTACTTATGTCGACGAACCGCTAATGGCTTTCTACGGTTGGGAAGTTGCAGGAGTTTATCAAAACCAGGCTGAGATCGACGGCGATCCGGTTGCTGTGGCTAACGGACTTGCTCCCGGTGACTTTAAATATACCGACCAGGACAATGATGGCGATATCGACGGTGATGACCGGGTGATCCTCGGCTCATATTTCCCGAATTTCATTTATGGTGCCAATGTGAGTGTCAAATACTTTAACTTCGACTTATCACTCAGTGTTTATGGCCAGGAAGGCAATAAAATCCTGAACCGTAAACGTGGTGAACTGATCTGGACTTCCGATGGCAACCTGGATGCCGACCTGGCTACCAACAGGTGGCATGGCGAAGGAACTTCGAATGAGTATCCGTCATCCGCAGGATTACGCAAAGGCTGGAACCAGAAGATGAGTGATTACTTTGTCGAAGATGGCTCTTTCTTCCGTATTCAGAATGTCCAGATAGGCTATACCCTTAAAAATGAAGAATGGATTAAAGGAAATTTCCCGGAAATCAGGATCTATCTGACTGCAGAACGCCCGCTTACCCTGTTTAAATACAACGGGTTTACACCTGAAGTGGCCAATGGATGGGATTATCAAACCTACCCGGTGGCTGCGATTTATACCATAGGCCTGAATGTCAAGTTCTAACCTTAAAAACGAACGAAAGATGAAAACATATAAATTCCTCATATCAGTCACCATTGCATTAACGGTACTGTTTTTCTATACCGGTTGCCAGAAGTACCTGGAAGAACCGCCGGAAAACACGGCTTTTACCGAACAAACCGATTACACGATCAGCAGCAATATGATCCTGCCGCTGATCGGTACGTATACCGAGCTGAACAATACCGAATGGGAAGATTTTCCACTCATCTCGGTACGCGGCGATGATGTCAATGCCGGCGGACTTGGCGACCAGCAGGACTTTGCCGAGACCGACCTGTACAATTATAACAAAGATTACTGGATGTACAATTCGCTATGGCAGAATTATTATGGAAATATAATTTCTGCCAATTCATCCATTGATCAGATCACCAAGTATGCAGAATATGCCGACCAGAACCTGGCCAACCAGTATATCGCCGAAGTGAAGGTGATGAAAGCCTGGTGGCTGTTCCATCTCAGCCGGGTTTGGGGTGATCTGCCCATTCCACCGAGTGCTGATCCGGCTGAAATCCTTACCGTACCGCTTTCCACCAAAGATGAGATCATGCAAACAATTTCAGGCTGGATGGACGAAGCCATTCCTGCTTTGCCTGCGGTCCGGCCCAATGAAAGGACCGATGTGCCGGGCGGAGTGACGAAGTTCACTGCCTTAGCCGTGAAAGCGCTGGCCAACCTTGAACTGAAAAATTACCAGGCCGTGGCCGATGCAACCGGCGAAATCATTGCTTCAGGCAAATTCGAACTTGAAGAGGATTATTATGAACTATTCAAGATAAAAGGCAAACTGAACAACGAAAACATTTGGGAATTGCAGTATTCCGACCTTGGCCAGGGCTCGGGTGATAATTATGCATACCTCTATGCGTTTTTCGGACCGCAGGGATGGACCCCTAAAATTGCCGGCGCCGGTGACGGCTGGGGATTCTGGGAGCCGAGCCTGAAGTACATCAAATTCATGCTCGACCGCAATGAAACCGTGCGTCTCGAAACCAGTGTCATCTTTACTGACCGGGGCATTGCCGAGATCAAAACAGATCCGAATTATGCCAGCATTCCGGCCTGGATCACCAACACCACGCGTTCGGGTGATGTGTTCAATGATTACGCCCGTGCAATGTTTGCAAGTGGAAAGCATTACCTGCCATCAGACCAGCTAACAACAGGCCGGACGGATTACGGCACGAACAAGAATTTCACCTGTATCCGTTACGCGGGGATTCTGCTGATGTATGCTGAAGCACTGACCCAGGGAGCCTCCGGAGATGCCGGTACAGCCGATAATGCCGTCAACCTCGTCAGGGCCAGGGCAGGATTATCACCAATTAACAGCGTCACCCTCAACCAGGTTATGGACGAAAAGTACGCTGAACTGGCTATGGAATGGGGCGATCGCTTCTACGACATGATCAGGCTCGGAAGAACGGATGAGCTGAGTTATGACGGAAGGACTTTTACACCCGATAAGACATTCCTGCCTTACCCGCAGAACCAGGTGGATCAGCTTCCTGTGCTGGGGGGCAAAAAATAACTTCTAGGAACATTTAAAACATTAAAAAAATATGAAACTTATAAAATATATCTTCATAGCCTCCCTGGTTTCAATGATGGCTGTGTCGTGCGATAAAGGTCTTGATCCGATCGAACAGGTCAACCCTAAGCCGGATGCTGCAGCGCCTGACGTAGTCATCAATTTCCCGGTCGAAGGCAAACCGTTTGTTTCACCCGATGAGATCGCGACAATTACCTTCAAGGTGCTTGCTACCGATGATGCAGAGCTCAAATCTGTGGTACTCATCCTGGATGGAACTGAAATAGCCAGTTTCACCTCTTTCATGGATTACCGTCGCCTTGACCTGAAGTATAATTACAATAATATGACTGAAGGGGACCATGTTTTTACAGTAAATGTACTTGACCTGCTGGATAACAGTGCAACGGCCACTGTGAATTTCAATAAGATCACCGCACCTGTGTATAACCCCCTGGCTGGTGAAGTGCTTTATCTTCCACTCGATGGGTTCAACCTGGACCTGATCTCAGGAAATGAAGTTGGTATGGTAGGCTCACCGGGATACGCCGAAGGCAAGGTCAATGAATGTTATGCCGGAGCTCCCGATTCTTACATGACCTATTCTTCAGCAGGCATGACCACCGGGAAAGAGTTCAGCGTGGCCTTCTGGTACAAGATCAACCCTGATCCACTGCGTGGAGGCATCATGGCCATCAGCCCTGTTGGTGACAGCCGCTCTGTTGGCTTCAGAATGTTTCACGAAAATAGTGGAGCCGAGCAGGCTATCGGTTTAAATTTCGGCGATGGAGCCGCGGAAGTATGGATGAACCCGTTTGTAAAATTAGCGACGGATCAGGATTGGACCCATATCGCTATCTCGATTGCCACCGATACGGCACGGATCTATGTGAATGGAGAAATCGCCCCCACGAACGGAAAAGTGGCCACAACCGGGATTGACTGGACAGGATGCGACGGATTGACCATTGCTTCAGGAATGCCGAACTTTGTCTATTGGGATCATCTCTCCGACAATAGCCTTTATGATGAAATACACATATTTAACAGGGCTATTACAGCGGCTGAAGTACAGAGTTTTTATTCCGTGAAGAAATAAATCGATCAGAATACTGTTAATTATTATAGAGCGTTTTAAACCACAGAGTTAACAGACGGAGAACAGAGGTAACAGGGAGTCTTTCTATTATTTCTCTGTTATCTCTGTTAATACTCTGTTTACTCTGTGGTTTTATTTTTAATAAACATTCAACCATGAAAATTACACCTGCATCAATTAAAGCTGTCATGATGGCACTGATACCTGTTTTCCTGATCTCCCTGGCATCCTGCAACAAAGAATCCGAAACTAAAGATGAAAGGATTCAGGTCAGCTCTTGCTTTATCGGTGATAAGCAACTCCAGGCAGCAGCAGAAATAACGGATATCGCCCTGGATCAAGATATCGTCATCAACTTTTCTGATGCAGTGGATACAAACTATGCCAAATTGAGCATTTTTGTGAATGATATTAATAATGTATCATTCAGTATCCGGTTTTCTTTTTCAAATGAAGATAAAACTGTTGTATTAAAACATTCCCAGGATTTTGTTAAAAATAAGCAGTATGTCCTGAAAATTACACAGGATTTGAAAGGAAAGAAAGGACAGACCTTTTCAGGTGCAGAGTATAAATTTAAAGCCGGAAGCGGAGAATTTCAGCTGAATTCAATCACGATCGATGGCAGGGATTTTACAGCATCCGGTTATTTCTACAATATTAGCCGGAAAGACCTCGAAATGCAATTGCAATTTTCTGAAGCGGTTGATACAACCGGGATTAACACTGAATTTACACTATCAGGCACACCCGCATTCAACGTAAGTTTTGCGGACGGGTTCAAAACCGTGAACCTTATCACCTCGGATGATCTGACCGGTTATGAAAAGTACTACTTTGTCGCGTCAACCTCTATAAAATCTGTAAACGGGAATTCCTTCAAGGGATTTAACAAGTCATTCTTCACCGAGGTGGATTCAACACCAAAATTTCCGCTCATTTCTGATGAGGAATTGCTGACCCTGATCCAGCGGCAAACCTTTAAATTCTTCTATGATTATGCGCATCCGGCAAGCGGAATGACACGGGAACGATTTGGTTCCGGAGAGACCGTTACGTCCGGTGGGTCCGGTTTCGGCATGATGGCGCTTATCGTGGGCATAGAACGTGGTTTTATTACACGTGCCGAAGGAATGGCACGTTTCGAAAAGATGGTCAGTTTCCTGGAAACGTGTGACAGGTTCCATGGCGCCTGGTCGCATTGGATCAATGGCAGTAACGGCAACGTCATTCCTTTTAGCCAGAAAGACAATGGCGGAGACCTGGTCGAAACCTCCTATATGGCCCAGGGATTGCTTACAGCCAGGCAGTACATCAATTCAACGGACACCATTGGAAATGACCTGATCAACAGGATCACGGAATTGGTGAACGGGATCGAGTGGAACTGGTACACCCGCGGCGGGCAAAATGTACTTTACTGGCACTGGTCACCCAATTACCAGTGGGACATGAATATGCAAATCCGGGGATATAACGAATGCCTGATTACGTACATCATGGCAGCTTCTTCGCCAACCCATACTATTGCGGCCTCTGTCTACCATGCCGGATGGGCTCGTGGTGGTGGTATTGTCAACGGAAAGACTTTTTACGGTTACACGCTACCTGTCGGATATGACTACGGTGGTCCGCTATTCTTTGCGCATTATTCATTCCTTGGGCTCGATCCGCGCAACCTGTCGGATAACTATGCCGACTATTGGGATCAGAATGTCAACCATTCACTGATCAACTGGGCGTATTGTGCTGACAACCCCAAGGGCTTCCCGAACTACAGCGAACATTGCTGGGGGCTCACCGCCAGCGACATTCCCGAAGGCTATGGCGCCAGCGAACCGACGAATGACAGGGGAGTGATCGCACCAACCGCAGCCGTTTCTTCTCTCCCTTATACCCCGGAGCAATCGATGAATGCCATCCGGTTTTTCTATTACACCCTCGGCGATCATCTTTGGGGTGATTATGGATTCTATGATGCTTTTGACGTCCAGGAAGGATGGTGGGCCGAATCGTTCATTTCAATCGACCAGGGACCGCAGGTCGTTATGATTGAAAACTATCGGTCGGGATTGCTCTGGGACCTGTTTATGAGTGCGCCTGAAGTGCAGGCAGGACTTGATAAACTGGGATTTAGCTACAAATAATATCCATATTTCCAGATACATCGCCTATATTATTGGTTGTCAACATTATTTTTGTAGACAACGTGTTGACAATTTCTCCCGGGAAAAGTGGAGCTAATTGCCTAATTTTACAAAAACAGTCCCCGCCTTTCTCTCCCCCAACTGGGGGAGGGAGTAAGGGAGGGGGTAACAAAAACTTCAGAAGATGCCAAGAAAAAAAAGCAAAGTCGCCAAAATATTCGTCCTCGATACGTCCGTCATTCTTTATAATCATAACGCTATTTACAGCTTTGAAGACAATGATATCGCGATTCCGATCACTGTATTGGAAGAACTGGATAATTTCAAGAAGGGAAATGACACCAAGAATTTTGAGGCCAGGGAATTTATCCGAATCATGGACAAGTTATCGACTAACCATTCGCTAACCAACTGGATTGAGATCGATTACCAGGGAGCAGGTTGTTTTAAGGTGATCATGAACGAAAATGACAGCCCGATCGATGCCAGGGCTATTTTCGACGGAAACAAACCTGACCACCGGATCCTCAATGCGGCGATGGTCATGCAGGATGAACATCCCCAGCGTCCGGTCATCCTGGTCACCAAAGATATTAATCTCAGGCTTAAGGCCAAATCGCTGGATATACAGGCTGAAGACTATGAAACCGGCAAGATCCAGGACCTCGAATCTCTCTATCCCGGGAAATCCTCCATTGAAGGCGTAGATAAAGGCATTATCGACAAATTGTACACCGAAGGGCTTATCGATCCTGAAGAAGCCGGTATTATTGATCCGATCCCGAATCATTATTTTATCCTGAAAAACGGCAATTCATCTGCCCTGGCCTATTTCAACCCGGTCCTCAACAAAATTGAGCGGGTCGAGAAATCACCGGCATATAAGATCAATCCGCGCAATGCCGAGCAGGTTTTTGCCCTCCATGCCATCCGCAACCCCAGGGTCAAGCTGGTCACCCTGCAGGGTGTCGCCGGTACGGGAAAAACGTTGCTGGCCCTGGCCGGAGCACTTGATCAGAAGAAAAACTACAAGCAGATTTACCTGGCCCGTCCGATCGTTCCGCTCAGCAATAAAGATATCGGGTACCTTCCGGGTGATATCAAGGATAAATTAAGTCCTTACATGGAACCGCTATATGATAACCTGAAATTTATTCAGAACCAGTATAGCGAGGCTGATAAAGAATTCAAAAAGATCACCGATGCACTGGAAAGCGAAAAGCTGGTGATCACCCCGCTGGCTTATATCCGCGGAAGAAGTATTTCCAATGTGTTCTTCATCGTCGATGAAGCCCAGAACTTAACCCCGCACGAAGTGAAAACGATCATTACCCGTGCCGGGGAGAATACCAAGATTGTTTTTACTGGCGATATTTACCAGATCGATACGCCATATCTGGATGCTCAAAGCAACGGGTTGTCATACCTGATCGACAAGATCAAGAACCACCCGATCTATGCGCACGTAAGGCTTGAAAAAGGCGAAAGGAGCGAACTGGCAAACCTGGCCAATGATCTTCTGTAGCTTTAAATATTTTTGATCTGCTGTTTTAATTAATTTTATGGTGAATTCCGTATTCCTCTGTGTAACTCTGTGTCATCTGTGGTGAAAATAATAAAACTATCAAGTCTCATCCTCCTTTTTTCTTTGACCATTATTTTTTCCAATTGCAAAGGCCCGGCAAAGAAAGAAACGCCTGCTGAATCAAAGCCTTTTGCCGAAAAACCTGTGGTGGTCCCGGTTTTTAACGCCGATTCAGCCCTGTATTTTGTCAAAGCCCAGACCGATTTCGGGCCCCGAGTTCCGGGCAGCAAGGCGCATACCGAATGTTCATCCTGGCTGGCCGGCAAGCTGCGTCAATCCACCCCGGACGTCGTCGTCCAGGATTTTAGAGGCCGGGTTTTTAATGGCGAGGTGTACAATGGGAAAAATATTATCGCTTCTTTCAACCCATCTGCCCGGGCGAGAATCATGCTATGTGCACATTGGGATTCCCGGCCGTTTGCCGATCACGACCCTGATCCAAAGAAGCGCAATGAACCGGTTATGGCGGCCAATGACGGTGCGAGCGGGGTAGGGGTGCTTCTTGAAATCGCGCGGCTGTTAAAAGATAACACGCCAAATGTTGGTGTGGATATCATCTTTTTTGATCTGGAAGATTTTGGCCCGCCCCAGGATCGCCAGAGCGATGCAGCCAACGAGCACTGGGGACTCGGCTCGCAGCACTGGTCAAAAAATCCACATGTTCCTGATTACAGGGCACGGTTTGTGATCCTGCTCGATATGGTGGGTGCAAAAAATGCCCGGTTCAATAAAGAAGGCTTTTCAATGTATTTTGCCCCGGATAAAGTGAAAAAAGTCTGGGATGTTGCCCGTGATCTGGGCTACCAGGAATATTTCCCGGATGCGAATGGCGGTTATATCAATGATGATCATTATTTTATCAATGAAATCAGGAAAATACCGGCCATCGATATTATTCACCTGGATGATAGCTCGTCCAACGGAAGTTTCTTCGAATACTGGCACACAACCGGCGATACTTTCGATAAAATCGACCGTGAAACCTTGAAGGTTGTCGGGGAGGTTGTCACGAAGGTGCTTTTTGCGGAGAAATAAAGACTCAATGCTCAACGCTCAATGTAAAATGAAAACAACTTTAATATTTCTAACGATTTCATTATTTGTTATCACAATAAATGCTTCCGCCCAGCCCGATTTTCCGCCAAACGCCCCGCTTTTCGACAGCGCCGTGGTTGCACGCGTTGATATCACGATAAATCCCGATACGCTGGAGTGGATCTACGCTAATGTCGACAGTGACATCGAGTTCCATGCGACCTTTAAGTTCAATAACGGCACCATCAATGAAACCGTCGGCAATGTCGGTTTCAGGCTCAGGGGTAACACATCGCGCTATTCACAGAAAAAGTCGTTTAAAGTCTCCTTCAATACGTTTGAAGCGGGAAAGAAATTCTATGGCATTGAAAAAATGAACCTGAACGGCGAACATAACGACCCTTCCATCATACGTGCACGCATTTGCTGGGACTGGCTGAGAGCGTTCAATATACCGGCTCCCCGCTCAACCCATGCCGAAGTGTATATTAATGGCAATTACTATGGATTGTACATTATGGTCGAACATGTGGATGAAGAATTCGTCAAATCAAGGTTTGATAATAATGACGGAAACCTTTACAAATGCCTTTACCCGGCAAACCTGAATTACATGGGAAGTAATCCTGACCTCTACAAGCAAAATACCGGAAGCAGGAGAACTTATGATCTCATGACCAACAAAGAATCAGACGATTATTCCGACCTGGCCCATTTCATCGATGTTCTGAATAATACTCCGCTTGACGAGCTTGAATGCGAACTTGTAAAGATATTCAATCTCAATGATTACCTGAAAATTATGGCCCTGGATATCATGACCGGGAACTGGGACGGGTATATATACAATCAAAACAACTTCTACCTTTATCATAATACGGAAACCGGATTGTTTGAGTATATCCCTTATGATCTTGACAATACACTGGGAATAGACTGGCTTGACCGTGACTGGGGGACAAGGGATATTTATGATTGGGAACAACATTCTGCCGAAGGCAGGCCACTGTATACCCGTTTACTGGATGTGCCCGAAATAAAAGAACGGTATTCTTATTATATGGACCAGATCATCGACAGGCTTTCCCACGAGGATTCCCTGTTTGCTTATATCAATGATATCCGTGACCTGATCAGTGGCTCAGTGATCGACGACCCTTATCATTCCCTGGATTACGGATATGGTTACGCTGAATTTCTGAATTCTTATTCAGCCGCCCTTGGCGGGCATGTGGATTACGGTTTGAAACCGTACATCCAGACACGGTTAGCTTCTGCTCTGCAACAATTGGTATTAAACGATATTCCGCCTGCCGTCAGTCATCTAAAGTCTTCAAAAGCAATCCCCGGTGAAGAATATAAGGTCAGGGCTTTCATCGAGGATGAAGATCAGGCACCGAATGTAAAGTTGCAATATCAAATCAATTCCGGTACGGTTCAATCTGCCCCGATGTATGATGATGGTGATCATTACGACCTTGAACCCGGGGATGGGTTTTACGGATGTGTTTTATCGCCGTTCCAGGTCGGACAGGTGCTTTCATGGCAGATTGCAGCTACCGATGACCTTGGTCAAACTTCATTATTCCCCTGCTCGGCTGCAGTGATAAATTTCCATTCTTCCTCCGATCCGCAGCTTTTTATCAATGAACTGATGGCGGATAATGATACGACCATTGCGGATGAATTTGGTGAATATGATAATTGGGTTGAAATCTACAACGGGGATGATGAGGCAGTTTGGCTCGGGGATAAATACCTTTCCGATAATCTGGACAATCCTGATAAATGGCCATTGCCCGATCTGACCATGCAACCAGGCGCCTTCCTGATCATCTGGGCTGACGGTCAGCCGGAACAGGGCCCGTTGCATTGCGATTACAAGTTGAACGATGAAGGTGAAGCACTTGGTATTTTTGATAATGAGACCACAGGTTATTATTTGATCGACAGCGTTTCATGGGGCATGCAGACGATTGACATTTCCTATGGCCGACAGGCCGATGGAGAGATGCCCTGGATATTTTTCAGCGAGCCGACACCGGGATTCAGCAACGAGCCTCAGGGCATTGGTGATCCGGATCCATCCCAGGCTATACCCTTCTTTCCAAATCCTGTCACAGGCAATACGATCAGCTTCCGTGAGCCTTTCTCCGGAATCATTTTTGATATGATGGGAAGATCGATATGGCAAGGTGAAGAAATCCTGCAGATCGATGTCAGCAAGTTTAGTGCTGGGATTTATTTACTGCGAGATAGACAAAAGAACAGTGCCAAACTTTTTATTTATCATTAGGATATTGGTCATTTTTCATTTCATTTTTCATTGTACATTTT
>AMWB02000190.1_pt2 | contig 16088 bp, 13 predicted proteins | sample 200311 | NCBI WGS metagenome assembly AMWB02 (sample SAMN02737377, study PRJNA173069) | bioreactor metagenome | biome: anode biofilm in microbial fuel cells | place: USA: California | collected 2010-12-16 | reverse complement strand
CAATAATGGCCGCCGCCTCGATGCCGGATTTTTTCAGCTGCCGCAGGAGTTCCTCTGCCTGGCCTTCAGGCACGGCGATCACAAGACCTCCCGAGGTCTGCGGATCAAACAGCAGCTCTCGCTTTTCAGCCGAAAGGCCGGCCTGGATCTCCAGGAAACCTTCCACCAACTGCCGGTTGGCCTGATTGCTGCCGGTTGTCTCCCCCCGCCGGTACATGGCCTCGGCATGGGGATAAAAAGGCAGGGCGTCAAATCTGAGATCGATGCGGACGCCGCTGGCGCGGGCCATTTCCAGGCTGTGTCCCAAAATGCCAAAGCCGGTCACATCGGTGCAGGCATGCACCTCGAATAGCAGCGCCACATCGAGAGCCGGGCCGTTCAACGCCGCGACCTGCGGCAGAATCGCTTCCATGTCCCGCCAGGAAAGCTTTCCGGCGCGACAGGCATTGAACAACACCCCGGTGCCGAGCGGTTTCGTCAGCAGCAGGGCATCGCCCGGGCGCACACCCGCGTTGGTGAGAATCCGGTCCGGAGCAACCAGGCCGGTCACCGCCAACCCGAACTTCGGCTCCAAATCATCGACCGAATGCCCACCGGCAAGGCTCGCCCCGGCTTCGGCCACCTTTTCATGGCTGCCTCGCAGGATCTCCCGGAGCACTTCCATACCCAGCTTCTTGATGGGAAACATCACCAGATTCAAAGCGGTGATCGGCCGGCCGCCCATAGCATAAATGTCCGACAGCGAATTGGCGGCCCCAATTCGGCCGAACCATAGCGGGTCGTCCACCGGCGGCGTGATGAAATCCACCGTGGAAATCACCGCCAGGTTGTCCGCTACACGGTAAACAGCCGCATCGTCGCTGGTCTCAAAACCGACCAATAGATTGGGATCGGTTGGCGCGGGGAACCCTTGGAGCGCTTCCGACAAGACCGTCGGACCGATTTTGGCCGCTCAGCCGCAGGTCCTGGCCAAGCCGGTAAGTGTTTTCTTCTTAAAAAACCGCATTACTCTTTGCACCCCCGTTGAAAAATGATAAATACACCCGTTAATTTGCCACGTTCAGGATCAATACGAAAAAGACTTCTCCCTCGTATATGACCATGTTTCACGACGCCATCATGGATAATAACCAGATAATGAAGGGGGGCAAGATCGAATCATGTTCCCCGTCGACATCAGGCGAAAAGAAAGGCTGTGCAACGCAGTCTCTGATCAAAAGACTCATTACACAGCCTGAAAAAATCATCGCTCGGAAAGCCGGCCTCTTTTTCTATCGGCCGGACCGTCCTCCAAACGCTGAAGATAGTACAGATCCCACCCACAAACTCGGCGGGTGCATTTCTGCACGACCTAAGTTTTCCTGGAAGAGCCACAAGAAAACTATGCCTAAATCAACATGTTACCAGCGTTCTGTTCCGATAATCTGGTTGACATCCTCACATGTCTTTTTTTCCTGCTCAGAGAGATTTTCCAGTTTCTTTTCATTTAAGTGCTGAGGATCAACTGTGCAGACGTACTCTTTTCCTTTCTCATCATTTACCCAGGCCATCGAGCCATAGTCACCTTTCATTGTCTTACCTCTTATATTTATGTGGTTATATTCGCTCAAACCCACCACCATTATTACTCCGATACAACGCGGCGGGCAGATTAGGAAGTGCTAACTTCCTCAAAGAAATAATTTAAGCTCAAACAGCGAAGATACAAGTTCGATACTCTGACCAGGGCGTTTTTTGCCTGTAATCCGCCCACCCGGAATGGACGCACAAAAGCAACATGAATTTGCCAGGTTTTCCTTGATTTACTGATATATCCGGAGTAATAACTAAGCAGGCATACCAGTAGTTTTCATGCCGCAGAGGAAGCTGCAAAAGTTCAGCAATTTTTTTAAGGAAATGCCTGCAGGAGCAAATGCAAACCTTCACTGGAACACCTTAAAAGACCGCATACCCCCCGGATGTGTAACCGTTAATCCAGTGTTCCAGGTTCGCTGAGGCAGGCTCCTGAGCTATAATTGGTTAGGTGAAGAAGCCTGATCGGACGAAGATGGGGTGCTGATGAACAGTTACGGAGCAAATCGATGCTGTTTCGCAAAGACCTCCGGAAAATCACGAAATAGTCTCAAGCATTAAATTTACGTTAGGATCTCTTCCTTTGTTCGAATGAGATTGCTCTGTCCTGTTCCAGCGAATAAAGTATTGCTGTCCCGATGTCAGGAAGCTGCTAACACACCACTAAAAGGAGAAATTTCATGAAGAAACTGCTTATCTTTGCGACAATTACAATGATGTGGCTGGTCACAACCGCCCAGGCTGCCGAGCCTCTGAAAATCCTCACCTGGAAAGGGTATGCCCCCCAGCAGCTGGTCGATAAATTTGAGAAAGAGACGGGGATAAAGGTAGAGTTGACTTTGACCAACAACGAAGAGATGATCGCCAAATTGCGGGCCACCCGCGGTGCCGGATTCGATCTGGCCCAACCGAGCCAGGATCGTATCTCCTCGGTCCAGGCCGAATTCAAAATCTATCAACCGATGGATTACAGCAAAATCGACAGCGCCCAGATCATTCCTTCGATGCTCGAGGCGGTGCAAAAAAACACCAAGGTGGGCGATGCCTCGTATGGTGTCCCCTTCTGTTATGGTACCTCAGGGCTGATTGTCAACACCAAGCTGGCCCCTGAAGCCAAAGATTATTCGGCGCTTCTCGATAAAGCCTATGCCGGGCGGATCAGCTACCGGCTGAAACGGCCAACCCTGATCGCTCTGGCTTTTGCCGGCGGCGACAACCCCTTTGCCAAATATGACGACCCTGCCGCCTACCAGAAACTGATGGATGGTGTTGCCGCCAAGATGATTGCCGCCAAACCCTACGTGAAAAACTACTGGTCGAACGGCGACGCCCTGCTGGAAATGATCCGCAGTGGCGAGGTCACCGTAGCCATGGGCTGGGACAACGGCGGCTGGAAACTGCATGCCGAAAACCCGGATATCGACTTTGTCGCACCCAAAAGCGGCGCCCTCGGCTGGATCGACACTTTCGCCATTCCGGCAAAGGCCAAGAATGTCGCTGGAGCCTATAAGTGGATCAACTTCATCATGCGCCCGGAAAATGCCGCCGTCTTTTCCAATATGGAAAAATACGCCACCGCGTCAAAAGATGCCGCAAAATACCTGGATGCCGATGTACGCGATAATATCAGCCGTTCATTCACGGCAGCCGATATCGACAACATCAAATGGTATCCGCCGGTTTCGGCAGAGATCGAGCAGCTTGAAGGCAAAATCCTCGATATGGTCAAGGCAGCGCAATAACCCCGTCATTTCGACTACCCGCCTGTTATGCTTCTCTTCTTAAAAAGCAGTGCAGGTCGGGTCTTATTTTTCCTGCGTGGTTCATGCAATGGCCCCAGTTCTCGACATTCAGAATCTTAAAAAATGTTTTGGCAAATTCATAGCCGTTGACACCCTTAATTTCCAGGTGGAGGATGGCTGTTTTTTTTCCATCCTCGGCCCGTCCGGCTGCGGGAAAACCACCCTGCTCAGGATGATTGCCGGATTTCAGACCCCCACCGAAGGACAACTGCTGATCCGCGGCCGGGATATGCACGCGGTACCGCCCAACCGCCGGCCGGTTAACCTGGTCTTTCAAAATCTGGCGCTGTTTCCGATGATGAACGTCCGAGAAAATATTGCCTTTGGCCTGAAGCGCCAAAAAATAGCGGCAGCGGAAATAGCCCGGCGGGTCGACAGCATGCTCGAGCGTGTCCATCTCCCCGGTTACGGGGAAAAAGATATTGCCCAGCTTTCAGGTGGCCAGAAACAGCGGGTTGCCATTGCCCGCTCTCTGGTCCTCGAGCCATCCCTGCTGCTCCTTGATGAACCGCTTGGTGCCCTTGATCTCAAGCTGCGGGAACAGATGAAAATTGAGCTGAAAAAGCTCCAGGCCGATGTGGGCACCACTTTTATGTATATTACCCACGATCAATCCGAGGCGCTGGTTATGTCGGACAGGGTCGCGGTGATGAATCACGGACGATTCGAACAGATCGATACCCCAAGAAATCTTTACAGCAACCCGGCCAGCCGGTTCGTTGCCGGTTTTGTCGGGGAAACGAATATCCTGCCGGTGCGTGTCACCTCCAGTGCCCCGCTGAAGGTGCAAACGAACTTCGGTCTTGAACTGTATGGAACCGCAGTGAGCCAGCCACAGGGCGACCAGCTCGACCTCTTTATCCGGCCGGAATCAATTATTCTTGACCCTGCCGACTCCATTGGCGACATCAACCTCTTTTCCCTTACGGTGCGCTCTATTCTCTTTGACGGCTCAAACACCAAGCTGCTGGCCACCATGGAGCACAGCGATTTTGAACTCACCGTCGCCCTGCCGCAGAATCAGCAGTTTTCCCATATCGGCAAAGGCGATACCGTCCCAGCCGGTGTCCATGCCGGCAGCTGCCGCTGTTACCCACGGGGATAGGCATGAGGAACCACCTTCGCCTCGGGCTCTTTATTTTTCTCACTCCAGTGCTGCTGTGGCTCCTGTTGCTGATTATTGTTCCGCATATCGAACTGTTGATCATGTCATTGCACGGCAAAAACGATACCGGGGACATGGTCTGGACCCTGGCAAATTATCGCCATTTTTTCACCGAAGAGATCTACTGGTATACCTTTGTCCGGACCGCTCTCTATGCCATTATCGTAACGATTCTGACTTTTCTGGTAACCTTTCCGGTGGCCTTTTACATTACCAAGGTGGTCTCTCCCCATCTCACCGGTTTTTTGACTATCCTGCTGCTGATGCCGTTCTGGGTCAGTGAGCTGGTGCGTGTCTATGGCTGGATGATCCTGCTGCGGGAAAGCGGCGTTATCAACCATCTGCTCGTCAGCGCAGGGTTGCTCAAAGTGCCGGTGGAAATGCTCTACAACGATATCAGTATGCTGATGGGACTGGTCTACACCTCCATGCTCTTTATGGTGGTGCCATTGATCTCCTCTCTTGAGTCGATGGACGACAGCCTGATCGAGGCAGCCCATGATTTAGGGGCTTCGCCGACGACAATTTTCCTGCGCATCATCATTCCTTATGCGGCACCGGGCATAACTTCCGGCGCAATCGTCGTGTTTATGCTCGCACTCGGCAACTACCTGACGCCAAAACTGATGGGCGGCAAGAACTCACTCTGGTTTACCGAGCAGATCTATAATGAATTCATTGCCAGTTTTAACTGGAACCAGGGAGCCGCCTTCGGTTTCCTGCTGCTCGCCCTCAGTTCGATACTGATCTGGACCGGTCTGAAAATAAGCAGACAACACCTAGGCAAGGCCCTGTCATGATCCGCACCCTTCCCCGGCAAAGAGGCTATACCACCGCCTTCCGAATCTATATTATCCTGTTTTACATCTTTTTATTTGCTCCGCTGGTAATCACCTGCATTCTGGCCTTCAACGACTCAAACTTCCCCTCCCTTCCCTGGAAGGGGTTCACCCTGGACTGGTTTCTGGCCGACGGTCCTCAGCGCATCGGTCTGCTGCACGACAGCTCCAATATGAGATCGATCTGGGTCAGTGTTCAAACGGCCCTGTGGGTATCAATCCTGTCGGTTGTGGTTGGTACGATGGCCGCCTTTCTCTTTGAGCAGGAACAATTCCCGGGCAAGCAGGGGCTGTATTTTCTGGCCCTCACCCCACTGGTCATTCCCGGGGTTATCCTGGGAATATCCCTGCTGCTGACCGCCAATAGCCTCGGCATCTTTTTTGAGGACACTTTGGGCCTGGATATACCCTTTCTCCGCCCGAGTTTCTGGCTGGTTGTTTTCGGTCAATTCTCTTTTATCGCTACGTTCGTCCTGCTGGTAGTCTCAGCCAGGCTGAAAAAATTCGACCACTCTCTGGAAGAAGCCGCCCTCAACCTCGGCGCAACCAGGTTTGAGGTCATCCGCTTTATCACCCTGCCGTTTCTTAGACCAGCCCTGATTGGCAGCGGTGCGGTGGCCTTTCTGATGAGTTTTGAAAATTTTAACACCACGCTTTTTCTGGTCGGCTCCGAAACAACCCTGCCGGTTAATCTCTATCTTCAGGTGCGCGACGGCTCCACCCCGATTATCAACGCCGTATCCTTTCTGCTCATCGTCTCCACCTCGACACTTGCCGTTATAAATCTGATCATGACCAAACGCGAAACCTCTGCCTAAACAGCCCGGCAAACTACTTCGGTGGAGCGGCCAGATCTGATGCACCGATACCCGCAATCAAACCACCTCTGTGCCCACACCGAATCATACTCCGGCAAGCCCCTTCTGCCTCAGAGGTTCGCAGGAAACATCTTCAGAAGAGCCAGGCTGTGGTTATTAGATGCTGCCAGGGCGAATCTTGAATCTATGACTTATCAATTTCCATACTTAATGGCTGCCAATATCGGATTTTTATGAACACGGCTCATTTCTGTAGCTCTAAACTGACTAATCTGAGCTAAGTATTTGTCATATTTAGCAATTACAGAAGGTCGCATCATAACCTTCCCATCAGGCATTTCAGTCAAAATTTCCTTTTCAAGAAGACTCTCAATCGCAGGGTCAGCAAGATCAACCTTTATACCAGCAGTAGCATAGTCGATGATAACATCGGCAATGGCATCTTTTTCAATCATTGACAACTGATTGAATGCCTGATGGTACGCAACTGTCCCGTTTGGCACCTTCTCAACAAACGAATTTGCCAAAAAAACTTCTTGTGGTGTTCCCTCATGGATGAGCTGAGAGTGGTTCCAAAAACCAAACCTATTGAAATAGGACAGAGTTCCAACAAGTACACAGCCTTTGCTACTCATAGATTTCAGTAAGGATAACCCATTCGTGACCAGAGCTGTGCCTATCCGGTTTCCTTGATATTCAGGCAGTACAGATATCGGGCCAAGGCCATGCCAGTTCGGTGTCCCATCTGAAATTGTAACTGACGAAAAGGCAATATGGCCAACAACTCGACCGTCTACTTCACATACAAGCGAGATGGTTAGTGCCTCATCAGTACGCAAATCATGAATGATAGCTGGCTCTGTTTGCTGACTTAAAGGATGACCCTCAAAAGCAGCCTTGGTGACTTCGGCAATAGCCTCAATGTCTGATTGTTTCTCACTCCTGATAATCAACTTTTTATCCTTTCATACGCATAAACATGCAGTACCGGCAGGTTTCCTCTAGGTTTGGCAATTCTGTAAATGTGGGGAATAACAAACAGTTTCTGTTGGGCGGCAACGTATTTAACCATAAGAAAGGTGTCCGACTGACACCAATTATCAAATATTTCCAGTTGGGTTGGTAATCTTTGAAAGATTGTTTGTCGAACAGATTTAATTATGGCCTGGGGTGATTCGTAAAATAGCAACTTTCCCAGATATATGTTAAGATTTGACGACTTCCCGGTTACCACGATATCAAATTAATTTGAAGGTGCATCAGAATGTCGAAAGACCATATCTGCTACTGTTTTAACTACACCGAATATTACCCCACCTATAAATATTCCCTTAGTGTGAAAACCGTAAATTGATCTATGGCTGAAGAGAAGGTTACGATTCTTCAGACGAAATCTCTTTAAGATGTAACCTGTCATTAGCTTGAGATGCTTCCTGTTGTTCGCCATTTTTTGTTGCCTTAACGTTCAATGGAAATTTGATTCGTTGATGTTTTTTTTTCACTCTCCTGCTTTTACTATCTCTCTTCCCATGTAACCAAGGTGGCCCCTCATTTTTCTTCGAGATTGATAATACCAGGGAGCACCTTATCTGTGCCACTGGAACAGATTGGTTGCGGCGGCTTTTTGTAAGGTGTTCAAGGTTTCAGGGTTGTTGAATAACTTTTTACATAAGCTGCATTTACGATACGTCACAATATCCCTTGATTTCATCCCGGCAAACGAGGCGATGGGAGTGATACCCATGGTCCGGATACAGTTATAGAGACTATTGTTTTCACTCTTGGTCAGCAGCTGGTCCACCGACCAGTCGTTCAGGCTGCCGAGTCGGAAAAAGTTGGTGGAACTGAAATGGCTGCCCGCATCACAACAGGCATACATGGTCAGGTCCGGGGCCAGGTAAGGGTTCATCTGGCAGCAATTGTCCTGGTAATCGGTGAAAAGAGGCTGGTGGATGAAGTCCTCAGCCCGTCCTGCGTAGATAACCGGTTCTGGAAAAAACTTGACGTTGTTGTCCCGCAGATACTGTTCATAAGGTTCATCCGGTTCTGAAAAATCAGTCACAAAAGAGATAAAGGAATCGACCCCTGCTTCCTGACAGGCTTTTAGCGCATAAAGCACCTGCTGCTTCGGCACATGCTGCTGATGCCACCTGCTGTAGCTCAGTCGCAGCTGGCACAGGCCGCATTGCTTGAGCAAGTGCAGTTTTTCTCTGGCCTGTTCGGGTGTTTTGGCCCAGTAGCTGTTGGTTACCACCCGACTATATATCTTTTTTTCTGAACAGAGATCGATCAGTTCCAGGAGGTCTTCCAGGTAGATAAAGGGCTCTCCTGCGGTAAAACTGATACCTGTTACCTCTGCCATGGCCATCTCGCGGATAATGTCTTTGGCGAGAGCAAGCTCCATTTTGCTGATAACGGGGGTCTCTCCTGCGGCAACGCAGTGGGAGCAGCGGATGTTGCAGCGGGTTGAGTAGCCGAAGGCGATTTTTCTCATCAGTTTTCCGATCGTTTCATGTTTTTTTTGGTTCGTCTGGTGGCAAGGGCTGTCAGGGGATCGTCCGGCCAAAAATGTTTGGGGTACCTTCCCTTCAGTTCTTTTTTTACTTCCGGGTATGTTCGCTGCCAGAAACCGGCCAGATCATGCGTCACCTGGATGGGGCGCTGGGCGGGGGAGAGGAGGTGCAGCAGGACGGGGATCCTGCCGGCACATATAGCCGGTGTGTTCTGGGTGCCAAACATCTCCTGAATGCGAACAGCAAGCAGGGGCGGTTCATCCTGCTGGTAGCGAAGCCGTATTCTGGAACCGCTGGCCACAGTCAGGGTGGTTGGGGCAAGGCGTTCCAATTGCTGTTGCTTTGCCCATCCCAGCATGGTCATAAATATTTCCCGCAGGTTCAGCTGTTTGAGCTGTTCTGCCTTGCTGATGCCAGTCAGATAAGGGGTAAGCCAGGAAAGATCTCCGGACAGGTGGCTGTCGCTGAGATCGGGCCACGATTCATCGGGCTGCCACCTGTGGAGACAGTTTATCCTGGCCTGGAGTTGACGTGTTTCCTGGTCCCAGGGAAGGCAGTCTATACTCATGCTGCTGATGCCGGTCAAGAGGGCCTGGGTGACCTGGTCCGGGGATACCTCTTGTGCTGGTTGTTCTGCGACGACAATGGCACCCAGGCAGAGGCGATCTGCGGCAATGACTCGTGCCGTATCCTCATCCCAGTACACGGTAGTCGTATTGGTAAACAGGTTGCTATGCTGTTTTTGCAGTTCTGCAAGCGACAATGATGCGGCAAGAAAGATTCTTCCCTGCTTGCTGCCGGCGTCCAGATGGGGGGCGACAATGTATTCACTTATCGAGAGTGGGTCAAATGCAGGGAGCATCGCACCACGGCCGGATGCCATAAGGTAATGTGCCTGCTGGCCATGTCGGCGGCGGGCAACCCTGTCAGGATAGGCAAAGGCCAGCAGGATGCCCGCCATGTCCGGATCACAGGGGCTTCGTTGTTCGTGCATACGCTCCAGCCAGATACGGGCATTTCTGTCGACCCGGCTGCATGCTCCGGGATCACCTCCCTTCTCCATTACGGCCGCAGTTTTTTTCTGGCGCCACAGGGAGAGCAGGTGCAGCCTGTTCTGCAGATCAGCGGTTGCAGTATCGGCGCCGTGGGTCTGGATATCCCGTTCAGAGAGGAGCGCTGCCAGGTCACAGGCCAGTGATGCCTGGCCTCTTTCTTTGCCTTTCAGCAGCATGTGGCCAAGCCGGGGATGCACACCAAGGCCAGCCAGTTGTCTGCCGGTTGCCGTTATCCTGCCGGCGTTGGTTACCGCATCCAGCGAACAGAGGAGTTGCCTTGCCTGTTGGTACCCCCCCTGCCGAGGCCGGGTGAGCCAGAGTAACTCGCCTGGATCCTGGACTCCCCATAAGGCCAGTTCAAGAGCCAGTTGCGCGAGATCAGTGTCCACTATCTCCGGCGGGTGAAAGGGTGCCAGACAGTAGTGTTCTTCTTTGGTCCAGAGTCGCAGGCAGTGACCAGGGCCCAGCCGTCCTGCCCTGCCGGCACGTTGTTCAGCCACAGCTTGTGCAACGCGAACAGTGGTCAGCCGGGACAGACCGCTGCCCGGGTGAAATTGAGGCCGTCGTGACCAGCCGCTGTCAACGACGCAACGAATACCTTCAATGGTAAGACTGGTTTCAGCAATGGAAGTAGAGAGGATGATGCGTCTGCGCCCGGAAGGATCAGGTGTGATAGCCTGGTCTTGTTCTTGTTGGGAAAGGTTGCCGTAGAGCGGTGCAATGATGGCGTTGTCGAGTGCCGGGTCATTTTTTAGCTGGCTGGCGACGTCTTTAATTTCACCTGCACCGGGCAGAAAGGCGAGGATGTCGCCTGGCAGTTCTCGAAATATACGCCGTATGCCTGCAGTTGCTATGTCGGCTGGTCTGCCGGTGGCCGGCTGCGGCAGATAGTCAATACTGACCGGATGGCTCCTGCCTTCTCCGGTAACCACCGGTACCTTGCCCAATAACTCGGCAATGGGTCCGGTATCCAGGGTGGCTGACATGACCAGGATCCGCAGATCTTCCCGAAGTTGGCAAAGATCCAGGCAAAGGGCAAGGGCCAGGTCTGCGTGGACCGTGCGTTCGTGGAACTCATCAAAAATGACCAGCCCTGTGTCGTGCAGCTCATTATCCTCCTGGATTCGCCTGGTCAGTATTCCTTCGGTAACTACTTCAATCCGGGTAGCCGGGGATACTTGCCGGTCAAAGCGGATCTGGTAGCCAATGGTTCGGCCGACCGGTTCTCCTAAAAGGGCCGACATTCTCGCAGCTGCAGCCCGGGTTGCCAGCCGTCTTGGCTCGAGGATAAGGATCTTTTTGTCCTTGAGCCATGGTTCCTCAAGAAGCATCAGGGGAACAATAGTGGTCTTGCCGGAACCAGGCGGTGCCGCCAGTACGGCTGATCCGCTGCGGAGCGCATTCCTCAACTCAGGAATAATGGTGTGAATAGGTAATTGCGGCAGATGCATTACAACACAAAGAAGGTAAGCCTCGTTGTCGGCTTCTCTACAAGAGAGGGAAGATTGGTTTGAAGTCAGTGGAAACGTGTGGCCATTTTTTTGTCGACCTGCCCATTGTACCAGCAGAATCATACCAGGCAAATCAATTTTCATGGAACGGGTGTATGCCGACGCGACGGGTGAATGGGTTTCAAGGAAACGCATGATGTCCTCCCGGCACTGCGGGCCTGTTGTTTTCGTCAGCTTTTTGAGAGATAGAGGTAATTCCAGATTATTTTTGCGAAGAACTTCAGCGATTATGTTAGGTGTTGTGGTTTAAATCACGACAGTGACGTGCAGGCTCAGGTTCAATATTTGCACTGCCAACGCAAAGCGATTCATAGATTCGTCTGGTTAAGATGTTTCCTGATGCCCATTACGCCCCTCCGGTCATCATTCCTGCATCTGGGGTATTATTGATTTATGGCAATTCCCGCCAAACACCCACACAAACAGGAGGTGCATTATGAAAGTATCACGAGCAGTTAATTTTCATCTGCAGTATCACCAGGCCAATTCGAAAAAAAAATACCATTAAGACCTCTGAGTTCGTTCTCTCCAAATTCTCCAGCCGATTTGGTAAACGTGATTTGGCTAGTATCTCTCAAGAAGAGGTGTTGGATTTTCTGTTGTCCCTGACCAAAGAAAATAAGCAGGCCACGAAGAGAAATCGTTATTCTGAACTCTCAGCCTTTTACCATTTCAGTATCAATACCGCATTGCCCGCTCTTACCAATCCCTGCAACACTCCAGTGATCAGAAGATTTTCAAGCGGCCCCAAGCCATTCAATGGCAAATTGTCGATAAAGAAACTGTTAATGAGATCATTTTCCGGACAATGAATCCGCGGAACAGGTTGATGCTCGAACTTATGGCAAGAGGTGGAATGCGAATCGGTGAAGTCTTAAACCTCACACCCGGTGATATTCAGGAAAGCTCCTTGACCATCCAGAACCCCAAAAGTGGTAGAGCAGAAGAGACGGTTTATCTTCCACGAAAAATACTGGTAAGGTTAAGTGAGCATATCAAAACCAACGATTTCGCCACACATGACCGAATATTTCCAATTTCATATGTAGCCGCTTGGTCAATGGTAAAGAAAGCAGGCCAGCTTGTACACATTGAATTACGGCCCCATGATCTGAGGCGTCATGCTGCGACGTATGCATCTAGATCTGGCACTCCTCTGGATATTGTGAGTAAAATTATTCTTCGCCATGCTGATCTCTCAACTACTCAAAGGTGTCTGGGCAAAGTCAATGATACTGAAGCTATAAGGTGGATAGAGACGATTTACGGGTACTCCCGGTACAAGTGTAGACGGGGGAGGCATTTCCAGGTCTCCCCCGCGTTGTTTTTGTGATTACGTCTTTCTTATGAGCAACAGTAGATCTCTTTATTACAGAATACATCGACTCAATAAGATATTACAAGTGGCTATACTCAATATCAGGCTTGCCGTGAGATGTCTGAACTCGATTTATGTTGCTGGATATTCAAATTTAAAAATCACTTTTCAATTTGTGCTGATATGCCTTGCCGATAAAAAATCGATGGATTCTTTTGCAAATATTATCATTACTTCACGTCTGCTTCACTTTTTATCCAGTCAGTAAAGTCTGCGATCTTTTGGGATATTGGCCTTCTGCATCGTCGAAGAAATAAAATATCTCGGAGTCGGTGGGACAATTCCCTCTTCAAGCTCAAAAGGAACACATAAGAGATTCTCATCGATATACCATCTAGCATTGTGACGATTCCCAAGAGCTACCCCTAACCCAATTTCGGCAGCCTTGAGTGCATGCAAAGAGTAGCTGAAGGTAAGTATCTTTTGTGTCTTGAACCTTGGATAAGATTGCAATATCACATTCCAGCTCACCAATCGACGCTCTGTTTCTATCAACGGAATACCAGCCAAACTGTCCACGGAATCAATTGTGTGTTTTCGCAATAAAGGAGCTATTCCAGGCCTTTCTGCAAAAGCCATACACAAAGGATGGTCTTAAGAACTTACTGAATCGAGTCTTTGTTGACGCGACAAACCTCGACGCCGAAACGATGTCATACAAGGAAAAAAATTCGATGACGTTATAATATACCGATGATAAAGACATTTACACTTTTATTTCTGATGCTGGGGACTATATTGGAAAAAAATATCATGGCTGAAAAACAAAAATCAGGTACTTATGACGCTATTTTTAACGCAAGTTCTGAAAAATTTATTCCGGTAAAACATGCTGAAAAAATACAACAGCCTGACCATATAGTGTCAGGTGCCACCATGGAAAAGGCATACTTAATGAATAAAATTGAGGAGAAGGTAGTGGAGCGTGAGTTGGACACTGCACAGAATAATATCTATTGGAAATATCTGGTTGGAAAGATAACATCGTTGGTTAAGCTTCCTGACTATCTCCGACAACGCAGTCAAGAGTTATAGGATACGTTGACTTTTGAGATCTCAATGAGAAGCGTTTTTCGCGTCAAACGACGCTACTCTCTCCCAAAGAGATTCTGGAATTATTTTTGAGATGAATGACGATTAGAAAAACAGTGGATTAGCTCATTCGTCTTGCCATTCTATCTAAGAATCAACATGACAGACAATTGGCCGAATAGTGGCCGGAGGAAATCACTTTGGCTGAATCATTTAATAATCCCTCTGAAAAGGCGGGAATGCCCCCGGGTTCCTTAATCCATGTCGGTAAAGAGCCTGCAAAAGCTGGCCAGATTACCTTGATTAACTACAGTGCTGATCGTTTCACGGAACGCCCGGTGCAATCCATTGAAGAAATTCTGTGTGACCAGGATGCCACTACTACGACCTGGGTGCATTGTGAAGGCTTGGCCATTGTCGAAATGATCGAAGATGTCGGTAAACATTTGGGGGTGCATCCCCTGGTGCTCGAAGACATACTCAACACCCACCAACGCCCGAAGTTTGAAGAATACGACGAATATCTCTTCATTGTTCTCAAAACGCTGACCTGTAATCAGAACCTGAAGGTTCAACACGAACAGATCAGCATCCTCATGTTCGGCAACCTGCTTTTCACCTTTCGGGAGAAACAAGACGCACTTTTCAATGCGCTCAAACTGCGGCTTGCCAATGCCAAGAGTCGCATGCGTACTTTAGGCACGGATTATCTCACCTATGCCATCATGGACGCTGTCGTAGATCAGTATTTCAGTCTTACCGACACCCTGGAAGAGGCAATCGAAGTGATCGAGATAAAACTGACGGACAACCCTCGGACATCGACCTTTGCCAATATTCAGTTGCTTAAGCGCGAGTTGGTGTTTGTCCGTAAGTCAATTACTCCATTGCGAGAGGTCTTGTTGGCCATGCAACGCAGCGAGACCGGATTGATTCAGGAAAAGACCCTACCATATTTCCGTGACGTCTTTGACCATACCCTCCGGGTGATCGACACCATGGATTCCTACCGGGATCTGATCAACGGTATGCTCGATATCTATCTCTCTAGCGTCAGCAACCGGATGAATGAGATCATGAAGGTACTAACTGTGTTCGCCACCATCTTCATCCCCCTGACCTTTCTGGTTGGAATCTATGGAATGAATTTCGATTTGATGCCAGAGTTGCATTGGAAATGGTCATACCCGATCCTATGGGGCTTTTTCTTTTTGATTCCTGCGGTGCTCCTGAGTTGGTTCAGAACGAAGAAATGGTTATAGATGAGCCTTTTGCAAAATGACGGAAACAACCAACTCTGCCTCCTCAATTGGAAATTGAGCATGGCTGAAAGACATGCTCAAAATGGAGCATGTTGATACTTAGTTAATTGAATATCATTTTCCAAAATACTGGTAGCAAATAGAGCATATCAAGACTCCAGATGGTTCCAAATTATTTTTGTTGGTCACTTCGGAATGAGTGTCAGGCAACGTTCAAGATAGTATTGATTTATCACACAACCAAAGCAAGATTTTTATTGATTTACACTCTCTGATTCGCATAGCGGTGTGATGTTCGGTGTATCTCTCAAATCAAGCAGCCACAGGTGACCTCGAGTGAAGAATTGGTCACCCATAAGGAATGTTCCTATCGTTGGCGAAATGAGTGATTGCTGACAAGCAGCCGATGGTTTTCCAAAAAGTCCTAGAGATTTGACAAACTGTTCGGCAGCCGCGTCAACATCAGGCGATACCGTGTGGATAATTCCCCATCGAATCCCATCGTATTGTCGTACCACACCGACAAAGATACTGTCCTGACCTATGCGGTATAAAGTTTTCCAGATTCTTACTGTAGCCAGTGCCTTGTCTTGGGTGTGCCGTTCAGGCTTCTCGAAAGCCAGATCATTAATCTGGTCGTTCCAGAAAGCCGGGGCGATCGGTGCTGTCTTGTAATCTAAACCATCTTTGATAAGTCGTAGTATGTTGTGCGGATTCGGTTTGTCCGCAGCCACCCATCCAGCTTGGTTGAGAGTGGCAATGAGCGCATCAGTGTTCTGCGCGACGATAGCAAATGCGAGTGGTTGCTCCGGTTCCCCAAGAAGGGTTGCTGTCTTGGATAGCTTATCGCCGTGCAGTACATCGACAAATTGCTTTTTAATTTGGGTGATTGTTTCCGGGCGAGAAATTATGACAGGTAAAGTGCGGGTTGATGCATAGCCTGTGACCCCGATGGTCGCGATAGCCAGCAGACAGAACACCGCCACTTTCTGCCGCTGCTCGATCACTGTATTCCAATCTATCCGATCTTTGGCACTGAGCCATTCAGTCACACTGATGCCGATAATGAGCCAAAGCGCTCCAACCAGATAGCCTGCCCAGACATCACTTAGATAGTGCACACCGAGGACGATACGGCTCA
>AMWB02156773.1_pt1 | contig 16093 bp, 11 predicted proteins | sample 200311 | NCBI WGS metagenome assembly AMWB02 (sample SAMN02737377, study PRJNA173069) | bioreactor metagenome | biome: anode biofilm in microbial fuel cells | place: USA: California | collected 2010-12-16 | reverse complement strand
ACGGCACGCTGGCGGCCGCCGGCACCAAATTCTGCCCTGAATGCGGAACGCCCATGGTCCAGCCTTCAGTAGATAAATGCCCCAAATGCGGCACCGAGACGATGGGGGCAAAATTCTGCCCGAATTGCGGCGAGAAGATCGAACAGGCTCCCGCCCGTTGCCCGAACTGCGGCGCAGAAACAAAAGGCGCGAAATTCTGCCCGGAGTGCGGCACAAAGCAGAGTTGAAGTAAGGTCTTTACCTGCTAGAGTTATTGATAAAGACGCCGTGAGGCGTCATTATCTTGTGTGATCAAACCATGATGTAAAATTAATTCGTGGATCATAGGATAAATTTTTGAAAAAAATCAAACCGGTTCTTTTTGCCCTTCTCGCTGCGCTGCTCTTCGGGCTGAACGCTCCGGCTGCTAAACTGCTGGTGGCGCGCGTCGATCCGCTGTTCATGGCGGCGCTGCTCTACCTTGGTGCCGGAGCGGGGATGTTGGTGCTGAGCTGGTTGCGCCGGGGGAAATCGGGCGTTGTGCGCGAATCGCGCCTGACCTTCGAAGAGCTGCCTACCATCGTGCTGATGGTGCTGCTTGACATCGCCGCGCCGATCCTGCTGATGCTCGGCCTCAGTCGTACCAACGCCGGCACCGCCGCGCTGCTGGGCAACTTCGAGATCGCTGCCACCGCTTTCTTCGCCCTGGTGTTGTTCAGGGAAGCTGTGGGTAGGCGCATGTGGATCGCCATCACGCTCATTACTATTGCCAGCGCGCTGCTGAGCTTTGACAGCTTTTCCACTTTCACTTTTTCCACCGGTGCACTGCTGGTGCTGGGTTCGTGCCTGTGTTGGGGACTGGAGAACAACACAACGCGTAAACTCTCCATCAAGGACCCGCTGCAGGTGGTGGTGGTCAAAGGTTTCGGTTCCGGCTTCGGCGCGTTACTCGTGGCGGCAATCTGGGGCAGCCTGTCAGCTTCATTCCTGTATATCCTGGCAGCTCTCGCCCTGGGGTTTGTAGCTTACGGCTTGAGCATTTTCTTCTACATCCGGGCGCAGCGCGACCTGGGGGCGGCTCGCACCAGCGCTTATTACGCTGCCGCACCGTTCATCGGTATGGCACTTTCCTGGCTGGTCTTACGAGAGCCGCTTTCCCTGATCTTCGTGGCTGCGCTTTTCATCATGCTGCTAGGGGCTGGTCTGGCGGTCTCGGAATATCACACGCACTCGCACGTTCACCGGCAGATCACGCATGAACATCGCCACGCACACACTGATGGGCATCACAACCACACGCACGACCCCGGATTCAGCGGTGAGCACAGCCATCCGCACACACATGAGGAATTGACGCACGATCATGCGCACCTGCCGGATACGCATCACCGCCACGAACACCACGCATTGTAATGAGCCAATCCTTACACACCAGTAATATCCATCCTTAAAAATTCTTTATCCCGGTTGACATTGACAGTGATTTGTTCCATAATCTTAATATCATTTGACATAATTAAACTGAATTCAATCTGGCTTGCACGACCGGAGAGGAGGTTTCAGTTCGCTTAACCCAATAAGTGCCTGATTTCGCTTCCTGATTTCCAATTGGCGCAGGTGTGCACGCGGGTTCTACCCGAACCGGCGGAAATAAACCAGCGCGGACTGCAAGTTGCCTCCCATAGTGTATTCGGTGAAGCGCAAATTCTAATAACTATTTCTTAACCGCTGCATCACGACTTCATTGTTCCCATAGAGCGGGTTTGTCCGGTCAGTTTCATACTAGGCAAAGGACTCCTGATGAAAACAAAATATGCATGGCAAATTTTGTCTGTACTTGCTGCGCTCCTGCTGGTTTTCGGGTTGCTCCCGCAAGCCGCTACAGCCGCGCCTGCGAGCGATGTTACTTTCACCATTCTGCATCATAACGATTTCCACGGACAACTGGAACCCTCGGGCAGCAACCCGGGTCTTGCAAGGTTGGCCCAGGTGGTCAACGACGTGAAAACCGCGGTCGGTGATACCAACTTGCTGGTGATGGATGTAGGCGACGAGATGCAGGGCAGCCTGCTCTCCAACATCTGGCAGGGTGAGCCGGTCATTGATGCCTACAACACCATCGGCTATGATGTAGCCACCTTTGGCAACCATGAATTTGACTGGGGCAAGGATGTATTAAGCACCCGTGTCGGCGAAGCGGATTATCCTTATGTCTCTGCCAATATCGTGGTCAATGACACAGGGAACTGCGCCACGGCGGGGTGGGGAACCCCGGCGTTTGTTGATGCTCCGTTTGAGATCATCACCGTCGGGTCTCCTGTATCGGTTAAAGTGGCTGTGATCGGTGTGACCACCCCGGAGACCCCGATCATCACGATCGCGGAAGCGACCGAAGGCTTGTGCTTCAAGGACGCCGCTGAATCGATCATCTATCATTACGACGCGATGAAAGCAGCCGGCGCGGATGTGATCGTTGTGCTCAGTCACCTAGGCTATGCCGACGGCGGTTATGGTTATGGAATCCCGACCTATGGCGACGTGACACTGGCGAAAAAGCTTAACACCGCTGGAAAGCATGTTGACCTGATCCTGGGAGGTCATAGCCACACAGATCTTGCCGCAGCTACAGTGGAAGGCGGCACGACCATCGCCCAGGCGCATTACAATGGGCGAAAATTAGGCCGTGCTGACATTACAGTAAAGACCGATGGCAGTGTTCAAATTACCTGGTCAAGGATTACGATCTCCACCACTGGTGTGGAGGACCCGACGGTCAAGGCACTCATTGCAGGATATGCGAGTGATCCGGAATACGTGGCCTTGATCAATGAACCGATCGGCTATGTGCAGACCGACCTGCTGCGCAATTACAATGGCGACGCCATGATGGGTGACTTTGTCGATGATGCCATCTATGGTTTCCTGAACTCTGACGATGATACGACCAACGATGTGGACATGTTCTTTAACAACGCCGGTGGCATCCGTATCGACTGGTGCGACAAGGAGGATATAGCGAATCCGGGTACTTACATCTGGACCAGCACTCCCGCAGACTGCCAGGCAGAAGGTTTATGGACGCATGACCCGATGCTGCTCACCTATGGGCAGATGTTCCAGATTCTGCCCTTTGGCAATGCCACTATCGTCGGTGATATGACCGGCGCGCAGATCGTGGAATTGTTAAACCAGAGTGCCACCCTGTTCAAGGGTGCGATCCAACCGGCGGGCATGCGCTACAGCTTCTATCGTTACTCCGACGCGCTTCCCGGTCCGCAACCTTATGCCTGGGGCGCTTATGATTACTGCGTGATCAATAAAGGCACCGGCGTTTGCGAGCCGTTTGACCTCAACAAGACCTACCGCGTGGGCACCAATGAATTTCTCGCCCCCGCCGGGCAGGACGGCTACACTCCCTTCAAGTATATGACCAACGTATCCTACTGGGGAGATATGCTCAATGCCGTGAATGCCTACGTGGCAGCCAATCATGGCACCCCTGCCACAGCTTATAAAGGTCCCGACGGTGATGGAACTCTGGATGGACGCATCACCCGCGACGGGACAGATGCTACCGGTTCAATCGTCCCGCTCACCATCCTGCACCACAACGACTCACATGGCAATCTGGTGAAAGGAACCTACGTTGGACTCACACAACTGGCAACCCTGATCAAGCAGGAGAAGTTGCACAACCCGGGGCGCACACTGCTTTTGAACGCGGGTGACAGTATCCAGGGTGACGCAATGAGTTATTACTTCCGCACCGCTGGGCTGGGTTATGCTTCCGACGGTACACCTCTGCCGCTTGACATGCAGGAAGTGCCCTTCATAAAGGCAACAAATCTGCTTGGTTATGATGCAATGACCATTGGAAACCACGAGTATAACTTTGGCAAGGATGTATTTGTGAGCGCCTTGGGTGGTGCGAATTATCCCATGATGCAGGCTAACGTGGAGGATACCGGCGAATATGGATTGGACCTGGTGCCGGTTGAGGATTACGTTGAGAAAAGCCTGGGCGATATCGATGTCGCCATCCTTGGCATAGGCAACCACCGTATACCCAACTATGAACTACCCAGCAACATTCCAGGACTCACCTTTACAGATCCGATCGCGAAAGCACAGGAGCTGGCTGATCTGCTCAATCCCACCAATGATGTGGTGATCGCGTTGACACATATCGGCTTTACGGAGAATCCCGGTAGTGTTGAAGTGGACGCCAATGTGGATACCAACCTGGCCATGATCACCTCCGGCATCGACGCCATCATCGGCGGACACAGCCACACGGATCCTTCCAAACAGACCGCTTACTCAGGGATCTATAAATATCTGCCCACCATCATTGAAAACGCGGTTGGTGAGCCAGTGATCGTCAACCAGGCTTACCGCTACAACAACACACTGGGCGAAGTGGTGATCGGTCTGCGCGACCTGGGTGGTGGTAACTATGAAGTTGTCAGCGAAACCGGTCGTTACATCCCCGTCACAATGGAAATCGCGGAGGATGCAGAGGTCAAATCGGTGCTGGATCCGTATGTCACGATGCTCAACGCCTACAATAACGCCGTGATCGGACAGACTACCGTGCCCATCGATACGCTTACTGCTTACACAGAGGAAACGAACGGCGCCAACCTGCAGGCGGACGCGGGAGTGTACGTGCTGGAAAAGAACGGAGTTGATGTAGACTTCCATCTCTCCGGAGCGATGAGCAACCGCAAGGTTGCCAACGCCGCCACACCTGCCACACCGGTCGACCTGAAGATCAGCGACATGTTCTCCCTGATGCCGTATGAGAACTCGCTGGTGGTTATCAGCATGAACGGTCCACAGTTAAAAGCGGTGCTAGAGCGGGGTTACCGGAACTACTACTACTACAAGTATGTGCCGGGTTATGGCGGTTACTCCTACTACACCACCTGTATGCTGGATACCAACTTCGGGAACGTGATCACCTACAATGATCTCAGCGAAGCTGCGTATGATCCGACCCAGAGTTATGTGGTATCTCTGAACATTGGCGGTGAATATGTCGACTTTACCGATGCGGATACTTACTACAATGTATCCACGGTCAACTACCTGGCAGCCGGTTCCTGTAACTTCAATGATGGCGGAGTCTCCTTGTGGCCGCTGGACCAAATCGTAGCGGATACGCAATACTACGTGCGTGATGCGGTCATCGATTACATCTCCTATATGGAGACCGTAAGCCCTGCCATTGAAGGACGACTGGCGTTTGTCCATATCCATGATCTGGAGGCACCTGCCATCACCATCAATTCACCAGTTCCGATGGGGTACGTTTTCCTGGAACCACTGACGATCGATTTCTCGGCAGTGGATGTCGGAGCTGCCGGGCTGTTGAATGTTTGGGCTGAACTGGATGGAGTCAAGGTCACCAATGGGCAGGTAATCGATCTATTGACCCTGACTGCAGGCGAGCATACACTTACGGTTAACGCCGTCGACAAAGCCGGCAATCAAAGCAGCAAATCGGTAACTTTCTCGACGCTCGCCAAAGGCTTTGAATCAAAGTTTACCAAGAACGCCAAAGGCTGGACTGTGGTAAAGGGTAATTGGTTTGTCAACTCGAAAGGTTATTTCAAGACCCTCGGAGATGAAAACGAGATATCCAGTGTGATCCATAAGACTGATTTCGGAATGCTCACTCTCGAGACAAGAATGCGTCGTAAGTTTGGCGAATCTTCACTGCCCACTCGTCTGTACTTCCGAACTGCAGCGGCTCCGGTTGACTCTTCTGGTCAATGGGCAAACGGATACATGTTCCAATACACCAACGCCGGATACTTTAGCGTCTGGAAAGTTGTCGATGGCGTATTCTCACCGGTGGTCGGCTGGACCTATTCACCGACGATCGTTCCATTTGACTGGAACACGCTAAAAGTGGTTGCCAACGGCGATAACATGGAATTCTACATCAACGGTGTGCTGCACGCAGCGGGCAGCGACAGCACGCACAGTGTCGGTAAGGTTGCCCTCAGTATGTGGCGCGCAGGAACGAAAGCACCTCTCATTGTAGATTGGGTGAAGGTTAGCAATGTGGCTACCCCGGCAACTTACGATGGGATGTCGGTGACCTCGGTGATCGGTGAACCGGTCGACTGGGCTGACCCGAATTCTTCACCGGAATAAACCGGCGAAAACGGGATAACAACAATCGGGGCACGAATTTTGTGCCCCGATCTTTTGTTTTCGAGTTGAATTGTCTGATTATTCAATCAAAGCAGGGGAAAAGGATCAATCGCTTGTCATTTGCAGGTTGATCCAGATCTCGGCGCTTTCCTTTACATCAATTTCGCGGGCGGGAGGAAACACACCGATCAGGTTGCAGGCCGCGTTGACCGCGCTGCTGTCGCAACCGTATCCACCCGCTTCCAGCGTCCACACCCCCCGGCTGTTTTCCGGCAGGAAGAAATAGAACTGACCGAGGACGTCAGTGGTGGCGGCATCTTCATCTCCGGGCTCACCACCCGCGGGAGTTAATGACAAGGTGATATGAGAAGCCGGGTTACCGTTTGGGGTATACACATGACCTTTCACAATCACGAAACCATCCGGGATTACTTCGGGGGCGTCGTAGAAATCACCCTTAAGATCGAGCAATTCAAGTTTCATCCAGCCAAGCAGGTTGTTGGAAGTATGTACGTACACCCAACTCCAACCGGGAGCGCGGCCGAGAACTTCCACGGTTTCTCCCTCCGGGTAGGTCCAGTAGGCTTCGTGGAGGAATCCCGGCCCGCTGCGCAGGAACAGATCATCAATGGTGACAACGGCCTCAAAGGGCCGGTATGGGGTGGGGGTGGGCGAGGGTGCGGGCGTTTTAGTGGCGGTGGGCAACGGGGTTTCGGTGGGAGGGGAGGATTCAGTGGTGATGGGCGATGGGTTAGTACTGGTGGGGAAGGCGGGTTCCATCGTTTTCGCGCACCCGCTGACCAGGGCAAGCAGGAGTAAACTGGTGAGAATAACTAGGGTATGTCGCACTGGGATCCCTCCGGGTATATACGAATGGTTATTTATACCATTGACGTTAGAACGCGCGGTATGATTCCGCGAGGATGTAGATTTTAAATCCTTGACAAATCTAGGCTATGAATATACTATATCTATAATGTCTATAGAATATGTAGTGTATATTGAAGGACAATCGCTCAAATGAGGCTTTCCAAACGCGGTGAATATGGTTTACGCGCCATGATCCAGCTGGCTCATCCCGCCCCGGAGGGTGGACTGGCGGTGCTGCAGATCGCGCAGATCTCCGAGCTGGAAAAGATACCGGTCAAGTTCCTGGAACAGATCCTGCTCACGCTAAAAAATGCCGGCCTGTTGCAAAGCAAACGCGGAGTCACCGGTGGTTATTACCTGGCGAAAGCGGCAGATGAAATCATGCTGGGGCAGATCGTTCGCATTTTGGATGGCCCCCTGGCACCCATCCGCTGCGTCAGCCAGATGGCATACGAGCCTTGCGGTTGCCCGGATGAATCCTCTTGCGGGCTGCGTATGGTGATGGGTGATGTACGCAATGCCATTGCGGACATCCTGGATAACACATCCCTGGCGGATGTGTCAGCGCGAGCAAGGGCAGCCCGCCTAAGCTGATTTTTTTTCGAAAGAAAGTCTACTAATATAATAGACTAAGTAGTGTATATAACGGAGGGAACAATGAGAAAGAAAATATGTAGAATTCTAGCCCTGTTGATGACCATTTGTGTGGCGCTAAGCGCCTGCACCCCAAAATCCAACACAGAAAACGGCGGGACGATCGCGATCTCAGGTGCGTTCGCGCTCTATCCGATGATGACCCGCTGGGCAGAGGAGTACACGACCCTGCATCCTGAGGTACTCTTCGATGTGTCGGCAGGTGGGGCTGGCAAAGGCATGACCGACGCACTCTCTGACACGGTGGAGATTGGCATGGTCTCGCGCGCCATCAGTGCTGAAGAGGAAGCTAAAGGGGCATACTGGGTACCGGTGGTCATTGACGCTGTATTCCCCACGATCAGCGACCAGAATCCGGTTAAAGAACAGTTGCTGGCTGCTGGAATCACACGGGAGGCGTTTACCAAATTATTTATCACTGGTGAATACACAACCTGGGGAGAGGTGATAGGTGACCCAACGATCATTGCCGAGTTGCATGTTTATACGCGCTCCGATGCCTGCGGTGCCGCAGATACCTGGGCGAAGTACCTGGGCGGGGCGCAGGAAGACCTGCTGGGCATTGGCGTGGGGTCTGACCCGGCGCTGCTCGACGCCGTGATCAAGGACCCCCTGGGTATCGGGTATAACAACCTGAATTATGCGTTTGACATCACCACTGGCGCGAATGTGACCGGCTCATTGGTGGTGCCCATTGATGTGAACGAGAACGGTGTGACCGATGCGGAGGAGTTGCTCACTTCCACCACTGAAGCGGTCAGTGCGGTGGCTGATGGCAAATACCCCTCTCCACCAGCCCGGGAGTTGAACCTGGTGACGCACGGCGAACCCTCGGGGATAGTCCGTGACTTCATCACCTGGATCCTGACCGATGGACAGCAATATGTAACCGAAAGCGGTTACATCGCGCTGACACCCGAGAAACTTGCTGAAGCCTTGCAGAAAGTGCAATGACAGCGGAAACGCCTTCCCTTCCCCTGGGTCAACGCCTGTTTCCCCGGCGCAAGCATGACAGCACCGGATCAAAGGTGTTGCTGGTGCTGACCGTGATTCCCGTGCTGCTCCTGCTTGCGATCACGCTGGCGTTGGTCATCAAAGCACTACCCTTGTTGAAGGATCATTCCCTGTTTAGTCTGCTTTCAGGCACGGAATGGAAACCGATGAAAGGGTTATTCGGTTTCCAGCCGTTTATCATGTCCACAATATGGGTCACACTGCTCGCCCTGGTCATCGCGGTACCGCCTTCCATATTGACCGCCATCTACCTCGCGGAATATGCCGGTAAGACGCTGCGTTCGGTGATGAAACCGATCCTTGACCTGCTGGCTGCGATCCCATCAGTCATTTACGGGGTGTGGGGGATGGTGGTGATCGTGCCATGGGTACAATCCAGGGTGCTACCTTTCACCAGCCGTTTACCAGAAGGTTTTCCAATGCTAAAAACTAACAATCCCACCGGTTTTGGCATCCTGTCTGGATCGATTGTGCTGGCAGTGATGGTAGCGCCTTTCATCATCGCGGTGACCAACGAGGTGCTGACCGCTGTACCGCAGGGCATTCGCCAGGCATCGCTGGCGGTTGGAGCCACCCGATTCCAGACCATCTGCCGGGTGCTGGTGCCCTCAACGCTGCCGGGTATTTTTGCCAGCGTGGTGCTGGGGTTCTCACGGGCTCTCGGCGAAACAATGGCCGTACTGATGGTGGTGGGCAACGTGGTGCAAATGCCCGGGTCGATCCTGGACGCCGCCTATCCGCTGCCAGCGCTGATCGCCAACAATTACGGTGAGATGATGTCGATTCCCCAGTACGATTCCGCCCTGATGGGCGCTGCCCTGCTACTGCTGACGATGGTGTTGATCCTGAATATTACCTCAACGCTCATTTTGCGCAGGTTGATGGGCAGGGTGAAGAGGGCATGGTGAGATCCTGGCATTTTAAACCCCGTCACGTCGCTGAAACGGTGGCGAAGTTCTTCATGCTGCTTTCCTTTTTAATCGTCGCGGCCAGCCTGCTGTCGATCCTGTGGACTGTCCTCTCAAGGGGCTTGCCGGCGCTCAGCTGGGAAATGATCAGCCAGACGCCCAAAGGCGGGTACTACCTGGGTAAGGAGGGCGGGATCCTAAATGCCATTATTGGTTCACTACTCCTGGCGGGCGGCGGTACGCTGGTGGCGCTGGTGATCAGCCTGCCGATCGCGTTGTTCCTGGAGACTTATGTAATGAAAACGCGCTGGGCACGCTACGTACGGCTGACCCTCGACATCCTGTGGGGGATCCCATCCATTGTGTACGGGGCGTTTGCCTTCACGCTGATGCTGGCAATGGGATTGCGTGCTTCCATGCTTGGCGGGATTATCGTGCTGGCTCTGCTGGAGATTCCCATCATGACCCGCGCCATGGATGAGGTTATCCGCCTGATGCCGGAGGAATTGAGCCAGGCTTCACTGGCGGTGGGTGCTTCAAAACTTGAAACAGCGCTAAGGGTGACTGTCCGGCAGATGCTGCCGGGGATTGTCACGGCTACATTGCTCGCGTTCGGACGCGGGATTGGTGATGCGGCTTCGGTGCTGTATACGGCCGGTTACACTGACCGCATTCCCACCTCACTTTCAAGTCCCACCGCTTCACTCCCGCTGGCAATCTATTTTCAGCTCGGCACACCCTACCCCGAGGTACAGCAACGGGCGTACGCATCTGCGTTGGTCCTCACCCTGATTGTCCTGATCGTCAGCCTGGGCTCACGCCTGGTCTCTGCCCGGTTGGGTCGTTTCATCAACAGGTAAGGCGGAAAAACATGATCACGAAACACCATATTGAGATCCGAAATCTGAACACATTCTATGAGCATCAGCAGCCGGCGTTGGTCAACGTGAACCTCACCATTCCGCGCAACCAGGTCACCGTGATCATGGGACCATCAGGGTGCGGCAAAACCACCCTGTTGAAAACCTTTAACCGGTTCCTGGAATTGACAGATGGAACACGAATTGTAGGCGAAGTGTTGATTGACGGAGTAAATATCTATGATCCCGACCAGGATGTTACCGAGATACGAAAAAAGACCGGTCTGCTGGCGCAGCGCCCTTACATGCTGCCGATGTCGATCTACGAGAATGTAGCCTACGGGCTGCGCATTCATGGGATCAAACGCGGCAGGGAACTTGACCTGGCTGTACGCCATTACCTGGAGATTGCCGGTCTATGGGACGAAGTAAAAGATCGCCTGCACGCTCCTGCCACTCGGCTATCCATCGGTCAACAGCAGCGGGTGTGCCTGGCACGCGGTCTCGCGGTGGAACCGGAGATACTGCTTGGAGATGAACCCACATCAGCCCTGGACCCCATCTCTGCTGCACACATTGAAGCCCGCCTGCTGGAATTGAAAAAGGATTACACCATCGTGGTGGTTACCCACACCCTGCGCCAGGCGAAACGCCTGGCAGACTACGTCATTTTTATGTACATGGGTGAAGTAGTTGAAGCCGGACACGCCCGGCAGGTCTTTGAGGATCCACAGCAGGAACGTACCCGCGGATATTTAAGCGGTCAATTCTGACCATTTTCCTGTAATATCCGAATACCCGGCATTGCCTGCTCGCAATGCCGGGTATTGATACTTGACAGGTGACTTTCACGGTAGTATAGTTCGCCATCGTACTATTTTATGAGGAGCGATGCGAAAATTTACTTACCAATCCCAGCAAGAAAAGATGCATGAAGTTCGCGCTCACCTTAGCGCAATGGCGGGCGGACAGGACATACGCGGAATGCAGATCGCCCACAATATTCGCGTTCTGGGAAAAATGTTTGATATGGCGGTGGCGCGTTCCCCACAATTTGGCGACCTTTCTGGTCCGCGCCTGGGCATCCTGCTGAGACTTTATATGGAAGCGGAACACGGCAACCCGGAAGGGGTAAACCCCAGCGCGCTCGGGCGCTTCCGGGACGTCAAAAAAAATACCATCAGCGCGCTGCTTAAAAGCATGGAGGAATCCGGGCTGATTGAACGCAACTCGCATCCGACCGACCGCCGCGCTTCTCTCATCCGCGTCACCCCGGCGGGAAAAGAGCTCGTGCGTTCCACCGCGCCGCTGCGTTTTGGTTTCATGAATGAGGTGACCTCCAGTCTCTCCACTACGGAGCAGGATGACCTGATCCGGTTATTGATTAAGTTGCACGGCTCACTGTCCGCTTACATTGAGCCGAACACACCCAAAGAAATCCAGTGAGCGTCACGCACTGAGGAGATATTTACACGTATGTTGCGCATTTTTCGTTACCTAAAACCTTACACCCTTTCAATCATTGCTGTATTGATCCTGCTCTTTGCCCAGGCGATGGGTGAACTGGCGCTGCCCAATTACATGTCGGATATCGTCAACGTGGGGATCCAGCAGGGAGGCATTGAAAACGCCGTGCCCGAAGCCATCCGCGCGGAGCAGCTCGAGAAGATGTACCTATTCATGAGCGAGGACGAGAAGACGGTCGTGCAGGATGCCTACGTGATGCTTGACCCCTCCCTGGAAAATTATTCCGCGCTGATCAAAAAATATCCTGCTGCGGAATCGGGTGCAGTGTACGTCCGTAAATCCCTCAGTAGTGAGCAGATCGCGGTGCTCAACCCCGTTACCGGAAAGGCGCTTTTAATCGTGTACTCCCTGGAGCAGGCAGTCAATGACCTGCAAAAAGCGGCCGAGCTCAGTGCGATGAGCGGTATAGATCTTTCAAAGATTCCCGCCGGGATGGACGTTTTTTCAGTATTAAAGCAGTTGCCACCGGATCAAATACAGCAGATGATGAGCGCAGCGGGCACACCTTTCGCTGGCATGGACAGCAAAATGATCACCCAGGCAGCCGCTGCGGCAGTGAAAGCGGAGAACACTGCATTAGGGGTGGATGGTCAGCGCCTGCAGACCAATTACATCCTGCGTATTGGCGGGTTAATGCTGCTGGTCCTTCTCGGCGTGATCGTCAGTGTGGTCATCATCAGCCTGCTGTCTTCACGGACCGGCGCCGGTTTTGCTCGTGATTTACGCAGGAGACTGTTCGCCAAGGTGGAGAGCTTTTCCAAAGCCGAGTTTGAGACTTTCTCCACTGCCTCTCTCATCACCCGTTCAACCAACGATGTTACTCAGATGCAAATGGTGGTTACCATGATGATGCGTATGTTGTTCTTCGCACCGATCATGGCGGTGGGCGCGATCATTCGTGCGGTGGAGAAAAGTCCATCCATGACCTGGATCATCGGGCTGGGTGTGGCTGTCCTGCTCACCATGATCGTAGTGGTCTTTTCCATCAGCCTGCCCAAGTTCCGCATCATCCAGAACCTGGTTGACCGCTTGAACCTGGTGACCCGTGAAAGCCTCTCCGGATTGATGGTCATCAGGGCCTTCAACACGCAGGAGTTTGAACTCAAGCGTTTTGACAAAGCCAATACTGACCTGACAAAGACCATGTTGTTCGTCAACCGCGTCATGGTGATCGTCTTTCCATTTATGACGCTGGTGATGAGCGGGTTGTCGTTACTCATCATTTGGGTGGGCAGCCACCAGGTCGCACAATCCAACCTGCAGGTGGGAGATATGATGGCATTCCTGCAATACGCCATGCAAGTTGTGTTCTCCTTCCTGATGATGTCGATGATGTTTATCTTCCTGCCGCGTGCAGCTGTCTCCGGCAAGCGTATTGATGAAGTGTTGCGCATCGACCCGGTGATCAAGGACCCGCTGCAGCCAAAACCTTTTGATTCGGATTCGCGCGGATTAGTTGAGTTTCGCAATGTGTCTTTCCGTTACCCCAACGCGGAGGAAAATGTGTTGTGCAACATCAGCTTCACCGCGAAACCGGGAGAGACCACTGCCATCATTGGCGGCACCGGTTCTGGAAAATCTACACTGGTCAACCTGATTCCCCGCTTTTTCGATGTGACGGAAGGCGCTGTTTACCTGGATGGCAGGGATGTGCGCGAAGTGACGCAATCAGACCTGCGAGACCGCATCGGTTACATACCCCAGAAGGGTGTGCTTTTCTCCGGCACAGTGGAGAGTAACCTGCGTTATGCAGACGAGAACGCGACTGGTGAGGACCTGCAGAAAGCAGTTGAAATTGCCCAGGCGGCGGATTTTATCGCGGAAATGGATGGCGGCATGAACGCGCCCATTTCGCAGGGCGGGTCGAATGTCTCAGGAGGTCAGAAGCAGCGCTTATCGATTGCCCGCGCGCTGATGAAAAACCCGCCGATCTATATTTTTGATGATGCGCTTTCCGCGCTGGACTTCAAAACGGACGCGGCACTGCGCCGTGCATTAAGCCGCAAAACAAACCGGAGCACCATATTGATCGTCACCCAGCGGGTCTCCACTATCCAGCATGCCGAGCAGATCATCGTATTGGATGATGGCGAGATGGTGGGCAAAGGCAATCATCAGGAATTGATGAAAACCTGTGATACCTACCGTGAAATGGTCGCTTCACAGTTGACCAGCGAGGAGGTGCTGCGATGAGCCACGACAGCATGAATTCCAGGCAGCAGACATCTCCACGGCACGGACCTCCAGTTGGCGGACCGCGGGGCGGAATGCTGCGCGGAGGCGAGAAGGCCCGCGACTTCAGGGGCACGATGGTAAAACTGCTGAAGTACCTCAGCCCGTACAAATGGCATTTCTTGGTTGTGATCATCTTCTCGGTTGCGTCGACCGTGTTCAATATCATCGGACCCAAGATCCTGGGTAAGGCGACAACCAGGCTTTTTGAAGGTGCGGTTGGCATACTGGCGGGAACCGGCGAGAGCATCGATTTTGTTTACATCGGTAATATTCTGGCGCTGCTGGCAGGTTTATATATCGCTGCAACAGTCTTTGGTTTTATCCAGGGTTGGATCATGACCGGTGTCTCCATGCAGATGACCTACCGCCTCCGCAAGGAGATCTCGGAGAAGATCAACCGCCTGCCGATCAGCTATTTTGATCGCACCAACCAGGGTGAGGTACTCTCGCGAGTGACCAACGACGTGGACACCGTCAGCCAGACCCTCAACCAGAGCCTCACACAGATCATCACATCACTGATCACCATGATCGGCGTACTGGTGATGATGTTCTCGATCAGCTGGCTAATGACGCTGGTGGTTATGATCATTCTGCCCATCTCGGCTGTTTTTATCGGTATCATTGTTAAGAATTCCCAAAAATACTACAAGCAGCAGCAGGAATACCTGGGGCACGTGAACGGGCATGTGGAAGAGATGTTTGGCGGGCACATCGTGGTAAAGGCTTTCAATGGGGAGAAACGCAGTATTGAAAAATTTGATGGCTTGAACAATACGCTGTACAGCTCCGCCTGGAAATCCCAGTTCATTTCAGGGTTGATGATGCCGATCATGAACTTTGTCGGCAACCTGGGTTACGTGGCTGTAGCGGTGCTAGGCGGTGTGCTGGCTTTCCGCAATCTAATCACGGTGGGCGACATCCAGGCGTTCATACAGTATGTGCGCAACTTTACCCAGCCAATCACACAGATTGCCAATATTTCCAACGTCCTGCAGCAGACTGCAGCGGCTTCAGAGCGGGTGTTTGAGTTCCTGGCGGAAGCGGAAGAACCGCCTGATACCACCAACCCGGTTGTCCTGGAAAGCGCGCGCGGACATGTGGAGTTCCGCAATGTGCATTTTGGCTACACTCCTGAGAAGACCATCATCAACGATTTTTCCGCGGAAATCCAACCCGGTCAGAAGATCGCGATCGTTGGCCCGACCGGTGCCGGCAAGACGACAATGGTCAAGTTGTTGATGCGTTATTATGATATTCAAAGCGGTGCCGTCCTGGTGGACGGGCATGATATACGCGATTTCACCCGCGAGGGACTGCGTGACAAGTTTGGCATGGTGCTGCAGGATTCCTGGCTCTACAACGCGACGATCATGGAGAACATCCGTTATGGCAGACTGGACGCCACTGACGAAGAGGTCTACCAGGCAGCGCGGATCGCCAATGTTGACCACTTTATCCGCACCATGCCCGATGGTTACAACATGATGCTCGATGAGGAAACCTCAAATATCTCACAGGGTCAAAAACAGCTGCTCACTATCGCGCGGGCGGTGCTCTCAAAGCCGAATATCCTGATCCTTGATGAGGCGACCTCGTCTGTTGACACGCGCACCGAAGTGCTCATTCAGAAGGCGATGGATAACCTGATGCAGGGACGCACCTCCTTCATCATCGCTCACCGTCTTTCCACGATCCGCAATGCAGACCGCATCCTGGTGATGAACAAGGGAGATATTGTAGAGCAGGGGACGCACACAGATCTGCTGGAGAAGAACGGATTCTACGCCGGTATTTACAACAGCCAGTTTGAAGAAGCTGATATTTACTAACCTGTTCCGCGAGTAGTTCAAAGAGGCTGTCCCAAAAGTATAGGGACAG
>AMWB02147486.1_pt1 | contig 16100 bp, 17 predicted proteins | sample 200311 | NCBI WGS metagenome assembly AMWB02 (sample SAMN02737377, study PRJNA173069) | bioreactor metagenome | biome: anode biofilm in microbial fuel cells | place: USA: California | collected 2010-12-16 | reverse complement strand
CAGGTAGCTGAACTGAAAAAGAGCTATGATGAAAAACTTGCACAAATGCAGATGAAAGCAGATGAGGACAGTCAGAAAATGGAAGCAAAAGTGACTAAACTTGCTGCCATTGTTGATGAATACATCGTGCATAAAATTGATGGTGAGGAAGTCTATGAGCCGGTGTACCAAGCGCCGCCTATTGGAAGGCCTACTACTCCCCCCATCAGGAAGTTCAAATCCGAAACCAAATGACTGGACTCACATCCAGTTATTACTTTATAGAAAGATGTCTACCATTTTTATTTAAACCCGTAGCGAGGTAAATCCGGGTCATGGCATAGTAAGTACCTGACCCGAGATTTTTTTCACTGAGGAGCGGTCTCTTTTCGACACCAGCGAATGACCCTCACAGGCTTAGTGGCTTCATCAACATGCGACTTAAGCTTCCGTCTTGATACCCTCAGGTTTCACTCCGGTTCTTATCCACGGTACCATCTCCAATAACTCCACACCATTTGGGGCATTCGACACAATCCTCTATTCAGAGTATTCTATCCCTACCTCCTTCATGAATTGGACGAGTCTTTTCTTGCCAGTCTTCGATACATCTCTGATGCCCATTACAATTCCTCCACCCTGCGCATTTTTTCTTCTTCAGCCCAACGGTCAATCCATCGGTACATGGTGCTGCTGGGGATATTCATCAGTCTTGCAGCTTCTGCAACAGTCTTTCCATTTTTCAGGTGCTCTTCCAGCTTTTTCTGATTTGGTTCCTTGAACGGACGTCCATAGTGCTTACCATCGGCTCTGTATTTTTCAATACCAACTTTAATCCGTTCCTTCAAAGCTTTCTTTTCATTCAGTGCTACCCATGAAAATATCAAGAACAACAGCTGCCGGATACTTGGGTCCTCAACCTTTGTCCAACCCTCATTAGGAGATAATGATATTATCATGATACCTTTATCTTCGAACTTTAGCATCAGATCCAGTGTCTCGAGAAAGGTTCTTCCCAATCTTGAAACCTCGTAACAGTAAATCACTTCGATTTTGTTTTTATCTATGTATTGGAGCATTCGATTGTATCCCGCACGTTTAACTGCACGGGTTGATCCAGAGATTCCTTCATCAAAGAAGATCTGGTCAGTAGATAGACCAAGATCCTTGAGCACTTTCAGTTGGACTCCGAGATCTTGGTCTCTAGTCGAGGTCCGAGCATATCCAATAGAATTATGTAAGTTCGCCATAAAGATTGAGTTGCGGTAACCACTATATTAACATTTTCTATGGGGTTTATGGTGTTCTCTAGGACTACTTTGATGAGGATAAGTAAAGCTTAGATTGGTAAAATAATGTACATAAGTTACAATTTAATGTAAATTATTGTACTAGAATTCAAAATAAATGCCAAAACGAAAATTAAGCATCTACCTGCTCACCATGTAAAAAGTAATGTTGGATTAACTTTTATTTAGTGGTTACTATAAAAAGACAAAATTGTATATCTTATGACCATTTGAAAAAACTGGTTTTAAATACCAGTGACTGGTGGCTTTACATTTTACACGCCTAATGATACTTGTATATGTCAGCCGGTATCCTTTTTAAAGTACTGAATTTATAAACATGAGCAATAATGATACTGTACCTACTAAAAAGAAAAGGAGGATAAATATGAAAATAAAAATGTCTGTGTGCCTTGACCCAGAAATACAGAAAACTGTAATACGGGAAAAGGGCATCGCTAAGGCTTCAAGCTATGTGAACCAGGCATTGAAGGAATATTTCATAGCACGTAAAATAGAATTGGAGAGTGAAATGTCATGTCCTCAATAACCTTGTTGCATCAAAGAAATAGGACAATGAAAACGATAGATCAACGGTATAGGCCAGGAAAAGTGGTTACAGAAAGAGCGTCACGGCCAATGAATCTCAAACTTAACCACATTTCCAGTAGTGCAGTCGAACATGTAAATTCAGCTGCAAGGGATAATAGTGTATCTCTTTTTGATAAACTTTGTCCCTTGCACCATAAGAGGTGCTATAATGACCATAGATTTTGAGAATCTACGAGCTACTGCATCCTTTGAGGATGCAGCAAATAATTCAAGGGAGATAATAACAACAATTCCAGTAAGGAAGCCAAGCAAACTTGACTTCTTCCGCGTGAGAGAAGGCCCTGAGTGGACGTTCACCGCATACCTACTAAACCTTGGTGAAGAAGGTGAAAAATACTTAGTTGCTCCGGAATGCTTGGGAATCTTACAAGAATATGGGTTAGCTAAACGGGTAACCCTCTACACTTGTATATCTCAAAACGGGACTTTGTTCCTCTCAGAGATAAACCAACCAGAATCTGGCGGAAAATACAGCCAGTATAATGAGTCGCGGGAAGAGGCTTACGTAATGGCTCAAAAGGGATGGGTCAAGATTATTCCTGATAGATCCCTGGGAGCATATAGAATTCTCAAACCCAGCGTTGAGTTGCCTGAGCCAGTGTGGCCACCTCAGTTTAAAAGCATCGTAGAGATGCTGCCAATTGCGTTCAGGGACAAGGTGATTGATTCTGCTGACCATCCAGTTGTTAAGCGCTTGGCGGGGGAGGTTTAAATGGTAGATGTTGAACTTGCAGATTTGCCGGGTATAAAGGACCCGGCTGATCTTGCCCATATCAAGGTGTCTTTTAATTCTCCTGAAGATATCCGCGAATGGGTTCAGATCACTACACATGATGCAGAATGCTGGGTATACCATGACTGGCCTTCCAACCTGTGGAGCAAATCATTAGAGGAAATCATTGAATTCCTTAAAAACAGGTTCAGGGAAACAAAAGACGTGCAGGAGTATTATCTCTGCACCCTATATCTGAGCCATGACATGGACCCTGATGAGCTTTTTGTTCCCTGGAAGGAGTCGCCGAATTATAGGCGCTTGCTGGGAGAGGAAAGTTCATGCCATATTAGTATAGCACCCCCAAAAACAATCATTGAGCAGATGCAATCTGGCGTTGAGAAGGGCATACGTAGTATTGAGTTGGCGGGTGCTGGTAAATGAGCCAGGAAGTAACTTATCTGCCCTCTACGGGGATTATCAGTGTAAAAGCACTTGCAAAGTATCTTGGAACATCTGATGCAACTTTGATCCAGGGTCTGTCTAAACATGGAGTTCCGTACATCAAATTATCAAAATTTCATGAGCACTGGCTTATACGGCTTGAAGACCTTCGAGGAAAAGACCCAGTACCCGTCGGTGGTGTTTGATAAATGCCGATCTTTCGGGAAATCTGGGCCATAGATTTTGAATTTATTGCCAGTGCTGGGGATATCCAACGGCCAGTCTGTGTAGTTGCCAAAGAGGTTAACACGGGAGAGGTACGGAAAATATGGTTACAGGGAAATAGAGTTCCCTGTCCTTTTTCTGTTGATGAAGATGTCCTTTACATTGCTTATTATAGCAGTGCTGAATGGGGATGTTTCTTGTCAATGGGTTGGCCTTTGCCAACAAATGTACTAGATTTGTTTGCAGAATTCAGAGCCATGACGAATGGGAAACCAGGCATAAGTTCCTCAAGTCTGTTGGGAGCTTGCTCCTATTTCGGTATCTCGACTATTGCAGATATGAAGAAAAATATGATGAGGGATAGGATTATACAGGGTCCACCTTACTCCGAACAGGAAAAACAGGATATTCTTGAATACTGTGAATCCGATGTCACTGCTACTGTGGAACTATTCCAAAAGATGTACCTTTATATCGACCTTCAGAGAGCCCTATTCCGCGGTGAATACATGAAAGCGATTGCTAATATGGAGTTCAATGGCATTCCCATAGATTTAGAAGTTCTGAATCAGTTAAAAGCTAATTGGGATTTCATAAGGGAAGCACTAATAAAAGAAGTGGACAAGAACTTTGGGGTTTATGAAGGCACCACTTTCAAGGTTGGAAAATTCAGGGAATATCTACAAAGGGGAGGAATACTGTGGCCTGTTACTGAGAAGGGAAATTTAGAATTAAAGGACGATACCTTCAAAGATATGGTGAAAACTTATCCCCGCCTTCAGCCATTGAGGGATTTGCGATACATTTTAGGCCAACTGAGACTTACCGAACTTGCTGTAGGACCAGATAGGAGAAATCGCTGTTTATTGTCACCCTTCCGGACTAAAACTGGGCGCAATGCACCCTCCAACTCAAAGTTCATTTTTGGTCCTGCTGTGTGGCTCAGGTCACTGATCAAACCGGAACCTGGGAGGGTGCTTGCATATATTGACTTCTCGCAGCAGGAGTTCTACATTGCTGCTGTCCTCTCTGGAGACCAAAACATGAAGAAAGCCTATGAATCTGGTGACCCTTATCTTACCTTTGCAATCCAGGCAGGAGCTGCACCAGAAGGCGCTACTAAAAGTACCCACAAAGAAGTCCGAGACTTGTTCAAAACATGTGCACTTGGTGTTCAATATGGGATGGAATCACATTCACTTGCTTTACAGATTGGACAGACCCCCGCACATGCAGAGAATCTCATCCGACATCATAAGCGTGTGTTCCATCAATACTGGAAGTGGCTTGACCATGTGTTGAATTCAACACTAATTGGCCGAAAGATATCCACGTGCTATGGTTGGCAATTGTTTGTCTCGGGAAGCGGGGCCAAAGAAGCTCGGACAATCAGGAACTTCCCAGCACAAGCTACAGGTGCGGAAATCCTAAGAGTTGCTTGTATTCTATTGATGGAAGCTGGGATAAAGATTATTGCTCCAGTACACGACGCTATCATGATAGAATGTGAGGAATCTGAAGCAGAGGAACAAATTGCTCTGGCGCAGAAATTGATGTCCGATGCAAGTGAGTTTGTTATAGGGAAAGGTAATCGGATTCGGACAGAAGTGGATGTTCTCAGGTATCCTGAGAGATACTCAGATCCTCGGGGTAAAGAGACCTGGGATAAAATCATGAACATTCTGGGGAATTAAATGTTAAGCCATTACAAATTTAAGGATGGTATTTTGATCAGATATGAACCGTGTAAATTTGCATGGTTAAACAGTGCAAAAATGCACGGTTTAGTAGATAGTGAAAATCACTATTACCACAATCAATGAACACCTTCATTTTTGACATGAACCGTGCAGGAACTACATACCCGTCCAATATATTCTATATTTCTTTATTATCTTAATAATAAGAGGTAGTATGGTAAAAAGATTAACTGGGAAATTCATTGCTCCAATTCCATTTGAATGGTTTGATGTGAGCAAGCTTGATGCTCATGAAAAAGAGTTAGCCCTATGTATCTGGCATAGCTTCAAATTGCAAAAAAAGAATCCCTTTATTTTTTCCTATAAGAAAGCAAATGAGTTCCGTATAAGCCAATGGAAAGTAAAACGTGTGCTAAAAAAATTGGAGGAAAAGAAAATGATTATAGTTGAACGTAGTAGTGGGAAATCACCTGTTATAACTTTAATCATACCTAATGGTGATTCTTACAAAAAGATAGAGATATAAGCAAAAGATATATATTTGGGTAATTTTTATATATTAGCTTTGGAGATTACAATGCTATCTTTACAAAATCAAGTTGAATATAATTCCCGGATGAGAGCCTTTATTCAGATGCTTGAATCTGCGAAAAGGCCTGCAAGTTGGGAAATAGATAATGTTTCCTCCAGTATTTAGATGCCTTTTTTACTCTATATATCCTTACATAGGTCTTTCTTTTATGCTGGGAGAGAAAAACACAATTCTGGCGGTTGATTCCTAATACAGATGTCGCTGTACTGAAGTTTGGAGATTATATATCTCCCAAACATACTCTGTACTCAACATCAGCAACGTTTACAAAGTACTCATCGTACTCACTGCATACGTGACACACAAAGAACAAGTCATACTCATTAAAGACATCTAATGCTCAAACAACTATGATTACCCTAAGAACACAGGTTACACGTGTAGCAATGATATTACATGTGGCTAACAGAATAGTACATTTAAAGAGGAGTTGCAGGTAAAAGAAGCAAAATCAGCTTCTACACTGATTGAGAAGTTGTCGGAAATCTTGGGGAGCAGTGCCAAGATAAAGGAGAGCATCACTTATTCAGCAGTTTAAAAGTCCCAGGACAAATCACTATCTCTGACAATGATACCTAATTCTTTGTCTAATTTATGATGCTATAGAGTGTAGGGGAGGATGACAGGTACATGCCAACCCAAGAAAACCAGAGACCTGTCATCTTACAATGGTAACACTTACCCACATTACAACTACTATCACACCACATATAAACCTTGCTAAGCCTTTACGTAGTGAAGTGTATTATAAATCCATAACAATCGACACTGCTCTACGTATTCAAATTCCCTAAATTCTAACCTACCCCATAGGCATCTTTCTGAAACTTGCATACGTGGAAGCCTTCCACCGATAGTGATAACGTTTATATTATCTACAATTGTTTTATCATTATGTCTACAAATGAATCAGATTTGGACGCGACTGAAATTGAATTTCTAGCACTCGAGCATTACTGGCCAGACCTAAACTGGGTCGACCGAGAGATAATCCTGCACGCAATAGCACAGCCTCTTGACCTAGAATCCAATGACCCAGAAGTCAAGTCTTTACTAGAGAAACTTGAAGACGCCACGTGTGCTAACATAGCCGATGAGATGTGTTCCATTAAATCTTTCCTTGACCACAGAGAAAGAAAACTGTTCGATGACAAGCCCATCCTCGACACCTCCAGTTGCTTACAAGCCATCAGAACAATGGACATAGATGCTTTGAACCTCCTTGCTTCTTACATGTTCACTCCTGTTGACCGTGACGTATTAAAGAACCTGCTGATTAACGGGTCGATAGTTCAGTATTTCGTTATCAGGAACTACATCTCACGAATACAAAATTCAAATGTGTAATACGTTAAACCTATCAATGATGTCAATGCACAACTCGACCCGTTTGCACTTAAGTGCAGCACTTTCGCTCCGTTCGGCAAGCCTCCTTCTGCGAAGGAGCATTGCCTGCCCTTGCTTACAAAGAGAAGTCCTCTTACTTTTGATATGAGGAAAAATATGAATAATGAGAAAGGATTGTGTAAATGCTGTGGACATCCAGTACACTTAGATGATACAGAATTATGTTTCTATTGCCTATTTCGTTCGCATTGGGGTGTCTCTAAGTATCTTCTGTTCAAAGCTATGCTGGATAATGGGAATGTTCCAGTAACAATCAGCGAAGCGATGGACTTAGTGAACAAGTTGAGAGAAAGCATAGGTGCTGAGCCTGTGCAATATGATGCAGTGAAGAAGTCGTTACGCAGATACTCTAAGTACTATCAACAGAGAAAGAAAGCTAAAACTGGTTATTTACTGATAGTGGGTAAAAGGAAAGTACCTAGAGTCTGTAAACCACTAAATACATACAAATTAAGTGCTAATTTAGTCAAAAGGATGGAAACGTATACGAGAAGATGGAAAGCTGGCTTCACAATAAATACTAAGAATAAGACCGGGAAGAAGTTCTCACTACTTGATTTGGACAATCAAAGGAGAGCACGCAGTATCATGCTCAGGATGCTTAAGGGCGAAGTGGGATTCTATGAGTTCATGCTCCCGAAGAGGAAGCACAAATTTACATGAATACTCAATAATAGCATGCATTCACAATTGGCATCTGATGAATGGTTACAGCTACACCCTCTTGATGTAGTCCATCCTGATGTGGCTAATAATTAGGATTACCAGCATCAAGGTGCTAACGTATGCCAATGTAATCAACTAGATACTCAAGTGCACAGTCATGCAGTATCGCAGAACGAGCTTTCCACCGTTATAGATTTCTAAGTACCTATAAACAAGCGATGTTATATGCAGAACGAGTGTATGTAGTTCAGCAATCAGGAGTGTGAGTATATGGTAAAGAGACCAAAGAAGAGACCGCTGACATCTACCTCAATCTTTGACTTTTATGACTCAAGTGGACCGCAAACACCTCCAGTTAAAACGATTAAGTTAATGGATGGCAGGAAGAAGGTATAGACTCTGCCAAAAGATGAAGTTGTTGACCTTTTGAATGGTATGTTTGGTGCTCAGACTTGTTCTGAGTTATATTGAAAATTAGATAGTAACTGCTGACTTTAAGTGAAAAGAGATTTCTCCAACAAGCAATAAATATAAAGTACTGAACGTTCTTTCTGATAGACTGAGTTGCTGCTATTATTCATTGTGTTTCTTTAGCTTTTGACATTTATATACATAAGTAGAAGAACACGTCAACATCATGTAGTACTGGAAAACACATGATTGCGACACATGACACTTAATTCCTGAACAATAGAATATATAACAGTATCACTATAATGAGAATTATGCCTAAAACAAGTAGTATTGCAGGTTCCTGTAATAGTCCCCAAAATGCTTCTTCAGGTGTTTGATTGCTTAATAAATCCATAATACCACATTCCAGGTTATATTCATCCTCTTTCTCTTAATTATTTACACGTCTATCAATCTACTATAGTTATCTGTTGTAGCAACCATGCTCAAAAGTTGCTTCCCATAATTAAGAAAGCCATAAACAAATATCCTCCATTTATCGATAATTTCACTTTGCTATAATCTTCAATTATTTTCTCGATGTCATGGTATTCATCTTGCTCTAATCGGTAATAGTAATCTATAGCTCTATTATCTGCTGTCCATGCAATTAAACCAACTATAATTAGTCCAAAGCATGCACTTCTAACAGAGTTAATGTTTATACCTACTGGTTCTGTCAATAAAGTTGATACAAGTATCACACTTGCCAAGTATAAGCAAAATTTATATGGCTTATTTGGTGAAAAGTTTTCAAGAACGTCCATTTGTTAGCCTCTTTCATATTTATTTTGCAGACTGTGTTTATATACTTATTGTTGCAAAGGATTCTAGTTCACAACTGCTTATAGATGAAATCAATATGAAGCGGAGTTTAGATGTTAAAGTAGTATGGTTTATGGTGCCACACTTTTGTAGATACCATGATGACTCGGATTCACACAAGCTTCGTATAATAGAATTCGTATTTTCATGCTTATAGTGTCTACAGAGTCTCTTTATTTGGCATGAGTACCTATACCTCACGATGGTGCCATCTTCTCTCCGGTAGTTCTATGTTTCATAATCTTTCAGACATCTTATGGACCATAGTGAGGCCCACAGGAAAGGGGAATGGCTTAAAGTCATGGAGTCAACTACATTCCGTGCCAAGTACAAGGGTTTGTAGGTTGGGTGCTCTGTATAAGAGGTAAAAAGTGAACATGTAAAAATGATGTTATCCTCACTTGCCTGAAAACTTGCACTTTACTCAGGAATATCGAGTGGGAGGTCAATCCCAAAAATATGCTTCAATGCAACCCTTCTGGCTTCCACAAGACCTCTTGCAAGGTACACTGCACCAAATAGTGTTTCAAATACCTGCATTCACAGTTGTGTTGTTGAGTTCGAACGTCATGTCTACTGAAAATAGGAATAAGTTGGAAGCAGGTTCAAAAAAGGTATTTGGAAAAAGGTTTTATGTCTGGGTATCTACGTCATCCACCAGACTACCTATTTCCTCGAGATAATCTTCTATTACTCCAAGAGAGCATGTGATATATTCATAATCGACTATATCAGGACAGTTATCAGACATTTTAACCTTCTGTGTGTATTCCAGGATGTTGAATGCTTGCATTTGTATACTCGCTAGCCGAGCATCTATTTTATCAGTGTACGCTGATGGATTTGGAATCAGCTTAGCAAGGTCTTCAATAGCTCCTGAAAAGTTCATGTCTTTCTGAACAGTGAGCGTTTTATTCTTCGTATTTGCTGCATCAGATATATCTATTGTATTGGATTTCATATTTAAACACCTAAAGTAGTGAATATTTATTTATAATTTCTATCAACTACTGTTAATTATTCTAAGTATGTAGTGTATATATACATTTCCTCTTGATTTACCAGTAGTTCTGATGTAAATAAAGAAGCAGATGCCATGTTCAATGATGAGGATTATACATAATTAGCGTAGTTTATCTAGCAGGAATTCAGCAGAAACTACTCTTTTTAGTTTATCTTTTAGATGAACCTAAAGAAACATGTAGTCTTCTTTCGGCTTCTAATCTATGCTCCACAAGGGCAGGATCATCCTTTTTCCTCTTAAGTGCTTCATCATATGCTTCAATTGCTTCACTATAACGTTTAAGTAAACACAAAGCAAATCCTCTGTATTTCCATACCTTCCAGCTACAATATCCCAATTCAATCATCTTGCTGTAAAGATCGTATGCTTCATTATAATGCTTAAGTTTCAACGAAGCTCTGCCCATATTAAACAATACATTTGGGTTCTTTGGCTCTTTCTTAAGAGCCATTTCAAAGTACCTATATGCAAGTGTGTGGTTGTCTGCTGCCTGGCCTAGTTTTATACACTCTTCAGCTGTCTTATTCTCATGACTTATGATTTTTCTGCGTGCTCTAGCTATGGCATCTTCAGAATCATTTGTAGGCTTAGTTTTTTCTTTTTCGGTAGATTCAATGATTTTACTTTTTGGCTTATTTAATGACACTATCGTTTTTTCTTTTACCGCGGGTATGTATTTTGGCAACCCTAGCATCTCATGTAGTATCATTATAGCAGCATCTTTGTCGAGAGGGTTATTGTTGTTTCCACATTTTGGGGAGTGTATACAGCTTGGACATCCTTCTTTGCAGGAACAATCTTCTATAGACTTTAATGTAGCCTGAAGTAGTTCTAAAATTTTTTCATAACCACTTTCAGCATAACCTACACCGCCACGATGAATATCGTATATGAAGATGGATCCTTTTCCATTGAATTCAAGATTTTCACTGTTTGATACACCTCCAAGATCGTTTCTGTCAACTAGCAAAAGCAAGGGATATATTCCGACCATTGCATGTTCTATTGCATGTATCCCACCTTCGAAATCTCGGTTGCTGTTTTCTACTAGTGTTTTGAACCTATCTGGTAATTCCAGCCACAAAGCCTCGGTTTCTAGGTCGTATGGTGGCATTGACAAAGTTTCTTCATCTAGTTCTCTTTCTGTCCGATACTGGAACTTTTTATAACCCACAACTTGTTCAGTAACATTTACACTCCCATAACTGACTTTTACTTCCGAACATGACGAAAGGTCTTTTTGGTTAAAAACATCAACAATGGATATTTCAGAATTTATTTTTGGCTTTGTATAATAATTACTCTTATCCTCACGTATGTATATTAGTCTGTCATCGTGATCAACTTTAGTAATGATATAAGATAACCCCCCACTAAGGTAAATAGAACCCTCAAAACACTCTCTATACGCCTGTAATGGTCCAATACCTTCTTCTTTTTTCCGGCCATGTAATAGCATAGTATAATTGTTTTTGTCAGCACTCCGTATCGAAATCAACTGGTGTGCATTCTTTTCAGTACATACTTTTTTTTCATCACCAACAAGCAGTTTTTCTTCTTCGAGTGCCTCTACTAAAATTAAAAAATCGTCACCGAAATATTGGCTATCATTTTCAGTGAGAGGGATTTCCTTTGCAGCGCATAGAATATGACCCATTTGGATGTATTTATTGCAAACATTGAGTACAGCAACTTCTGAACTTTGATTGAAGAATTCCTGTGGTTTTCTCATATAGTATTGGTCAAGTGCATCATAACCAGCAACAAGCACTACTATGCTCTCTTTTTCGCTCCGACCAGCTCTACCAGCTCTCTGCCTGGTACTCATTATTGTACCAGGATAACCATCGAGAATACAGGCATCTAAACTACCTATATCTATTCCCAATTCAAGTGCATTCGTTGATATTATTCCTTGAATTAAACCAGCAGACAACTGTTTTTCTATATTCTCTCTATCCTCACTTAGGTAGCCACCTCTATAAGGCATTATTTTTGCGTTAGTTATTCTCTGATCAAGTTTTTCTTGAGCAATTTGATACATGATTTCTACTTTTTGTCTTGCTTTTGTGAAGACAATTGTTTGTAGTCCTCTCTGGACAAAAGTAGCAACCAGCTCTGCAGATTCGGTTAAACTTGATTTTCTTTCAGTAAATCCCTTGTTATTAGTATAAATTGGCGGATTCCAAAAAACAAATTTTTGCTCCCCAGAACTCGATCCGTCATTATTTACAAGTTTCAATTCTTTTCCAGTCAATGTTGAGGAATGTTCCAGAGGATTACCAATGGTAGCAGTACAGCAAATGTACTGGGGAGAAGAACCATAAAAATCACATACTCTATTGAATCTCCTAAGGATATTTGCCATATTGCTTCCAATAACACCTCTATAATAATGGCTTTCATCGATAACTAGAAGTTTCAGATTTTTGAGAAATGTAGACCACTGTTCTTTCCATCCAAGAATGCTTTTATGCAGCATTTCAGGATTTGTGAAGATAATTTGAGGTTTTCCATACTTTACTTCTCTTCTTTCCTCTGCTGACATCTTTCCTGTATACTTGCCTATATTGACTTCAATTCCCATCATGTCTCTAAAATTCATGAAGTTTTTCAACTGATCATTGATAAGAGCATTGAGGGGAGAAATATAAAGGGCAGTTGAGTTTGGATTCCTTCTGATTTCTTCAAAAATTGGTATCATATATGCCATTGATTTCCCACTCGCAGTACCAGTTGCTAAAACCACATTTTCACCATTTCTTAAATGTTCAATGGTTTCAGCTTGATGGGTGTAAAGTTGTTCTATCCCCTTTTCACTTAGAGCGTAGTTGACTGAAGATTCAAGTTCGATGTTTTTGAACACTGCTTTCTTTGGGGGAATAGGTTCAATATGATTAATTTGATTCTCATATTTTTGTGATTCACTTATTTCAACAAGTAGTTCAGAAATGTTCAAAATACCACCTACTTAATCAGTTTTAAAACCCATCATTTTACTTTTTCCATAATTGAATGAGTTGCTATTCTTGTGTTTTCCCCATTTTTATCAATATCATTTTATAGAGGAATTAAATTATCAAGAATACACCGATAACCAAGGTAACCATGTGAATTGGCAACTTGACACCTTATCATATTTTCTTTATCTCTAAGGGCTTGTATCAGATGTCCTAGACTTTATTTTCATTATTGCTTCCCTGGCACAATCTCGGATGTCCGGATCTGGATCTTCAAGAAGCTTCTTTAAATGGCTCAATGATTTCATATAACCAATTTTTGACAGAGAATACATTACATGTTCCCTAACAGAATTCTCACAATCATCAAGAGATTCTATCAAAGCAGGGATCCCATTAATACTACCAATACGACCAAGTGCTATAGCTGCAGCAGAACGCACCTCATTATGTATATCTTTAAGAGCAGGTATGATAGAATCAACGGCATCCGGATTTTCCATTAACCCTAAACCCTCTATTGCGGCTCTTCTAACCCTTTCATATGGGTGCTTAACATATTCGACAAGAGTATAAGTTGAATCAATGTCCTTAAAATGACCAATAGCTATACAAGCAGCTTCCTTATTCACTAAACTGTTTCTGTTCAGTTCGTTCCTTATGACTGTTAGCGTACTCGGATCCCTTATCTTCCCTAAAGCTATCAAAGCTTCTTCCTTAATCCTATCATTTCTATCCCTTTTTAGAGTAAATAACAATGGCTTTACAGCATCATAGTGGCGTAGTTCTCCTAGATTATATGCAGCGTCTCTTCTAATATGTTCATCTCTGTGCTCAAGACAGAAAACCAAACCCCTCAAAGCAGCTGATGTTCCCATCTCCCTGAGAGCTACAAAAGCAAAAGCACGAACTATTGCTGCTGGATCATTGATCTTTTTGTAAATTGGATTGAAAAGTAGAGGATCCTTGAACATACCAAGACATTTAACAGCAGTAGCTCTAACATCCTCATCTTTGTCGTCAAGCATGCAAATTATAGGCGAAATACCCTTTTCATCTCCAAGTAATGTAATCTCTTCAATAGCCCACATTCTATCCGTAGCAGAAGCGGATTCAAGTTTTGTCAATAGATTTTCGATGGATGGAACGCAATCAAATGTTTCAACAAGCTCTTTATCCTGTTTTTGTGCACATATTTGATTATCATCCAATTTATTTAAATCTCCAAGAACTCGTTTTCCTTCTTCAGTGATCCTTATAGTAGGATGAAAACCGCCACTATTGACCAGATATCCTTCTTGCATCAGTTCATCAATTTGTCTCATTATCATCTCGTCAGAAAATCCCTGCAAGGAACTATAAACAAATAGATTTTGATGACCATATTTATCGATCTTTTTCATTTTACGGCCTTGTAGAATATTCCGAATCTGCTGTCTTCCAAAAGGAGGATTTTGAAGAAGATAAACGCATCTCAATATGTTTATTCTGATAAGATTCTTTTCTAGCACTGAATCTATTTTCTCTGAATGCACCGCATAATTATCTTTGACTTGACCAAGATTAGAATCATTAAACCCGTTGTCTCTTCTTTCTCTATAGATCGACTGTTCAATCCGGGACTTAAATTTTATTGAATCGTCAGTCTCATATTTAGACCACAATTCCTTCCACCTATTTTGTCTTCCTCCACATGAATCATGATGGCATCCAGCAAAAAGTCCACCATTTTGGAATTGAATAGCATATGCACCATCTACATGTGCATCTGAAAATGGACATTTTTTAAGAACATACAAATCAGAACCACTTTCCCAGTTATGATGCCTTGCTTCTATCTTGTGTTCTTCAAGCCACTTTCCTAGAACAAATGTAGAAAGATATTGATGTTGTCTGTTGCCATAATAGGTATACCGTGATTCATCATTAACAGCATCTTCTTCCCGTGGAACAATATTTGCGAGTTTTTCAAGTAATGAGATATCTACGACTTTTATTTCTGCTGGTTTAGAGATTATCTTTGCTCTTCTATGAGGTCTTTCTGGAATACTATCCCCTTTACGAGCCAAGGTCCCATAGAGTTTCCAAATTCTTGATGCATTGTATACTGAAGTATCAACCTTACAAACTTCATTCGTATGGAACAGAGATATAGCCTCAAGACATTTCTTCAGAAGTTCTTTATTTTCAACTGTATTGTCTAGGTTTACCCGGTAAAGAAGGTGAGCACCATTGCCACTATCGGCTTTTAGTGGTTCTGGAAATCCCAATTCCTTTAGCCATTCTGATACCTTTTCTGCTTTTTGAAGAGCTGCTTCATGTTGCTGATTTGTAGAAGAAATATCTGAAGGTCTTTCTGGATCAATATCAATTGGAAGCCAGCGTCTTCTAATGATATTTGCGTCTCCTGTGGTAGTATCTGAAAGTTCAACTCTGTTAACTCGCCGAGCTAATAAACTTGGATCAACTTCATTTAATGTAACATATATTCCAGATATACTCGGAACAGTATCAAAAGCCGCAACATTTTTAATGAACGCATCAAAGTCATTAAAATATCCACTTTTGGTTCGATGTTTCGAAGATTTATCAAATATCCTTAATTCAATGACCTGGCCCTTTTCAAAAAGAACATCTATTGCTTCTTTTACTATTTTTGCTATCTTCCGGGTTCCGTTTTCTGTTTGAGGCATCTTCATCATCAGATCATATTTTTACTGTTTATATTGTAAGTAAATCCATCCTGCTATAAATATTTCGAAAAAAATCAAAAGCCAAAAAAAATGCTGATTGCGTATATCAACATTGTAAAGTTAGCTGTTCTTGACAAGGAATGAAACAAAATCCGGACCCAATCGTGTCTCTCTTGTCAACTTTTCAATGATATCCTTTTCTGGCATCTTATCTGTACGCCATTGTTTCAGGCGGTCAAATACCTCTTTGGGGATTTCATAGTACTCATTGATGTCCTTACGATGTCCCCAAACATCGCCTTCTATCAGTTCTATACCTTGCATTTTAAGGTACATCTTTATAGAGCTGGATACTGTTCTCATATAAGAGCTCGGAATGTGAAGTGCCTTAACCTCTGGACACCTTATTACAAGTGAGAAGATGTCTTGGTTTGAGGGCCTGAATGCAAGATGAACTATCTCTTCATTCGGGTTTAACGTGTTTATCTCGTCTCTGGAACTGACAACTCTTATTTTCAT